>Ga0255346_1000557_pt1 | contig 60786 bp, 53 predicted proteins | sample wastewater_treat_FD_194410 | JGI IMG/M metagenome (GOLD analysis project Ga0255346, IMG submission 194410) | Wastewater microbial communities from Lulu Island WWTP, Vancouver, Canada - plant22 | ecosystem: Engineered > WWTP > Wastewater > Unclassified | place: Canada: Vancouver, British Columbia...
CTGCCCCCACCAAAATGGGTCTTCTTTCTAAGCTTAAATAAGCTAGAAGTTTGGCTTGATTGTTTGCTTGATCAATTTCAATTTTTACCTTGTCAGTTACTTGATTCACTACGTCGATAATTTCTAACAATTGTTTTTCTTGAAAATCTAACAGTTTCGCTACCGATAAAACACAAATAAAAGCCAAGATTGAATAGCCAATGGCCATTCGTGGTTGTTGTGAAGGATTGTGTTTCGCATTAATAAAAAAACTTGGGTAATTATTGTTTTTGGCAATGTCCGCTAATTTACCTCCTGAACTAATCACTGCTATCTTAGCTTTTTTTTCTTCAGCCAGTTTAGCGCACGACAGAATTTCTTCAGTGTCACCCGAATAACTCGATAAAATGACTAAGGTGTTGTGATCGACAAAATTCGGTAATTGATAATCACGATTAATATACATTGGTACGGTCAATTGATCTTTGAATAAATGCCATACGACATCTGCGCCAAGAGCACTGCCACCCATGCCAGCAACCACGATATTGGCAATGGATTTGATTTCATTTTCAGCAAACTTAATTTGCTGTCTTTCTTGCCAAACTTGATTGATTTGATCAGCTAAACTTTCGGCACTAGCTAAAGCACCATTAGGATCCAGTTTGCTAATGGCGGTGCGATTATCCAAAATAGCAGCATCTTTAACGTCAGTCATTTTTTCCTTTTTCTTTAATTAATAAGTCAAGAAAAACTTGAGTATTGGCAAAAGCTAAATTTTGGGGTAGCTGCTGGAGTGGAAAAAAACGCAACTCTGCAGCATCATCACTGGCTTTTAATTTTTCATCACCAATGGCTACTTCAAAAAACAGATTAATGGTTGGTGATTGTTCAACACCATAAACGTCTGGATAAGAACCCCAATATTTAACAATTTCACAACTACCCCGAGTTTCCTCATGGAATTCTCTTTTAATGGCTTCTTCAACGGTCTCACCAACATCAACAAAACCACCGACCGTATCCCAGCTACCGGAATTGGGGGCAATTTTGCGTTTATTCAATAACACCTCCCCCTTCTGATTAAAGGCAACTAGGGCCACTGCCAAAGAAGGATTGGGGTAAATTTTTAAAGCGCAATTGGCACAATGTAAATGAGTTGTCAACTTAGTGAGTTGCGATTTACAGCGAGGACAATAGTGATAGTTATCAATGAAGTAGTGATTAGTCATAATTACTAATCTAAAGCGTGAACGTTTGTTCCCTCCTGCCAATTGACTGCTGGATATTGCTTTAAGATATTTCTTATTTCTTTTTTAAGGGTTTGGTATTGTTCCTTGGTTTTCCCCTCGAATTTAACAGTGACATATGGTCCATTTTGAGACGCACGAATGATAGCCATTTGTTCCGGTAGGTCCATACGAATCCCGTCGATTTTAGTAAATTTAGCTTGTGGCCAATGTTTTTTAAAATCAGCGGTAATCTCTTGATCAATTAATTGAAATTTAATTTCATCAGCTAAACCTAACTTAATTTCTGGACTACTAATATATTGGACCAACTCACTGACTGCTTCACTTAACTTGATTTTTCTTCTTTCTAAATAACTCAGTAATCGTAAACAAGCATAAGCAGCGTCATCGTGGCCATAAAAATTATCCATAAAAAAGATGTGACCAGATAATTCTCCACCGAAAGGTGAACGCTCCTCTTTCACTTTAGCTTTGATAAAAGAATGGCCAGTAAGCCACATCACTCCTTTGCCCTGAGCTTGCTCAATGGTTTCTTGAACTTGACGAGAACAGAGAGTGTTATAAATAATTTTACTACCTGGTAGAAAATCTAAAACGTCTTTAGCAAACAACGAGACAATGGTATCCATCCACAAAATTTGGCCATGCTCGTCCACCACTGACATGCGATCACCGTCCGCATCAAAAGCAAAACCCAGATCGGCTTTAGCCTGAATGACACCTTGAGCTAGCCGTTCAAGCACGCTTTGCTCGGTTGGATCTGGGTGCCCTAGGGGAAAATTTGCATCTAGCTGACAATTTTGTTCAATCACCTCGCAACCGGCTTGGCGAAAGATGGCCGGATAAAAAATACCACCAGTGGCGTTGCAAGCATCCACCACGATTTTCCACTTTTTTTGGAGTGAAAAGAGTTTTAATAACTGTTGAGTATAGCTTTTGATAATATCTTGTTCTCTATTTTTTCCCTTACCTTCAACGAATTTTTTACTTTGAGCAATTTTTTGCAACTCTTCAACTTCTTCACTTACCATGGTATCTGAATAACCAACGCTCATTTTTAAGCCATTAAATTCTTTAGGATTGTGGGAGGCGGTGATCATTGCTCCCCCCTTGGTTTTAAATTCGTACGAAGAGTAATAGACAATTTGACTCATGCTCAAACCAATATCAATGGTATCAATACCAGAATCATTTAAGCCTTTGATAAAGGCTTGACTGTATAGATCACTATTGAGACGATTATCTCTACCCACTGCGCTTTCTTTGATTCTTCTTTTACTGAGAAAAGTGCCATAGGCTCTACCCAGCGTATAATAGACATCCTCATTAAGATCTTCATTGATTAAACCTCGAATGTCATAGCCACGAAAAATGTTGGGGTTGATCTGATCGACAATGTGATACATGGTGTTACCTTTCTTCTTTATAAGATTAATCTACAGAGTTATTAAAAGAAGGTCAAGTTCACTCGCCAAATCTAGTAAATTGGCTGAATGTTTAATTTTATTATCCAATAGATAGAGTTTTTGGTGAAGATTCAATAATTGTTTTAAGGTAAAATTTTTCTTTTGTCTGTTTAGTTTATTTTTCACAAAAGGATGCATGGCTAAATCAGCACCCGCGGTAATGGCGATTAAATCGCTTACCCGTTTACTAATCATCACTAGACAAAATTCAGCCGAATCTTGATTAATTGCTTCTTGTAAAAGCGCTAATTGTCTTTTTTTAGTTTTAGCTTGTGGACTGAATTGATCTAACAATTGCCAAAGAGCTTTACTCATCGGAAAGTAATAGATTTGAGCATTAGTCAATTTTTTTAGATTATTTTTAGTTAAAGATTTTTTTTCCCACAAAACGATATCTAAAAACTGACTGGCTTGAATAATTTGTTCAAGGTAATCAGTTCTTTTTTTGCTTTGCGGCAGTGAGTGTAACTCTTCAATAATCAAACAGGGTTCTTGACCAAAAAGATCTTTGGCAAATAAAGCCTGTTCCAGGATTTGAGGAGTAATTTTTTTGGCTGAAAGGGTGTTTAGGTTTTGGTTCTTAGCTTGAGCTGCTTGTTTAAGCTGAAAAAGTTTTTCCCTGGATTTAACTAAATTGTCGCCGTGAATAATAGTTAGCATCTCATTAATTATATAGCCTTTTCTTTAAAGCATTTTGATGTTTTTTGTATTCTGGATCGTATTTAGCTACCAACTGCCAAAATTGCCGCGAGTGATTGGGCTCCAAGCGATGAGCTAATTCATGGATGATGACATAATTGATAATGGCCGGTGGGTAATGGATCAAGCGCCAATTAAAGTTTAAATTACCTCGACTACTACAACTGCCCCAACGTGATTTTTGTTGGCGGATCGTAATTTTTTGGTAGTCAATTTTCATTTTTTTAGCCAAAATAGCTGTTTTTTGGGTCAAATATTTAATAGCAGTATTTTTCAGAAAACGCTCAAGTTTGTTTGTGTATGGACCAGCACTGAGTTGAGTAATGATAATTTGCTGATTTTGAATGATGATATTGGGTCTTTGCTTAGGATCAATGTTTAACACAATTTGGTATTTATCACCAAAAATATATGTTTCATTGTGCTTAATTTTTACCTGAAGTTTAGCGGCTTCGGCTTGCTTTTTAATTATCCAAGCCTCTTGTTGTTTTAGAAACTTGTCGATTAAAAAATTAGGATAAAGACTAGGTGCGGTAACCAGGACAGTTCCTTGATGATCAATATTAATTCTGATTGCTGTTGTTCGAGAACTTTTTTTTAGTTGATAACTAAAGTTTAAAGACACAGCCTTAGCTTAAGAAAAAAAAACTAAAAGTCAATGAGAAATTAAATTGACTTTCTCTAATCTAGTGAGATCAGTTATAATAATTAGCTGATTTTTAATTAGAATAAAATAGAAATTTAAAATCAAGCCGAAGTGGCGGAATGGTAGACGCGCACGGTTTAGGACCGTGTGAGGCAACTCGTGGAGGTTCAACTCCTCTCTTCGGCACCAGCAACTCCGATTTTTGGTAGCACAAACTTCAATTTTCGGCACCACCAACTCCGATTTTTGGTAGCCAACTGAGAATTTACCACAAAAAAACCCGCTCAAATTGGCGGGATTTTTTGAGCTCAGAACGTAATCCCGGTGAGGAAGAACCTTCTGAGATGATGTTATTATAACAAAAATTATAAGGATGTCAAGTCAAGAACGATGAACTAGCGATTTGCAAAATTCCGTTATTTTTATTCGTTAGCAAACTCTAAGGCATGAGTGTTAATTTTTTCACTACGACCCAAATCTCGGTCATCATAGCGAATTTCAGCCATCCATTGATTGACTGAATCTGCCCAAGAACCATTACTCGAGGGTGTGTATTTACTCTCAATTAAACTGACTGTGTCTAAGCCTTGATTGATGTAATTTTGTTTCAATTCGCGAGCGGCCCGTTCGAAACCAGCCTCATAGCTATCGAAATCCAAGGTTCCTTGACTATGTATACCAAAACCTAAGCAATTATGAGGAGCTTGGGGGTTAGTAACACGACAAAGATTTGATTCTTGCATTGCAATTGCGGGCAATAAACGAAAATCCAGGCCGTGGCGATCGGCAATTTCAACTAGTTTTTGGCCATAATAGTCGTAAGGGGTTAGTGGTGACTGGTGCCGCTCCAAAAAATTGGCAATTAATTCTGGTCTGGCATCTTCAGTTTCAACCACACTTTGCACTTGTTGTCCAGTTGTGTCCGCACTAATGATTTGGTGATCTTCCAAAATTTGACTTAAAACCAGGGGCTCAGTGGTCAGTGGTTGGCGCTGATAAAGGTAATTATACGCAACACTAGCGATAATAATTAAAGCAGTACTAAAAGAGATCACTGCTAAACTAGAAAATATTTGAAAAAAAACATTGTTTTTTTTCTCAGTTTTTTGCCTCATGCTATGTTTAGATTTTACTAAGTCTATCATATACTATTCAATTGACTTTAACAAGAATTTTTGTTAGAATATGATAGATAAAATGTTGAAATATCAATCTAAATTGTTATTTATTCTTTTTTTGCTGACTTGCTTCCTTTGTAGTTTTAAACCAGCGCAAGCGGCTGGTGAGGTAATGGGCATGCACATTCTCCACCCAGAAGAAATCACTCAAGTCAGAAGAATTTATGATGACGAGGTATGGCGTTATGTCACCATTCCGTTGACTTTAGCCGATACTCAGGACTGGGGCCGATGGCAGAATTTTTTTTATCAAGCTTATCAACAGCAATTAATTCCCATCATTCGCTTAGCTACTCGATATGACTCAACACATGATTATTGGACTATTCCCAATCGGAAAGAGATAGTCACTTTGATTAGTTTTCTATCCAGCCTAAATTGGTATCAGCAAGAGAAATTGGTGATTGTTTTTAACGAAGTGAATCATGCTAAAGAATGGGGCGGTAAAATTGATCCTTTAGCCTATACCTACATCTTGAAATTTACCAGTAATTGGTTACGTAGTGAAAACCAGAATTTTAAAATTTTACCGGCAGCTATGGATCTAGCGGCCGCTGACCGTTTTCCTAGCATGGAAGCTTTCAATTATTTAGAAACTATGTATCGACTTGATCCGGAAATTTTTAACTACATTGATTATTGGAATTCTCATTCTTATCCAAATCCAGGATTTTCTGCTTCACCTAGGAATAATGGTCAGAATTCGCTAAAAGGTTTTACTTTTGAATTAAATTACATCAAGGAAAAGACTGGTCGTGATTTACCAGTATTTATTACGGAAACTGGTTGGGTATCTCATTATCCAACTAATTTTTATTTAAGTGATTATTATGTTTATGCTTTAGAGCACGTTTGGAGCGATGACCGGATTAAGGCGGTAACCCCCTTTGTGTTGAAAGGTGATCCTGGTCCTTTTGCAACTTTTAGTTTTTTTGATTTTGAAGATAAGCCAACTATCCACACTTTTGCCTTAAAAAGAGCGCTAAAAAAATTATCGCCTTGATTTGCCTAAGCAATCCTTTAAAATATTAACTAGTTTCTTAAAATTTTTTTGCTGCGGGCGTAGTACATCGGTAGTATATCTCCCTTCCAAGGAGAAGAGGCCAGTCCGATTCTGGTCGCCCGCTCACTCTCCCTTGATTAGTGACTGATATTTCTGCTTTAATGTAATAGATGATCGATTTTTTAATTTTTATTTTGGCAATTTTGTTATTGTGGTTGGGAGCCGAATCTGTTACCAAAGCAGCTATTAAGATTGCTAAAACACTGTCCTTGTCAGAAAGTTTTATTGGTTTGACGATTGTGGCCATTGGTACTAGTTTTCCCGAAATTGTGATTTCTATCACTGGGGCAGTTCAGAATTTGCGTGGCGAAGAAACCAGCCAGATTGTGCTTGGAAATGTGATCGGATCAGGTATGGCTAATTTGGCTCTAATTTTGGGGATATTAGGAATTTTTAAAGTGATTAAATTAAAAAAGAATGAGCTATTACTCGACATGTTGATGCTAGTGTTGTCTACGACGATTCTTTATCTAGTTAGTCTAGATGGCTTAATTACTATTCAAGACGGAGTTTTGTTAATTCTTTTTTATTTAATTTATTTGTTGTTTTTAAACCGACAAAATTTAAGAAAACAAACCATCTTATTCAAAAAAAAGCAATTTAAAAAGAAAAAGCTAAAAAAAATAAAATTAGCTCATCTGGTGCAATTGGCCTTAGGTTTAATCATCCTAACTAAGGCTTCGCAAATGGTTTTAGATAGTGGAGTAATTCTTGCTGAGAAATTAAATATCAACGAGATGTTGGTGGGTATTCTGCTGGTTGGTCTAGGTAGTAGTTTGCCTGAACTTATGGTTTCGCTGAATGCCGCGCTTAAGGGTTCAATGGCTTTATCTTTAAATAATTTAATTGGCAGTAATATACTTAATGTTTTCTTAGCCTTGGGAGTCAGTAGCACCATCACCACTTGGGAAGTTGATCGCCAAGTAGTGCAGTTTGACATACCCTACTTGTTATTTACTTCGATTGTGGCAGTCTTGTTTTTATTAAGTAAAAATAAATTTGAACGTAATGAGTCTTTATTGATGATGGCCCTCTATACTATTTTTATAGTATTAAAGATATCTGGTTTTTAACCAATTGCGTAATATAATAACTTCCTAATGCAAAAAAATTGGCAACGGATGCGTCAAGATCAATTCTTTAGTGACCAGCTTTTGCTTCGTGAGCAAGTGATCAAGGCAATTAGAAAATTTTTTGATCAGGAAAATTTCCATGAAGTAGAAACACCACTCTTAGTTAGATCTCCTGGCACAGAACCGTACTTAGAAGTTTTTGCCACTCGTTTGGTCGACGAGCAGGATAAGGCTCAGGAAGCTTATCTGTTAACCAGCCCCGAATATGCGATGAAAAAATTATTGGTAGCTGGTTTAGAAAATATTTACCAGATTTGCAAAAGTTTTCGCAATCATGAGAGTTTTGGTGATACCCATAATCCAGAATTTACCATTTTGGAATGGTATCGCTCCCAAGCCGATTACCAAAAAATAATGGATGATTTTGCACGATTGATGCTATTTATCAGTCAAGAGTTGCAAAGTTATTATCAACAGCAAAAGGGGGATTTTGCTCAAGCGATTTTAGCTAGGTTGCAAGGCGATAGTGTTGAATATTTGGGGAAAAAATATTATTTAACTATTCCTTACCCCAAAATGACAGTGGCCGAAGCTTTTGCAAAATATTTGGGAATTAATGATCAACAGTTGTTAGATCGAGATCAACTTTATCACTTAGCTCAAGACAAGGGTTATCCCCTAACTGCCAAAGACAGTTGGGATGATTTGTTTTATCAACTTTTTCTTAATGAAATTGAGCCAAACTTAGCCAAATTAGCTCAGCCGGTGATAATTTATGATTATCCCCTGTCTCAAGCAGCCCTTGCCAAGAAAAAGAAAAATGATCCTCGATTTGCAGAGCGGTTTGAAGTTTATTTGGCCGGTTTGGAACTGGGTAATGCTTTTAGTGAATTAACTGATTACCGCGAACAAGAGGAGCGACTCAAGGCAGAACTAGTTTTGAGAAAGAAATTAAAGAAAACCTCTTATCAACTAGATCAGGATTTTATTGAAGCTCTTAAACTAGGTATGCCAGAGTCAGGAGGAATTGCAGTAGGCGTGGATCGTTTAATTATGTTTTTTGCTGGGGTGAATGATATTAACCAAGTGCTCTTTTTCCCTGCTCAGGAAATTTTCCAACAAGTAAGTTAAAATTGTAAGGTTTTTAGCTTGACTTAGCGGTGAAATTGAGCTTTAATAAGCCGATCAAGAAAACTAATATGTCAACAGTCAAAGCAGGTAACATCAGAAAAGGGACTTACATTTTGTATCACCATGCCCCCCACTATGTGTTAAACGTTAAATTTGTTTCGCCCGGTAAAGGTTCAGCCTTTTCTAAAGTCAAAATGCGCGATATGCGCAGTGGTTCTAATGTTGAATTTAATTTCAAATCTCATGACACTGTTGAGGAATTGGATATTCAAAGTAAAGAGATGCAATTTTTATACAAATCTGGAGATGAAGTGATTTTTATGGATCCGCAAAGTTATGAACAGGTGCCAGTACCTGCCAAATTATTAGGGAATCAAGTGGAGATGTTGACTTCGGAAATTAAAGTCTATGTGATTTTTTATGAGGATAAGGCTTTGGGAGTGAGCTTGCCACCCAAGGTTAAACTAAAAGTGGCTAAGGCTGAAGAAGCAGTGGCTGGGGATCGGCAAACGGCTGGTAAAAAGCCGGTGGTGATGGAAACTGGTTTAGTAGTTCAAGCGCCTTTATTTATTAAGAAAGGTGATGTTTTGTCGATCGATACTAGTACCGGAGATTATGTTTCTAGAGTTAATTAAAAAAAATTAGTATATAATAGACAGTTGTTCATTAAGCACAAAATGGGTCCGTAGCTCAGTCGGTTAGAGCGACAGCCTTTTAAGCTGTGCGTCCCGGGTTCGAGTCCCGGCGGACTCACTTTTTTATTTTTCTTGCACTCAGCATTCTTTATAGTTATAATTTAGGATATGCCCACAGAAATACGTCTTCTCTATATTTTTAGCGACCTTGCTTATATTGCCAAATTAAATCCGACTAAAAAAGCTCATGAATTTGCGATTAGCGACTTTTACCAACTAAATGGTCAGTTTCTCGACGAAAATAGCCTCATTGAAAAAAATATTCAGAAATTGGTGGACAAACTCGAGGCTGGTTCTTATCAGCTGATCCTTCCTGATTTTTTGTTTACTAACACCATGGTTAATGTGGAAGTAAAAACTGAGGAAGAAGTTAAAGCATATTTAAAAGATCAGTTATTACCAGATTTAAAAATTGATACTGAAGACTTTTATTTAGATACTAATATTTTGAGCAATTACGGTGGAGTATTTAAGGTGCAATTAACCGCTTTAGAGAAAGGGATAATTTTACCCTTAGTCAAAGCGTTAAAAAATAATCAAGAAGTAAGCATCCAAGCCGTTGCTCCACTAAGTTTTAGCATTAAATCCATCATTAGTCTAGAACCCTCAGTTTCAATTTTACAAATCAATCGCGAACTCTACTTAGCTCAACATTATATTGGTGTTGATCAGTGTTTTAATACCTCAATCGATAATGCTAATGACTTTGCGGAAACAGTAAAAACTCTCAAAGGAGTTGAACCCAGTTTACAGACTTTATATCTATTATCCGATACCTTAGTTGACAATAAAATTAAAGAAGTTTTGGCCGAAACTTTACCAGTTCAACAATTGGCTGAACCAGCAGAAGCTGGCGATAAAATTCCCCCCTACCTCAAAAAGATTATTGAAGCTGGGGCTAAAACGATGTCTATTCCAGATTACTTACTACCACAATTTAGTATTGACCAAGATTATGATAAAGAATTAGCTATGCAACAAGAAAAAGAAGATGAGTTTGATTTAGTAACTAATATTACAAAACCTGTCGTCATTGGCGAGGAAGAAACAGAAAAAGCTGAAGAAGAAAGTAAACTAGATATGAAAGATCAGGAGTTAAAGAAAAAAGAAGAAGCTAAACAAGATAGTCAACAACTTACGGATCAAGAACCAACTGAACCAGAAGTTTTACCAAGTCCCAAAAAAATTGATTTAGCTGAAGTGAATAAGCCGAATGTTCCAGCAAAAGAATTGCGGCCCAAAACGAAAGAGAGTGTAGATAAAGCAAATGAAAAAGAAGAAACAGAAATTAATTTAGCCCAATTTACTAATTTGGCTGTTGATCCGTCGGTGCTCAATAAAAAAGCAGCCAAAAAATCTAACGACAAGGAGTCAACCATGTCTAATGTCAAACCGGTTATTAAGAATTCCTCAGAAGGTAGTGGTGTTTTAAAAATGATTATTATTGCTTTGTTAAGTTTTGTTCTGACAGTCGCTTTAGGTGTGGGTATCGGTTATGGAGTTTTACAGTTAACCAATAAACAAGAAGTGCCTGAAGTAGATATTAGCGATGAAGCTGCCAAGGTTACTGAGGAACCCGCACCAAGCCCAACACCAGAACCGGTGGTTATTAATAAAGAAGACTATCAATTGTTAGTCGTTAATGCGACCGCTAAAGCTGGTTATGCAGGTACTATTGCCAACACTTTAGAGGAAGCTGGTTTTGTCGATGTGGTTGCGGCCAATGCTAAAGGCGAATACGAAGAAGGCAATTATTTATTGTTGAACGATCTAACCGCGGAACAAGAAGCTAGCAGTCAAGCTTTACTTGCTGAAATTGAGCAAATAACTGAACTTGATTGGCAACTGGCAGATGGAATAGCCGTTGAAGACGCTGATGGAAATTATCAAGCGGTGTTGGTTTTAGCTCAATAATCTCGACCAAAATCAGCGATTCGGCACTTGCAAAGAATTAGAAAAACTTTATACTTATGGCCTATTATGTCAAAACAAGTTAAAGACAATCAAGACAAGATCATTTTAACCGAAGAGGGTCTAGCTGATTTAAAAGCTGAACTTAAGGATTTAAAAGAGGTGCAGATGCCAAAGGTGGTGGAAAGAATTGCTAATGCTCGAGATCAGGGAGATCTCAGCGAAAATTCAGACTATTATTCGGCTCTTGATGAACAAGCCATGCTCAATGCGAGAATTGATCAGATTGAGAATGTGATTGATAACGCAAAAGTAGTTAAAGAACGGTCTGGTCATTTAGTGACTTTAGGTTCAAAAGTGCAATTACAATCAGAAAGTAGTAATAAAAAATTCACTTACTCTTTAGTTGGTCAATATGAGTCAAATCCCGAAGATGGCAAGATTTCTATCGAGTCACCAATCGGGAAATCTCTTTTGGGCAAGAAAAAGGGAGATCAGGTGACAGTTAAAACTCCGGCGGGAGAATTAAAATATTTAATTTTAGACGTTAGTTAAAAGCAACAAATAAAAAAATAAATAACCCCGCCAAGAGCGGGGTTTTTAGTCTAGATAAAGCCAAATTTTCAGGCTAAAATATGAGAGATTTATGAAAAATCAAAATAACGAACAATCACAGCATTGGTTGGATCAGTTAGTGGATGAGATTTTATTGTGGCAAAACCAAGAAGGGATCAAGAAACTTCATGTTGATGATATGAAAACTCCCTCTGGCCGAGTGCACACTGGCGCTCTCAGAGGTGTTTTATTACATGATTTTGTTGCCAAGGTGCTTCGAGAACATTTATCGAAGCTCAAGCAACCGGCACTCCTTAAGAATTTAGCCAATACTTATGTTTTTAATGATATGGACCCAATGGATAGTTTACCCAAATATTTAGAGGAAAAAAACTATTCACAACATATGGGTAAACCGCTGTATCAAATTCCTGCTCCAGCTTTAGCTGAGTGTGGTATCGGTTTATCAAAAATCAGTGATCAGGAAAAAGCCGATTTAGCAGCTGCCAAAAACTTTGCTGAGTTTTATGCCAAAGACTTTATTCATGCCTTTCGAAAATTAGGTTGCAGTCAAGAGATAATCTGGAGTCATGAATTATATGAAAGTGGTCGCATGGACGAATTAATTCGTTTGTCTTTGGATAATGTCGATAAATTCCGCAAAATTTATAAAGAAGTAGCTAACTATGATTTGCCGGATCATTGGTATCCTTTTCAAGTCATTTGTCCTCACTGTGGCAAAATTGGTACCACTTTGGTTACTGATTGGGACGGTAAAGAAGTCACTTTTATCTGTCGAGAACACGGAGTGAAATGGGCAGAAGGGTGTGGTCATCAGGGTAAAATTAGCCCTTTTGCTGGTAATGGTAAACTACTTTGGAAAGTAGATTGGCCAGCACACTGGTCCACACTGGGAGTTAGTATTGAAGGGGCTGGCAAAGACCATACTAGTGCTGGTGGTTCTCGAGATATGGCGGAAGCCATATGTCGGGAAGTTTTTAATTTACCAATTCCCTTTAACATTCCTTACGAGTGGATTTTAATCCGAGGTAACAAGATGAGTTCTAGTAAGGGAGTGGGCACTTCTGCCCGAGAGTTTACTACTCTATTTCCAGCCAATGTGGGGCGGTTTTTATTTCTCAACAAACATTATAGTCAAGTCATTGATTTTGATCCACACACGACAGCAATTCCAGATTTATTTGATAGTTATGATCAAGCTGCCCGCATTTACTGGGGTCAAGAAGCAGGAGATCAACGTTTGGCCAGAGCTTTCGTTTTAGCCCAAATTGAAGAGATTCCAGAACCTCATTTTCTAGCTCGTTTCCGTGATTTAGCATTGTGGGTGCAATACCCAGAGAAAAATGTGATCGAAGAGGCAGCCAAAGTCAAAGGATCAGCTCTGAACGATTTGGAAATATCGGTCATTAATGAGCGTTTAAGCTATGTTGAATTGTGGTTGAGTAAATATGCTCCAGAAGAGTTTCAGTGGCGGGCTAAAAAAGAGCTACCAGCTGCAGCTCAGCAGCTTACTCAAGAACAAAAAACTTTTTTAACAGAATTAGAAAAACTTATCCAGAGCCAAAATTGGCAGGCCCCAGACTTACAACAGGCAATTTTTGATTTAGCTAAAGCTAGTCTGGGAACAAAGCAGGGTTTTGCGGCCATTTATTTAGCCTTTTTGGGCAAAAAAGCTGGTCCGAAAGCGGCTTGGTTTTTGCTCAATATTGACCCTCAATTGCGACAGGAAAGAATCGAAGTTATTAATCAATTAAAATAACAATTTAAATAAGGAATTATGCTAGATATCAACTTTATTCGTCAACATCCTCAAGAAGTGAAAGATGCTTGTCTCCACAAGCAACTCGATGCTGCAGTAGTAGATCAACTATTAAGTGTTGATGAAAAAAAACGGGCATTGCAAGTCAAGGTTGATCAAATGCGCCAGCAAAGTAATCAAAACGCTCAAGAGATAAAAAATCAGATAACTCAGGGTCAGCAAGCCAGTCAAGAATTAATCCAAAAGGGCAAAAAAATTAAAGATGAACTCAAAAAAATTGAACCAGACTTAAGTAATTTAGAAAATAAATTTTTAGAGTTAATGTTAGCTATTCCCAATATCCCCAGCGCTGACACACCCATTGGTAGTGACGAGACTTTTAATAAAGTAGTCAGAGAAGAAGGTCAAATTCCTCATTTTACTTTTCCGATTTTGGCTCATCAAGAACTAATGGAAAAAGCTAATTGGTTAGACACTAAACGAGCGGTCAAGGTCGCTGGGTTTAGAGCCTATTTTCTCAAAAATGATGGTTTGCGGTTAGAAAGAGCGCTTTTAAGTTATGCTCTTGATTTAATGACCAATTTTGGATTTGAAGTGATGTCAGTACCTACTTTGGTGAAGCCAGAAACGATGGTCGGTACAGGATTTTTCCCTTGGGGCAAAGAAGATCATTATTACACTCAAAATGGCCAGATTTTAGCTGGTACTGCTGAAGTGGCGCTCACATCATATTATCAAAATGAGTTACTTAGAGAAAAAGATTTACCAATTAAATTGTGCGGAATTTCGCCTTGTTATCGTCGAGAAATCGGTACCCATGGTAAGGATACCAAAGGGATTATTCGCGTCCATCAATTTAATAAAGTGGAACAAGTGGTGTTAACGATTGCTGATGAAGAAGAAACCAGAAACTGGCATACCAAAATGTTAAAGTATTCTGAACAATTGCTACAAGATTTAGGTTTACCCTATCGAGTGGTGGCCATGTGTACTGGAGATATGGGGGCGGGACAGCGCAAAAAATACGATCTAGAAACATGGTTCCCCAGTCAAAATACTTATCGAGAAACCCACAGCGCCAGCTATTTTAATGATTTTCAAGCTCGTCGATTAAATATTCGCTACCAGGCAAAAGATGGCAGTATCAAATATGTTTATACGCTGAATAATACTGTAGCCGCCTCGCCTCGCTTGTTAGCGGCACTGGTAGAAAACTATCAGCAAAAAGATGCTACAATTGAGATTCCAAAAGTTTTAAAAAAATATTTCTAATTGATTAAAGCTTGTCCAGAAAGGTGGGAATGATAAAAGAAATAATTCCTGAAGCGACAGAAGAAACCGTATCTACAGTCAGAGAAACTAGAGTTGCCGAAGCTAAACATCTATTAAGCGTTGGTGGTCAAGTTTATCGATTTTTAGAAATGAAGTGTTAGCATTATGTTTAAATTTATTAAAACGCTTTTTGACGAAGAGCAAAAAAAACTCAAGCAATATCAGTTGTTGGTTGATCAAATCAATGAGTTTGAACCAGCCATGCAGGCTAAAAGCGATACCGATTTGGCCAGGCAAACTGATAAGTTTAAGGAAATTATTCAAGGGTATAGAGAACAGGTTGACCCTAGTCTTGATCCCCAATCTTCAGCCTACAGTGAAGCAATTCAGTTAAAAGAGGAAGAAGCCCTCGAGTCTATTTTACCTGAAGCCTATGCTACGGTACGTGAGGTTTCTCGCCGAATAATTGGCATGCGTCATTTTGACGTGCAAATGTTGGCTGGTGTGGCCATCCATCGAGGCAATATTACTGAACAAAAAACCGGTGAGGGTAAAACTTTAACTGTGACTGCTCCACTCTACCTTAATGCCTTGTTAGGTCATGGCGTGCATTTAGTGACGGTCAACGATTACTTGTCAGAAATTGGTGTGGGTTGGATGGGTCCAATTTATCACTTTTTGGGATTGAAAACGGCCGTCATTATTCACGATCATGCGAAATTATATGATCCTCAGATTGATAGCGAGGAACGTGGCGATGAACGTTTAGAGCATTTTGTGGAAATTCGCCGACAAGAAGCTTATCTAGCCGACATTACCTATGGTACTAATAATGAATTTGGTTTTGATTATCTTCGCGATAACATGGTGACTAATCTAGAACAAATGGTGCAACGGCGCGATCATACTCATCATTTTGCTATTGTTGATGAGGCTGACTCAATTTTGATTGATGAAGCTCGGACTCCGCTCATTATTTCTGCTCCAGACACAGAGCCCACTGACAAATATTATAAATTTGCCAAAATGGTGCGCTCTTTGACTAAAGAACAAGATTACAAGTTGGATGAAAAATCCAAAACAGCTACTCTAACCGATTTAGGTGTAAAAAGACTTGAAGCTAAATTAGGTGTCAACAATCTTTATGAAGAAAATTTCGACACCATTCATCATATTGAGAAAGCTCTTCAAGCCCAATCCCTTTATCACAAAGACAAGGAATATATTGTCAAGGATAATCAAGTGATTATTGTCGACGAACACACTGGTCGCTTAATGTTTGGTCGTCGTTACAGTGACGGGCTCCATCAAGCTATTGAAGCCAAAGAAGGCGTAACTATTCAGCAAGAGTCACGCACTTTAGCTACTATTTCTTTGCAGAATTATTTCAGAATGTATCATAAATTGTCTGGTATGACTGGTACAGCTTTGACTGAATCTGAAGAGTTTAATCAAATTTATCATACTGATGTTTTAGCGATTCCCACCAATGTACCTGTTATTCGCCAAGATCGTCCAGATCAAATTTATAAGAATACAGCAGCAAAATATTCAGCCATTATTAGAGAGGTCGAACGAATTCATGCCACTGGACAGCCAATTTTGATCGGTACTCGATCAATTGAACATAATCAAATCATTTCTAACTTTTTACGTCGCAAAAAAATTGAACATCAAGTTTTAAACGCCAAAAACCATGAGAAAGAAGCATTTATTATTGCTGATGCTGGTAAAGATGGTGCCATTACGGTGGCCACTAACATTGCTGGTCGTGGAGTGGATATTGTTTTGGGTGGTGCTAAGCCAGAATTAAAGGATTTTCGCAAAAGCCGTTTAACTAAAAAGAAAAGTTCAGTGCCTGTAGCCTTTAAGGATTTAGATTTGCCAAGTTCAATCAATCCGGCTAATTATCAGTTAAAAGAATATGCTCAGGCATTAAAAGATTGGCAGCAAGCTCATGAAAAAGTCGTGGCAGTGGGTGGTTTAGCCATTATTGGTACTGAGCGTCATGAATCGCGTCGAATAGATAATCAGTTGCGGGGTCGAGCTGGTCGCCAAGGTGATCCAGGTAGTTCTCAATTTTTTGTGTCACTCGATGATGAAATCATGCGCATTTTTGGTGGCGAACAAATTGCTAAATTAATGACTTTTCTCAAGATTGAAGAAAGTCAAGCCATTGAAAACAAAATGGTAAGCCGAGCTATTGAATCAGCCCAAACTAAAGTTGAATCATTCTTTTTTGACCAACGCAAGCGCTTGGTTGATTTTGATGATGTAATGAATAAGCATCGAGAAATCATCTATACTAGAAGACGCCGACTGTTAGAAGTAGCAACAGTTAGTATTAATAAAAATAATAGTGATGATCGGTTAGCTAATCCCATTGTTGATTCAACTGGTGAACAAACCACACTCAAAGAACAAATTTTAGACTATGTTAAACAAGAATTGAGTTCAGCAATTACTAGTCGTTTAGCAGTGGAAAATTCTGATGTAGATGTTCACGATTTAATTGTTAAAGATTTTGTAAAAATTATTCCTTTCGATGAAGCTTCTCAGAAAAGATTGGTTAAAAAAATTGCTAACGAAAATGATCCAGCAGCTTTACTCGATCAATTAATGAAAATTGTGCAGCAAACTTATGAATTAAGAGAAGATAAAATTGGTGAAGCACTGATGCGGGAATTGGAAAAATTTGTGATTTTATCAACCATTGACGAGAAATGGATGGATCATCTGGATATGATCGACGATTTACGACAGGGAATTTGGTTGCGGGGTGATAAAAATACGGTTTTATCTGAATATAAACGAGAAGCTTTTAAAATGTTTGAAGAGCTAATTGGCAATATTCAAAGCACTATTGCTGCCAGAATTTTCCGAATTCAACCAATGGTTCAACCAAGAGCTATGCCACAAAATATTCAATTAGGTAAAGTTGATTTACAAACAACTAATTTGATGCAAGCCGTGAGTCAAGACCCCAGCCAAGCAAGAGGTAGCAAGACACAAGCTAAAAAACCAACTGGTAACAATAGTGATTTAGCCAGAATTTTAGCTGGAGCCAGTACAAGTTCCCAAGCCACAACTAATCAACCAGCATCGCCCCCGAGTCCGCCAGTTAAAGCTGAAAAAATTGGTCGCAATGATCCTTGCCCGTGTGGCTCTGGTTTAAAGTACAAAAAATGTGGCTTGATTAACGCTAAAGAACATCGGGCTTAATTAACTATGCCAGAGTTACCAGAAGTTGAATCTTTACGAAAAAATTTATCCCAAGTGCTACTGCAAAAAAGAATTGCGGATATTAAATTACTTCGACCCAAGAGTTTTCCAGAATTTAGTGAAAAAAAGCAAATATTGATCGGTCAGGAATTTATTGAGATTAAGCGTCGAGCAAAAATCTTAGATTTAGTGTTGAGCAATAGTCAACATTTATTGATTCACTTGAAAATGACAGGGCAACTAATTTTTGTTGATAAAAACGGACAAAGATTTGGTGGTGGTCATCCCACCGCTGATTGGATTAATGATTTGCCAAGTCAGCACACTCGAGTAATTTTTGATTTATTAGATAACGAAAATAGAATTAGCCAGCTTTTTTTTAATGACATGCGAGTTTTTGGTTGGTTGAAAGTGATTGCTGCTAGTCAACTTGATCAAGAATTTGCTAGTTATGGTCCTGATGTTAATGATCAGCAACTAACAGTTAAATACTTGTTGGCAAAGGCCAAAAATCGACAAACTAGTATTAAGCAATTTATTATGGATAATCAAGTTTTGGCTGGTGTTGGCAATATTTATGCGAATGAAGCGCTGTTTAGAGCTAAAATTTCCCCTTTACGTCGAGCGAATAGTTTAAGCAAAATCGAAATGACTCGACTGTTATTAGAAATGCGCCAGATCATTGAAGCGGCTATTATTTTGGGGGGTACCACCTTTGATGGTCGTTACGTAGGAATTAATGGGCTGGCTGGGTCTTTTCAAGATCAACTAGCAGTTTATGGTCATGAAAATGAGGTTTGCCCAGATTGTGGTCATGATTTTAAAATTAAGCGAGTGAAATTGGGTGGTCGAAGTAGTTTCTATTGTGAACACTGTCAGCACTAATTAGCTAGCATGTTTTTCTTTTTCTTCAAAAGTGATAAGGTTTTTTTTAGGATAGCTTGACTATTCAATCCGTACTTCTCTAATAATTGTTCAGCATCTCCTGATTCGCCAAAACTGTTATCGACTGCCAAAAATTCCGTGACAATTGTTTTTTTCATTGATAAACCAACTGCTGTAATTAGATGTTGTGCTAAATATGCGTTGAAACCAGAGCCTAGTTGTTCTTCACTTAAAACTAATAAAGCTTGAGTTTTTTGGCAGCTTTGGATAATAGTATCGAGGTCTAAGGGTTTAAGAGAAATAACATTAATTAATTCGACTCGAATACCTAATTGTTGTAGTTTTAAAGTAGCACGAATTGCTTCGTGGGTCAGAATGCCAGTGCTAACAATGGTAATGTCTTGACCCTTAGTCAGTAGTTGAGCTTGATTAAGAGCAAAATTTGCTGATTCATCAGTTTTATTATCTAGGGCTTTTAATAAAAATTCTAAATCGGACACGGCCAACCGGCTCAGTCGCAAATAGCCTGGCCCGGGAGTTTTGGCTAGGGCTAAAGTAGCCAATTCGGCTTGGCGAGCGTCTGCAGGCGAAAGCACTCGCATATTGGGTAAAGCAATCATTAAACTTAAGTCTTCTAAAGATTGGTGAAAAGCTCCGTCTTCTCCGGTCACTAAACCAGCATGTCCACCAACGATTTTGACATTGAGCTTGGAATAGGCGATATTTCTAATTTGATCAAAATTTCGTGAGGGATTAAAAGAGGCAAAGCTGGTGGCAAAGGGAATTTTGCCTGCCAAACTCAAACCAGCAGCTACTCCAGCTAGGTTCTGCTCTGCGACACCACACTCAATATAACGACTGGGAAATAATTTTTTAAATTCAGCTAAGCGCAGTGAATCACTTAAGTCAGCAGATAAAGCCACAATTTGCGGGTTGTGGTGAGCGGCTTTCACCAGGCCTGTGGCAAAACCGTCTCTGGTAGCTAATAATTTTGTTTCAGTCATGATAATTGCTGTTTTTTGATTCTTAATTCTTGCATGGCACTTTCAAATTCTTGTTTATTGGGAGCTCGGCCGTGCCAACGATAGTCATTTTCCATGAAAGACACGCCTTTGCCGGGCGTACTATGAGCAATAATGGCGACAGTGTGCTGCTTGTTATCTTTTGCTTGTTGCAGTTTTTTTTGAATATCGACAAAATCATGGGCATCCATTTCCAACACCTGCAGGCCAAAAGCAATTAATTTTAATTTCAGATTGCCCAGTGACATCACTGCTTGAGTTTTACCAGAAATTTGGATGTGATTATCATCAATAATAAAAGTTAGATTGTTTAATCGGTGATGAGTGGCGAACATATAAGCTTCCCAAGTTTGTCCTTCTTGTTGTTCCGCGTCACTAAGAAGACAAAAAACATGATTCTTTTTGTTATCCATCTGTAGTCCATAAGCTAAACCGACTGCTTGTGAGCTACCGTGTCCCAAAGATCCAGCAGTAATCTCAATCCCCTCGACGGTTTTTTTATCAATGGTTTGCCCATTCATTAGAAAATGAGGGTGGCCCTCTAAGCGACTGTCGATTTGTCTAAATGTTTCTAACTCTTCTCGAGCGAAATATTTTTGTTGAGCTAAAACCGCATAAAGTGCTGGACAAATATGCCCATTGGACAATAAAAAATAATCTCGTTTGTCCCAGTTTGGTCGTTGTGGATCATGACGCAGGATGCCACTAGCGTAGAGGGTGAATATCAGATCGACCATACCTAAACTACCAGCTGGATGACCGCTTTGAGCTTGATAAATCATCGCTAAAATATCTTGACGAAGAGTAAAAGCAATTTTGTGTAATTGGGCAGCAGCGGTGATTTTCATTGCTTATTTTAGTAATTCTTCAACTTGTTTGGCTAGTGATTCATTCCAATCAACTTGATATGGTAAATTAATTTTTTCGGCTTTGCCACCATTGGGAATAATAATAACGATTTTAGTTTTGCCTAAATTAGATTTTAATAATGTGCCGAGCTTTGTTAACGTTTCTTTACTGGTTTTTCTTGGCACAAAGATTTCTTGATAATCACCTGATATTTCTTGTGGCAAATTAGTTTTTGGTAAGGAAATTTTTTCGGCAATGAGTTTCAGTTCTTTATCACGATTCTGTACCTTAGCTCTTAGTAAGATAATACTATCCTCACCCAGTTGCCCAATCCATTTTTGATAAAGTTTAGGAAAGATTAAAAATTCGATTTTACCAGTGGTGTCCTCCAGAGTAGCAAAAGCCATCTTTTGACCACTTTTGGTTGTCACTTCTTTAAATTTTGTAATCACTCCACCAAAAAGGAAAATTTGATCTTGGTGTACGTCTGGGTCAATTTCCCCAATTCTCATGCTCGTTCTTTTGTTGAGCATTTGCATAGCATCAGCTAGGGGGTGGCTGGTTAAATAGACACCTAATAACTCTTTTTCAAATGATAACAATTCTGGTTTGGGATATTCATCTAGTTCTACGAAATTGTCCGTAATTTTGGTACTTTGATTGTCAATATTAGCAAATAAATTATCTTGTCCATCTACTTCTGAATTATATTGTTCAGCAGTTTGGCGAATCTGCTCTAAGTTTTCTAGCATTGATGAGCGATTGGCAAAACGATCCATCGCTCCCACCTTAACCAAGCTCTCAATAGTTTTTTTATTAACTTTGCGATTACTGGTGCTTTGTAAGAAATGGGTAAAAGATTGAAATTTCTTTACTTGTTTTCTAACGCTTAAAATATTTTCAATGGCAGCCGCTCCAACGTGTTTGATGGCACTTAAACCAAAACGAATGGCTAAACCATCAAGTGATTCTTTATCTTTTTCAATAGTAAAATCTTTATCAGAGAGATTGATATCTGGTCCTAAAATTTTGATGCCCATTTGTCGGCAATTATCAATAGTAATAGCAATTTTTTCATCTCTATTCATTGAGTGCGAATTTGATTCAATGCTCATCACTGCGGTCATGTACTCGACTGGATAATTGGCTTTTAACCAGGCAGTTTGATAAGCAATCATGGCATAACTGGCAGCATGAGATTTATTAAAACCATAGTTAGCGAAAGCTTCAATAAAACCCCAAACTCGTTCGGCAGTGGCTTTTTTATAACCATTAGCTACTGATTGTTTAATGAAGCGGCTTTTATTTTTGTCTAGTAGTTTCTTTTTCTTTTTACCGATAGCCCGGCGTAAAATATCGGCCTCGCCCAGACTGTAACCAGCCATAAAATTGACAATTTCTAGAATTTGCTCTTGGTAAACCATGATGCCATAGGTTTCTTTTAGAAATGGTTCCAGTGAGGGATGAGGATACTCAATGATATCGGGATTGTGTTTGCCTTCAATAAAGCGGGGAATCAGGTCCATAGGACCAGGACGATACAGCGCCACCATAGCGGTAATATCTGAGAACTTATTGGGTTTTAGACTTTTAGCAATCCGCCTCATTCCACCAGATTCCAACTGAAAGACGCCAGTCGTATCGCCACTAGCTAAGAGTTTAAAGGTTTTTTCATCCTCGAGTGAAATTTCATCGATTTTAATATTTTCTTTTTTGTATTTTCTAATTAAAGCTAAGGCTTCCTGGATGATAGATAAATTACGTAAACCTAATAAGTCAAATTTTAACAAGCCAATGGCATCATCATTAACGTTACAATCGAGCGAGTACATGTCTAGTTGAGTGAGAGTTTTACCTGAACGGGAATCTTTTTGAATTGGGGTGTAATTGGACAACGGTTTGTCAGCGATAATAATGGCGCAAGCATGCATGCCAGCTTGGCGGATCGTACCTTCAACTTTCATTGCCAAATCAAGTAATTTTCTAAACCTACTTTGTTGATAATAATTACCCAGTTCAGGTACAGTGTTAATAGCTTGCTTAATTGACACTCGGTGTCCTGGCTCATTAGGAATCAATTTAGCTATTCGGTCAGGTTCTTCATAAGGCATACCTAGGACGCGACCAATATCACGCACCGCTACTCTTGCCTCCATCCGGCCAAAGGTAATGACAGATGCGACGTGGTCTTCACCATATTTGTTAGCCACGTATTTTAAAACATCATCGCGCTTGATGTCAGCGAAATCAATGTCGATATCAGGAGGTGTAGGTCTTTCTGGGTTCAAGAACCGTTCAAAAGGTAAGCCATGTTCCAAGGGATTAAGCGTGGTAATGTTTAGACAATAGGAGACCAAAGAACCGGCGGCACTCCCACGGCCAGGGCCAACGGCTATTTCATTATTTTTAGCCCAGTTTACGAAATCTTGGGTAATCAAAAAATATGCCGGGTAGCCTTTATCATTAATGATCTTGATTTCATAATCTAAACGATCTTTGATCTCTTTAGTAATTTTTGTAAATTTTTTCTTGGCTCCTTGGTAAACAATTTTCTCTAAGTAACTAGCGTAAGTCTCACCTTTCGGTAATTCAAAAGTAGGAAAAATTAATTTACCGGTGGGAATTTCCAAGTCGCACTGCTCAGCAATTTTTTTGCTATTGGCGATAGCTTCAGGAATATCATTAAAAGCTTCAATCATTTCTTGACTTGATTTAAAGTAGAAATCTGGCTTATCGACCATTTTTAACCGTTTTTTATCACTAATTAGTCGCCGCGTTTGGACGCACAGCAAGGCGTCTTGTGCCTCAGCATCTTCTTTATCTAAATAATGAGAATCATTGGTAGCCACCAGTGGCAGTTTCAGTTGCCTGGCAATCGCAATTAATTTTTTCGTTAGCTCATATGTCTCTGGTATGTGAGGATGTCTTTGAATTTCTAAATAAAAGCGATTCCGAAAAATCTTTTGGTATTTTTTAAAGAGTTCTATCGCCTCAGCATCTTTGTCCTGCAACAATAAGCGACTAGTATAGCTACTCATGCAACCACTCAGCAGAATAATGCCCTCGTTGTATTTTTCTAGCAATTCTTGATCAATCCGCGGTTTGTAGGAGAAACCTTCAAAGTTAGCAAGTGAAATCAGCTTCATTAAATTTTGGTAACCGGTGAAATTTTTTGCTAAAAGTGTTAAGTGAAATTGGTCGCTGCCCATTTTGACTTGTTTATCAAAACGAGAATTTTTGGCTAGGTATAATTCAGCGCCAATGATTGGCTTAATACCTGCTTCTTTGCACGCATTATAAAAAACAATATGACCATGCATATTACCATGATCAGTAATTGCCAGGGCTTCTTGGCCAAATTTTTTGGCTCGGTCGATTAATTCGGGAATTTTACTCAAACCATCCAAAATGGAATACTCGGTGTGAGTATGTAGATGAACAAAATCGTTATTTTGTAAAGCCATAGCTAATTTTCAGTGTCTAATTTTCAGTATATCTCATTTTCGGCAAAAAAATGATTGCGCCAAATTAAATTAATTTTTTAATTGATCAAGCAATATATTTTTTACTAAATTCGCGTCAACTTTTTTGGCAATTTTTCTCATACTTTGACCAATTAAAAAGGCCAAAACTTCTGTTTTTCCAGCTTGATATTTTTTGACAGCAGCTGAGTTTTCTTGAAGCACTGCTTGAATCTGTTTTTCAATCAGTGCCTGATCGATTGCTTCAACTTTATTCGCTTGTTGATATTTGTTAATAACATCTTTGGGCTCGTCTGTTAATTGATAATCAATTTTTTTATTTAATAAAGCATTGACGATTTTTTTACCGTCAATTTTTGCTTCTTTCGCCAAAATTAATATCTGTTCAAAAAACTTAGCTCGCTGTTTGTTTTTAACCAACCGTTCGGTCAGCGCTAAACTTAATTGATATTGATGACTGAGTCGAGCCGCATATTGCTCAGGTAATTCTGGTATTGATTGTCTAATTTGTTCAATGTCTTCAGGGCTAAATTCAATGGGTGGTAAATCAGGATCGGGAAAATATCGATAGTCTTCGGCTGCCTCTTTGCTGCGTTGACTAAAAGTTTGAGCAGTTGCAGCATTAAACCCTCTAGTTTCTTGAATAGGTACTTGACCGTTATCAAGTAATTGAGCTTGACGTTGCATTTCATAATTAATCGCCATTTCCATAAAGCGAAAGGAATTAATGTTTTTGCATTCAACTTTATAATCTGGTAAATAATCGGCTGCATCACTCTCTTTTTTTAGTGAAATATTAGCCTCGAGGCGCATCCCGCCCTTTTCCATATCGCAGTCGGCCACTTCTAAGTAGCGCAAAATTTGGCGTAATTTTTGGCCAAATTCCTTGGCTTGTTTAGCATTTTTAATATCCGTTTCGGTGACGATTTCAACCAATGGCACACCAGAACGATTAAAATCAATTAACGTATAGTGATTATGATGAATGAGCTTGGCGGTATCTTCCTCGAGATGCACTCGATGAATTCTGACCCGTCCCTGACTAGTATCGAGAAAGCCGTCGTGACAGAATGGAATATCATACTGGCTAATTTGATAACCTTTCGGCAAATCTGGGTAAAAGTAATTTTTGCGATCGAATTTAGAAAAAAGATTAATTTGGCAATTGAGCGCCAAACCAATTTTAATGGTCCAATCAATAGCTTTGCGATTAGCTAAAGGTAAGGCACCGGGCATACCCAAACAAACTGGACAAGTGTAAATATTTGGCTGTTGGGCGCCAAAAGGATCATTTTTACAGGCGCAAAACATCTTTGAGTCAGTTTTTAATTCAGCATGAATCTCTAAACCACAGACTAATTGATAATTATTTTTTGGCATTAACGATTTCTCCAAGTATTCCACTTGCTATTTTTTTCAAAAGCATCAGCCACTTTGATGACTAAATCTTCTCGCCACATCGGAGCAATAAAGTTAGCACCTAAAAATAACTGACTATCAGGATTTTGATAATATGGCACATTAATTCCTGGCAAGCCACTAACCGAACTGGCCTCAAGTAGCATATCTTCAAGTTCACCAAACATGGGCGAACTCGCCGAAGCTCCTAGCTTTTTGGCGAATCCTGGTGAGCTGGGACTGACTAAAACATCATATTTTTTAAATAGTTTGGCAAAATCATTTAAATAAAGAGTACGGACTTTTTGGGCTAAGTTGTAATACTGTTCACTATAACCTTTGCTGAGTGTAAAAGTGCCGAGCATAATCCGTCTTTTGGCTTCATCACCAAAGAAACTACGATCTTTACCGTAGCGCACGCCATCAAAGCGAGCTAAATTACTGCTCACTTCAGCACGCTGCACCACTGTATAAACACCGATGGCATAATGGGGATCGAGCGCCTCAGCCTTTTCTACTCGAGCTCCGAGTTGACTTAAAATTGCTAACTCTTGAGCTAGTTTTTCATTGGTTTCTTCTAATCCTTTGAGATCATGATAAATCATCCCGATTTTCAAACCCTTGATGTCTTGATCTAAAAAGCTAGTAAATTTTGGTGCCACTTCTGGTTTGCAAGTAGCATCTCTCGGATCTGGTCCAGCAAAAGTATCCAGTACTAAACAAGTGTCCTCTACAGTTTTAGCAATGACGCCTGGGCTATCTGTTGAAGAAGCCATGGCAATCACGCCAAAGCGACTGACGCGACCATAACTGGGTTTTAAACCAACAGTGCCACACCAAGCCGCTGGTTGTCTAATTGAACCGGCTGTTTCACTACCAATAGCTGCTAAGCACAAATCAGCTGCTACTGCAGCAGCACTGCCACCTGACGATCCACCGGGCAAATGTTGAGGATTGCGCGGGTTCAGGGTTGGTCCAAAATCACTGGTTTCGGTTGATGAACCATGAGCCCAAGCATCCAGGTTGGTTTTACCAATGATTACTCCACCCGCCTTTTGTAAACGGTCAGTAACTGTTGATTCATACTGAGGGATGAAATTTTCTAGAATTCTTGAGGAAGCGGTGGTTGGTAAATTTTTGGTACAAAAATTATCTTTAACAGCAATCGGTAAACCTTTAAGTTGGGTGTCTTGGGCTAATACTGCTTGTTGTTCTGCCTGATCATTGAGATTTAAATAAATATTATAAAACTGGTTTTTTTCTTTAATCGCTAAATTTAAATCTCGATAAAGTTCCTCGATAGTCAAGGAAGCATCGGCTAAACCATCTAGCGCTTCTTTGAGAGTTAATTGATTAAAAGTCATCTTGTTATCCATTTAATTGTCTTCCGCGTTTAGAACTTGAGGTACTAGAAAAAACCCGTCTTGCACATGTGGTGCATTGGCTAAGGCTTCAGCTTGAGTAAAGCTCCAACCTTCCACAACTTTGTCTTCTCGAGTAATATTTTTTAGACCAGTCACTTGATGTGTGGTGCTGACCTGGGAAACATCGGCCGATTTTAGTTGATCAACGACAGATAAAGTTTGACTAAAATCTTTGGCTAATTGCTGACTTTCAGCATCACTAATAGGAATGTGAGCAAGCTCTGCCACATGTTTGACTAGTTTTTGATCAATATTTTGTTTCGACACAATCTGAATTAGTTTAGCAGAATTTATGGCTTTTTTAAGAAGGAATTGAGAACTTTAAACACTAATAGCTCTGAGGGCCTTGACTCTTTCCGCAATCGGTGGGTGAGTTTGAAAAAGATTGCTAAAAGTAGAAATTCCGCCTTTAACATTTTTTAAAGGATCACTAATATATAAGTGAGCAGTGGCTTTATTGGCCGCTTCTAAAGGTTCTTGATCTTGGCTAATGGCAATTAACGCTTTAGCCAAACCTTCAGGATTTTTAGTCATTGCTGCGGCGTTGGCATCAGCGAGAAATTCATAGCGGCGAGAAATAGCTAATTTAATCAGTTGACTGATAATGGGGGCTAAGATAGCTGCTACAACTGCTAAAAGGAACAAAATTACAGCAAATTGATCATTATCATTATCTCTTCTTCTCCGACCATAAAAGGAACTCCGCAGTGCCCAGTCACCAAGTAAAACAATAGAACCCACCAAAATCGAAACAATTGACATTAACAAAATATCATAGTTTTTGATGTGGCCGATCTCATGAGCAATAACGCCCTCAATTTCACTCCGGTTTAATCGAGTCAAAAGACCGGTGGTGGCACACACCACCGCATGTTCTGGATTGCGCCCAGTCGCAAAGGCATTCATGGCGCTATCTTCAATGACGTAGAGTTTGGGCATGGGTAAACCCTGACTATTAACGATATTTTCGGTTACGGTGTAAAAATCGAAATATTCTCGACGAGTCGCCGGTTTAGCTCTGGAAATGGTTAAGACAATCTTATCTGAAAAATAATAACTGAAAAAACTGGTAAATCCTGAGAAAATTAAAGCCAGGCCAACTATAGACAATGAATAATCAAAACCAATAGCAATCACGTAACTGACAGCCGTCACAAAGAGCACAAAGGCAATCATGATTAGCCAAGATTGACGTTTATTCTTCGCTACCAACTGATAATGAGTCATGTTTTGATTATAACATTAGTCTGATTAACTGGGTAACAATTCACTGTATAATGAGCAGCGATGCTAAGCAAAATTTGGCGAAAAATAGTCGAGCGCTTAAGTTTTTTTCTACTACCCTTTGGTCAAATTGCCTATGGGCAAAATGCGGAAGACATTGTGTTGGCAAAGTTTTTGGATGAGCGCTTAAAAAATAAGCAAAAAGGTTTTTATATTGATATTGGTGCTCATCATCCTTTTCGCTACTCAAATACCTACTATTTTTACCAGCGGGGTTGGCGTGGTTTAAACATTGATGCTGATAAAAAAGCCATACAATTATTTAAATTATTCCGTCCAAGAGATATTAATGTGCAAGCTCTAGTAGCCAAAGAAAACAAGCTGCGTTCTTACTATATTTTTAGCGATCGCGCATTTAATACTAGTGATCCGCACTTGGCTCAGGCAATAATTAAAAAAAAGCGAGCTCGGTTGCTTAAAAAAACTCAAATGAGATCGGAACAATTGCCCAAAATCCTTAATCAATACCTGCCCACTGGCCAAAAAGTTGATTTTTTGTCAATCGATGTAGAAGGTCTGGATGAGGAAGTTTTGCAGGCCTATGATTTTGTGCATTTTGCCCCAAGTTATTTATTAATCGAGGATTTGAATTTTATCAATAATTTATCCAGAAAAAATTTAACAAAAATAGCCCCCTTTTTAAAAAAGCAGGGCTATGTTTTGGTGGCTCAAGTTTTTAACACTGCCATTTGGCAGAAAATAACTGTCGCTTAAAGATCCACTTTTGGTGCCTTCATTTCTTCTTGACTAACACTGAGGTGTTCACCACTCAGCGGAGTTTCTAACCCCTTTTCCTCTTTAAAGCCAAAAAGGTTAGCAACGACATTGGAAGGAAAGACCACTAGTTTTTCATTGTAGCTCTGGGTGAGATCAATGACGCTTCTTCGCGCATAAGTTAGTTTATCAGCTGTATCAGTCAGCTCATCCATAAATTTGGTAATCGCTTCATTTGCTTTCAATTCTGGATTATTTTCCACCAGCACTTGCATTTGAGGCATTAATTTTTGAATATCTGCAATCGCTTGGTTAATATCGGCACTTTTACCAGTTTTTTCTGCTTTAATTGTCGATTTACGAGCATCGGTTAGCAGCTGATAAATGCCTTTCTCGTGTTGGAGTTGACCTTTAACTGCATTTTCTAGACTGGGAATTAAACCAGCTTGACGCTTTAATTGATTACCAATCTCCTGGATACTAGCTTTAATTTGAGTTTTTAGGCGTTGCAAACCGTTGTAAACACCCATGACATAGAGAGCAATAACAACTAAGGTTATTACGATATAAATGAACATAAAATTCCTTTCTTTCTTTTTTTATTATAGCTTATTTTATAAATTAACGCTTGTTTATTGCAGTTTTCATGATTTCCTTTTATAATCCGAGCGCCACTTAACAGGGCCCTGTGGTGTAGTTGGTTAACATATCTCCCTGTCACGGAGAAGATCGCCGGTTCGAGCCCGGTCGGGGTCGCCAAACATGAAAATTAAGAGACCGGCTGGTCTCTTTTTGTTTTAAAAAAGGATTTATTTCTTTATCCATAATGATGCTAAAATAAAGCTATTGCGACCGTAGTTCAGCGGTAGAATGCGAGCTTCCCAAGCTTGAGGAGAGGGTTCGACTCCCTTCGGTCGCTCAGTCAATTAACTTGAATGAACTTAAGATGCCAAAGTAGCTCAGTTGGCTAGAGCAGCGGTATCGTAAACCGCAGGTCGTGGGTTCGACTCCCACCTTTGGCTCCTAGAACAATTTTAGATTGTGTTATGATTAAATAGCTAATATGTCACGTTCTAGTCGTTATTCTTCCGTTTATAAAAATAAAAGCCAAGCTAAACGGGGTAGTTCGCGCTTGATCAAAAAACAAGAGAAAGAAATGCGCAAACAAACCGTTTTTTTTATTTTTTTAGCCATTGTCCTCTTAGTTGTTTTTATTTTTGTCATTGTACCTAATTTAATTAGATTATTTTTTAATTTTTTTGGTGATGAACAAGCAAATATTATTGAGGATGACGTACCGCCGACTGCTCCCCTTTTATTTGCTGCGCCACCAGAGGCTACTTTTAGTGCGCAGATTCTTTTGAAGGGTTATGCTGATCCGAATGCCAAAGTGGTTTTTGTTTTAAATGGTGAACAAGTTGAAGAAAAGGAAGTTAATGACGAAGGCGAATTTAGTCAAGAAGTACAATTGGATGAAGGTGTCAATCAATTGAGTATTTATGCCGTTAATGAACGAGGCACCGAGTCACTGCAAACTAAAACATATGACATTATTTATGATAATGAACCACCCCAAATCACAGTGACTGAACCAAAGCCAGATAGTGTAATTGAATTAAAACGCAACCGCAACACGCTGGTCAGTGGCGAAACTGAGCCTCACGCTAAAGTGTATTTAAATGATCGATTAATTGTCGTTGATGAAGCAGGTCAATTTTCCACTACCTATTATTTAAATGAAGGTGAAAATGTATTACGTTTTGTAGCGATTGATCAGGCCGGCAATCAAGGTGAACTTGAAATTAAAGTAAAGTTTCTCAACAATTAAAGATAAAAACCCCAAAATAGTAAAGAAATAAAGGCTTGACTTAAATTATTATTGAACAGGCTATGAGTTAATAAGGCGATCAGTAAACTTAGTTGCCAATATTGTTTTTTCTTTGATTTATTTTTAATTTCTTGAGTTAACAAAATTAAGATTAAAACAGTGCCAACGAGGCCAAAGCTGTTATAAAAAAAGATTAAAAAATTATCACTGAAGCGAGCGTGACTAACGAGCCCTTCGCGATTAAGTTGATAATGTGGTTGATAAGGCCCCCGCCCAAAAATTATGGCTAATCCCTCATTTTGTTTGATGTATTGTTGAGCGCTGATGATTCTAGCCGTTATTGAACTAGTGCGTTGTAAGTTGACTCCTTCCCCACCAGAACCCTTAGGTAGCAATGGTAGAAGGATTAAAAAAGCAGTTAAGCTCAAGGCAATTAGTCGACGCTCGGCTGTTTGACTTTTCAACCATAAGTAAATTCCAGATAAAAACAAAGCTAAATAGCCAGCGCGAGAATAAGTGAGAGCCAGACCAAGCAAAAACAAAATGCTGAACCAAAGATTCTTCTTATTTAAATTAGCCTTTTTGGCATAATAGAGCCAGTTAAAAACAAAGATTAAGGCCGTAAAATTAGGATCTAGGAGAGTGCTAGTTAATCGATAAAAATGATCATCAAACCCTAGATAATAAAGGTTAGTCAAATCTGGTAAGAACAGGTACTGACCAAAGCCTAAGCCAAGTATAAGCAAGGAAGCATTTAAGAAAATTTGCACAACCCTTTTTTGGCCATAATTTTTTTTCAATAGCAACACAAATAAAAAATAAGCCAGTGCTCGACCTAAGTAGAGAAAACTAGTGAATTGAAACTGGTTTTGCCAAATACTGTAGGCAATGGCGAAAATAATGTTGATTGAAAGTAATAAAAATATTTTTTCATTAAATTTATTTATTTTTTTTAAATTAAAAATAATTTCTTTTAATGCTTTTAAGTTAAATATTAAATAAAAAAAGACTAAAAAATCATGTAGGTAAATGGCCAAATATTGATTAATGTGGATTTTGGCCAGTTCTCCACCCGCGAATAATAGTAAGAAACTAATTAAGAAAATATTTTTCATACAGATAAACTCTCACTAATAATGAGTGAAAACTCATTAACACTGCGTAGGCTAGTCCAGCAAAGCCATCAGCAATACCCAGCTTCAGAAAATAATTTAGCAAGAATTTAACATTGGGGTAAATCAGTAATTCTAAAATAATTTTTAGTTTGGGATAAAAATATTTTTCACTAAAGCGATAACTAGCCTCAAGCTCGGCGTAATTATTAACCGTGTTTAAAAAATCATTTAGATTATGATGAGGATAATGCCTGATTTCTAAATGACTGTTCTCTACTTGGCCAGCAATGATAGGAATTTCATGAACCACCCGTTGATACCTAATTGCATTTGATCTGGCTAGGCGAATAATTGAGCAGTTGCCAGTTTCACCAAAGCGTAATTTTTTTTGGTGAAAATAATCCACTCTTTTTAGTCGATAAGCGCTAATTGCTTCATTCGCCAGTAGGGTGGGTAATTGTTTTAAATTTTGCTGGCTTAGAATTTCATCACTATCCAAAAACATTAACCACGGCGTATGAACTTTGGCAATGGCTTTATTGCGGAGGGAAGCAAAATCCAAAATCGGATTTTTTCTAAAAATCAATCGAAAATTAAGCTTAGGATTAATTTTTTTTAATTTTTTTTCTAAAGTAGACCAATCGTTATGGCTGACTTGATCGAAAACAATAATTTCTTCAGCAATCGCGGCGCTAAGTAACGCTTGCTCAAACAGCTGATCCCGGCGATCGTTAATGATGACGATAGTTAGATTTTTGACTAACATTAATTTTTCTTAACCGACAATAAACTAATTGGCAGGCTAATCACTCTAGCTAATAAAATACCTAGACAAGCACCATAGAGGCCATAAGTTGGGGTTAAACTAATAATGCCAGCAATCATTAACAGCAAGGAAACTAAGAGATGAAAGTTCATTGGCAAATACCTTTTTTGAGCAATTTGTAGTGCGTAAACAATGTTTGTCAGGCTATGAACTAGTCCAGCTAGCACTAGGATACCAATGATTTGACTGGCTTCGAGCCACTGGTCGCCCAAAATTAAATTGACAAAGAAACTTGGCCAAATAATTAGTGGTAAGCTTAGAGCCAAACTAAGCAAAAAAGTGCTAAAAATTGAATTTTTAAAAGCCCGCCTTAATCTTGGTTGTTCATCTTCTTTGTGTAAATTGGAAAAAACTGGCATTAAACCATGATGAGCTGATTTAGATAACTCATAATTAAGTTTATGACTTAAGGAATAGGAATTGTGATAAATACCTAATTGGTGAGCATCAAGCATTTTACCAATCAGAAAGTCATCTGCATTGTCATTAAGATAAGTTAATACACTAGCTAACATCAGCGGTTTACTATTGCTGAAAATATGACGAGCTCGGTCACTTCGGTAGTGAAATTTTGGCCGCTGTGGATTCATGATAAAAGAAACAATAACCTCAACCACTGCCGCTAGAATTACCCCGCCCAGTAAAGCCCAAACCGACTTCCAGATCAAAGCTAGCACGATCTGCATCAGCACTTCAGCGGTAAGATGAATGGCATGATATAACCCTTCTTTGGCAAAGCGAAAATTTTTCTGCCATTGAGCAATGGCAGGATTGATAAAACCTTTAATGATCGGAATTAAGGTGGCGACAGTGATTAGGGGAAGCAATAAATCCTCTTGATAAAAATTGCTCATAGCAAAGGCTAGAACCAACATAATCACACCAATTAAAAAACCACGGATAATCGCGATCACCCAGGCCGTATCAAGAAAATAATTAATATCTTTTTTGGATTGAACGATAGTAGTGTTAATGCCTGTTTGGGTAAAACTCTCCGTTAAACCAATGGCAATCATCACTAAAGAAAAGAGGCCAAAGTCAGTCGGCTTGAGTAATCTGGCCAAAATCGTGATTTTCAGGAAATTAAGGAAAAAGATAAAAGCTTTTTGTAGACTCTGAATAGAAAAGCCAGCAATAGCATATTGTTTATAACCCATGGCTACCATTATAAAACAATCTTTTGCTCTTGCCAGCTAGTGATCATCAGCGTTAAAATGAAAAACTATGGCAACAAAGTTCCTCAGTAAAATTGCTGGCGGTTTTTTAGATTTAGTAGAGACAGTAGCAATCTCGTTGTCTATTTTTTTGGTGATTTATTTGTTTTTAATGCAACCGCATCAGGTCAATGGTCAATCAATGCTTCCCAATTTTCAGGATGGCGAGCACGTGATGACTGATAAAATTTCCTATAAGTTTCGTGAACCAATGCGGGGTGAAGTGGTGGTTTTCCATGCTCCGCCAGCTGCAGGATGTGTGGAAGGTACTGGCTGTGATTTTATCAAAAGAATTATCGCTGTTCCTGGAGATAAAGTCACTGTGCATGACAACGCCATTTGGATTAATGGTCAAAAATTACCAGAACCCTATATTCCCGATGATTTTGAAATTTTACCTGGACGAGCGACTTTGAATGAAGAAATTTATTTAGGTCCAGACGAATATTTTGTATCTGGTGATAATCGACCGCACTCAAGTGATTCACGTTTTTGGGGACCAATCACTAAAGATGAAATAGTGGGTCGTGTTTTTCTCCGCTATTGGCCAATCAGTGAGATAGAGCTAATTAAAAAAGCAGAATATCCAGCCGGTTTTTAATTTTTTGTTTCTTTTTTATTTGCAATTATTTTGGATATTGCTCTTGAGCAATTGCTCAAAAAACAAGTACAATAGCTAATAATGACAAGCAACCAACGTTTACTAAAAACAGAGTTTCCAGATATTGAATGGTCTTTTGATTTGCCGCTGGCCAGTCTCAGTTACTTTAAATTAGGTGGTCCTGCAGAGATTTTTTATAAAGTGACCGATACTGAATTATTAAAGAGAATTTTAGTTTTTTGTCATCACGCTGCCATTCCTTGGACGGTGGTTGGTGGTTTAAGTAATGTAATTATTGCTGATGCCGGAGTTAAAGGCGTGGTGTTGCAGCTGGCTACTAAAGGTTTTAAGATCTTAGAAGATACTACAGAACAGCTGCTTGTCGAGGTGGAAGCCGGCATGAAAACTAATCAATTAGTGAGTAAATCAACCTATTTAAACGCCACTGGTTTGGAGGGTTTTATCGGGGTACCTGGTAGAGTGGGTGGAGCCATTTACAATAATGCTCATTATTTACAGCATCTAATAGGAGACTATATTGAGAAAGTTGTATCTTTTCATGTGAAAAATAATCAAGAGATGATATTTTCACATGAAAATTGTAAATTTGCGTATGAACATTCGATTTTTCAAGAAGATAAACAGTTGGTTATTTTGTCAGCTACTTTTCTGTTAAAGAAAGACCAACCAGTCAACATTAGAAAAAAACTGGTCGAAGCTCAAACCAGACGAGTTTCCTCTCAACCGCTGAATTTACCTAGTTCTGGTTGTATTTTCCAAAATCCTCGAAACTCCGATTATCTAAAACAACTGTTTCCCCAATTTGCCAATCAAGAATTTATTCCGGCTGGTTTTTTAATTGATCAAGCAGGCTTAAAAAATTCTCGCGAAGGCGCTTTTGTGGTTAGTGATAAACACGCTGCCTTCGTCGTTAACAAGGCTGAGACATTAGCGATTCCTGCTTCAACCAAGGATTTAAAGAAATTAATTAAAAAAATTCAAACTGAGATAAAGAATAAATTTCAGGTAGAATTAAAAGAAGAAGTCTTTTATTTAGGTCAAGACTAAAAGAGAAAGTTTAGATGAACTCAGACACCACAGCCACTTTTCATATCCAAGGTAGTACCCCACTCCATGGTAGTGTGCGGGTGGGTGGAGCAAAAAATGCTGCTTACAAATTAATGATCGCTTCTCTGCTCGCTAGTAGTGAAAGTCGTTTGTTAAATTTGCCTGATATAGCAGACGTGGATATGGTGAAAAAGATTATCAATGAACTGGGTGCGCGCGCTTATAGCGCTGGTGAGCACACCTTATTTATTGATCCACAGAATTTTCGTTTTAGCCATGTTGATGGTCAGTATGGTAAACGCTCTCGAGCCTCATCTTTGTTTTTGCCAGTGCTGTTAGCAAAATTTGGTGAAGCAGCTGTTCCGCTTCCGGGAGGAGATCAGATAGGTAAAAGACCACTAGAACGACATCTGCAAGGTCTCGAGAAAATGGGGGTAGTTTTTTCCCAAAATGGCGACATGCTAGAAGCAAGAATCAATACTAACCAGCCGAAAAAAAGACTGAAAGCTTGTCACTATACTTTTGAGAAGAATACTCATACTGGTACTGAAACTCTGATTATGGCAGCGGCTTTGGCGGAAGGTAAAACTTTACTGGAAAACGCAGCCTTAGAGCCAGAAATTGACGACTTAATTGCTTTTTTAAATGAGATGGGTGCGAAAATCCGCCGGCGCTCTTTTCGCAAAATTGAGATCGAGGGAGTCGACAAGCTCACTGGAGCAATTCATCGGGTGATGCCCGATCGCAATGAAGCAGTGAGTTATGCTTGTGCGGCGATTATTACGCGAGGTGATATTGTAGTAGAAAATGCCCGTCATCGAGATTTAACTGCCTTTCTAGAAAAACTTGATGAAGTGGGAGCTGGTTATGAAATTGGTAACTATGGTATCCGCTTTTTTTACAAAGGAGCTCTCCAAGCGACGGATATTGAAACCGACATTCATCCTGGGTTTATGACTGATTGGCAGCCTCTGTTTGCCACCCTACTCTGTCATTGTCATGGTGAAAGTATTATTCATGAAACAGTGATGCAAAGCCGTTTCCAATATGTTGAGCATCTCAGACAAATGGGCGCCAAAATCGAATATTTCAACCCAGTAGTGAAGAACCCAGAAAAAGTTTATAATTTTAATTGGTCGGACAATCGTCCAGAGGATTTTCACGCCATTAAAATTACCGGTCCAGTTGATTTTATCGGCGGTGAGTTTACTGTCCACGATTTGCGAGCCGGGGCCACCATTTTGTTGGCGGCGATTGCAGCTAAAGGGAAAACTGTTTTGAGGAATATTGAACAAATTGAGCGCGGTTACCAAGACATTGAAGAAAAATTAGTGTCAATGGGTGCCAACATCGAAAGGAGATGAGATGGGGTCAATCGTTTTATTTTTAGGGATTTTATTATTTTCTTTTATTGTGACCAGTATGGCGGTAGTGCCTTTTATTAATTTACTTTATAAACTCAAGTTTCGTCGAGCTCAGCAGCAAACCAAAGATGCTTTTGGTAAACGAACGCCAATCTATGACAAATTTCACAAGAACAAAGCGGGAGTACCAGTCGGTGGTGGTCTGTTAATTGTGGTCTTGGTGTCAGTTTTCTTTGCGCTGATGATTCCTCTCTTAAACTATTTTGGCATTGAAGTGACATCACTGCACCAAAACAGTCAAGTAGAAATTAACGTTTTGTTTTTCACCTTTTTATCGTTTGCGATTTTGGGTTTATATGACGATCTGAAAAAAATTTTTTCTTTTGAAAAAACTAAATTTTTTGGTTTGAGACTAAGACAAAAATTACTTTTACAAATCATTTTGGCTGTAATTATTTCGCTAATGCTTCATTTTCAATTGGGTATTTCGATCTTACACATTCCGTTTGTCGGTACTTTTGATCTCGGTTGGGGTTATATTCCCTTTGCTACTTTTGTCATTGTGGCTTTTACCAACGCCGTCAACATTACTGATGGTCTGGACGGTTTAGCTTCAGGCCTACTGATGATTGGTTTGTTTGGTTTGTGGATTTTATCTTCGAGTATCTTGGATGTTCCTTTGTCGGTTTTTATTGCCCTGTGGTTAGGCTCATTAATTTCTTTGCTTTATTTTAATATTTATCCAGCGCGTTTAATTATGGGGGATGTTGGTTCCTTGGCTTTTGGAGCGACCTTGGCGGTCATTGGCTTGCTGTTAGGTAAGGTCTTTACTTTGCTAATTATTGGTTTTATTTTTGTTTTGGAAATTATGAGTTCACTTTTACAACTTTTAGCTAAGAGATATTGGAAAAGAAAAATTCTGCCAGCTGCTCCTTTACATCTGACCCTACAAGAACGGGGGTGGGATGAGCCAAAAATTGTGCAACGAGCTTGGCTGATACAAATTATGCTAACGCTGTTTGGTTTATGGTTAGCTTTTATTTAAATTATTTTGATGTCAAAAGCAAATTGGCGATTTACAATCCTAGTTTTAATTTTAGCTGTGACTGGTTTATTTTTTTTATTTGAGGCTTCAACAGTAGAAAGTGTGAGGCTATTTAATCATCCTTATTATTTTGTGACTCAGCAGGCTAAGTGGCTCGTTTTAGCAATTATTTTAGCCAGTATTACTTCTTTTATTAATTTGCAGATTTTTCAAAAATTGGCTTTGCCTCTTTATGTCGTAGGACTAATTTCTTTAGCTTTGCCTTTGCTCCCCGGTTTAGGATTAACGCTCAATGGCGCTAGTCGCTGGATTAATGTTTTTGGTTATAGTTTTCAGCCGGTTGAAATATTTAAATTCTTTTTTATTAATTTTTATGCCAGCTTATTGGCTAAAAAAACCAATTTAGCAAGTTTTATTTTTTTCCTTATTTGGCCAAGTCTCATTTTATTGTTACAACCAGATTTTGGCTCACTGTTGGTAATTATCTTTAGTGCCATGGTGATGTATTTTCTGTCTGGTGTAGACCTTAAACTCCTGGCCCTAGTTGTCACGGGATCCTTTATTTTGGGCTTGGTGGCAATTTTATTAATTCCTTATCGTCGTGAACGGTTAATGAGTTTTGTTAAGCAAGATGTCGATATCCAAGCGGAAGCTTATCATAGTCATCAGGTGTTATTAGCTCTTGGAGCTGGCTCATGGTTTGGTCGAGGGATTGGTAATTCTCAACAAAAATATGCCTATGTTCCAGAGGCGAGTAGTGACTCGATTTTTGCGATCATTGCTGAAGAAGTGGGTTTTGTCGGTTCTTCGATAATTATTTTGTTATTTGCGGCCTATTTTTTCCTCGCTGAAGCAATGATCAAAGAGCAAAAACTGAGCACTTATCAATTTTTATTGTTTTATGGCATTTTAGCTTGGATTGCTGGTCAGCTTTTATTTAATTTAGGAGCGGTGGTAGCGATTCTGCCCCTGAGTGGGATGCCATTGCCATTTTTTTCTCAAGGTGGTTCGGCCCTAGTCAGTGTTTTCTTTGTGTCGGCGATTTTACTCAATATTAGTAAAGGTCAAAAAATTAGTAAAAGCCAAAGCAAAATGTTAAGATGATCTTATGAAGATTTTCATGACTGGAGCGCATTTAACCCCAGCCTTAGCGATGATTGATTATATTCAGCTTGCTCATCCCAATGATCAATTGGTTTTTCTTGGTCGCTTATATAGCCAAGAGCGCTTAAAACAAAAAGCCGTTGAAGAGTTGGAAGTCAAAAAACGCGGTGTTAAATTTATTCCTTTTGCCGCAGTCAAATTTGTTAATTCTTCTGTGATCGACTTGATTTTAGCCGTTTTTACTTTTCCCGGTACCATCGGTAAAGCTAGGAAAATTTTAAGACAAGAAAAACCCGATGTCCTCTTATCTTTCGGTTCTTATTTAGCTGTTCCCTTTGTTCTGGCTGCGAAAAGTTTAAAAATTCCAGTGGTGACTCACGAGCAGACGATTGCCATGGGTAAAGCTAATCAATTTATTGCCAATTTAGCCGATAAAGTGGCCATTTCCTTTCCTCAGACCAGCCAATATTTAAAAAAAGATAATTTTTATTTGACTGGTAATCCAGTTCGTCAAGCCATTTTTAAAAAAAACTTAAAAAAACCTGCTTACTTGCCCAGTAAAACTAATAACCTTATTTTAATTATGGGTGGTAATCAGGGTTCTTTTGTAATTAATAACTTAGTCAAATCAGTTTTAAAAGATCTACTCAAAGAGTTTACAGTGGTTCATCAATGTGGGCGCGCTAATAGTTTGAAAAATTATCCTGCTGAATTGACTAAGATTAAAGCGACTTTACCCTCCAAAATGCAAAACCGCTATTTTGTCAGAGAATGGATTGAGGAAGAAGAATTATTTTGGCTTTATCAAAACTCCTTGCTAGCGGTGAGCAGAGCTGGAGCTAATACGGTTTTAGAATTATGTTTAGCCAGATTACCCTCAATTTTGATTCCCCTGCCAAACACTTACAATAATGAACAAGTGCTTAACGCCAAAATGATGGTTAAAGCAGGGGGAGCAATTATTATTGAGCAAAAAAAATTAACTGCTCCAGTATTACTTGATGCAATAGCCACTGTGCACAAGCACCATCAAGAAATGCGCCAAAAATTGGCTAAGAAAAATTTTTATCAAGAAGCTGAAGCCAAAATTTATCAATTACTAGTCGATGTCTGTCAACAATAAGCAATTTTTTAATTATCTTGATTTTTTGCTAACCCTAGTTGTTAGTTTTTTACTGATTTTTTTTACTTTACGAGTAAAAACAGTCGAGTGTTATCACCAAGATAGTGCCGATCAAGAGGAATTGGCCAGTGTTTGTGCCCAATTGAAAAAAAACTTTTTAGGCAAGTCATTAATCTTCTATGATTTTTTTGCAGCAGATATCTGGCAAGAATTAGCCCAGAGTGTTGATTATCAGCAACTTTATCAACTTTCTGGCTTAGAGAAAAAAGCGCCTAGTACCTTGATTTTACATTTAGACAGCAAATTACCTGATTATCGGTTGGTAGTATTCACCAATGGCAATCAAGAGCAGAGTTATATTTTGAATCAAAATAACAATTTAAAAAAAGATCAGGGTCAAGGATCACTTTTTACCATTTATTACCATGGACCAGCAGAAATTTTAGACAAAAACCAACGTCATTTAGATGAAACCTATCATCAGTTTTTTTTAGCTTTAAAAAATAATTTAGACAAATATCAAATTAATGCCAAAAGCTTGACTTGGGAAAACGATGACTTATTAAAACTGGATTTGGGAAAATCCTGGTTGGTTATCTTGGATAAGCACAGTAATCCAGAAACAAGCATGCGCAATCTTTCATTAATTTTACTTGATGAAGCAGTGATTGCTGAAATTGAAAGCAAGGGATTTTTGGATCTGCGTTTTAATTTACCGGTCATTAGGGAGCAACTTTGATCGTTTTTGTTCTCGACAGTATCGAGCAAATTCTGTATGATGAAAGTTAGCTAAAATGAGTAAAAATAATATTATCAGCGCTATTGATTTGGGTACGGACAAGTGTGTGACCATAATTGCTAAGGTTAATGAAGCAGATCAGTTAGAGGTACTTGGTTTCAGCGTAGTTCCTTCCCGTGGTGTTAGACGTAGTACCATTGTTAATTTGGAAGAAGCTTTAAGTACTGTTGGTCAAAGTCTAGATGCTGCCGAACGGATGGCGGGTTTAGCCGTGAAAAACGTGGTGTTATCTGTGTCTGGTGTTTATATTCGTTACAAAAATTCGAAGGGGGTGGTGCCTGTTTCTTCTCCAAATCAAGAAATTTCCGCTTTAGATGTTGATCGGGTCATAGAAGCAGCGCGGGCGATTTCTTTACCGAGTGAGAGGGAGATTATTCATGTGATTCCCAAGGATTTTAAAGTTGATTCGCAGGAGGGAATTAAAGATCCAGTCGGAATGATGGGCGTGCGGTTAGAGGCAGAAACCCACATTATCACTGGCTTATCGACCAGTTTGCGTAATTTTGAAAAGTGTATGGCTGATTTGGGTTTGAATGTGGATGCTTTTGTTTTTTCTGCTCTCGCGGCTAGTGAAATAGCTTTAACAGAGACCGAAAAGGAGTTGGGTGCTGTCTTAGTTGATATTGGTGCCGGGACTACTAGCATTTGTGCTTATGTTGAGGGGGTTTTGGAGTTTTCAGCCGTCATTCCGGTTGGAGCCAAATACATTACTCAGGATATTGCTTCTGGTTTGCGTATTTCACTAGAGGATGCCGAAAAACTCAAACTTTATTTGAGCAGTGATGAGGAAGTCAAGCTAATTCCTCTCCCAGGAGAATCAAAAGCTGAATTTACTAAACGGAAGAAAAAATTCGATTTACTTGATCCAGAAAAAGTGGGCATTACTAATCATGATCCCATTTCTCGTAAATTCGTAACCGATGTAGTGATGGAGCCGAGAATTAAGGAGATCTTTACTTTGGTGTTGGAAGAATTAGCCAAAGCCGGTTTACTAGATGACGCCAAATTACCAGCTGGTATTGTGGTGACTGGTGGTGGTGCGCTCACTTACAATTTGATAGATGTCGCTCGCTACACGACCAAAATGTCAGTCAGATTGGCTAAACCAAGTAATATTTTGGGATTAACAGATGATATTAAACAGGCAAATTTTGCGGTAGCCTTGGGACTATTGGTCTATGCTAAACGTCAAGGCAATGTTGGAGCAGCCGGTGGCGGCGGCGATTTTTCGCTGAATTTAAAGAAAATTTTGCCCGCTGAGTTTTTGTCAGGAGTCACGGAAAAAGCCAAGTCTTGGTTTAAGAAAATTTTTCCTTAACTTTGTTAAAACTGCTATTTACTAGTTTACTTTTATGATAAAATCAGTTAATTTGATTGTGATAGTTTGATATAAATAATAGCTATATAAGAACCTATGGGACTAGTTAAACCTTCAAATACAACCTTTGCCAAAATTAAAGTAGTGGGAGTGGGTGGTGGTGGTAATAATGCTATCAATTCAATGATTCTTTCTCGTGAAATTAAAGGTGTGGAATTTATTGCCATCAATACTGATGCTCAAGCCTTGTTAACTTCCAAAGCCGAAACTAAACTGCAAATTGGCAGTAATTTCACTCGAGGCTTAGGAGCTGGTGCTGATCCTGAAGTGGGTCACACGGCGGCAGAGGAAAGCCGTGAAAAAATTAAGGAATTACTTTTTGATACTGACATGGTATTTATTACTGCTGGCATGGGTGGTGGTACCGGCACCGGTGCTTCTCCCATTATTGCGGAAATTGCCAAAGAAACGGGAGCGCTGACGGTGGCAGTAGTCACCAAACCTTTTGCTTTTGAAGGCGTACGCCGCATGCAAACTGCCGAAGAAGGTATTGCCAATCTCACGGACATAGTCGATACGCTCATAGTTATTCCCAATCAACGCTTATTAGAAGTGGTTGATAAGAAAATGACTTTTATTGATGCCTTCCGCTTGGCTGACAATGTACTTGGCCAAGGAGTTAAGGGGATCTCTGATCTGATTACGGTGGCTGGAATGATTAATGTGGATTTTGCTGATGTCAAAACCATTATGACTGATTCCGGAACAGCGCTGATGGGTATTGGTGAAGCTTCTGGTGAGGATCGAGCGGTGATGGCAGCGAGAATGGCCATTTCTTCTCCCCTTTTGGAAGTATCAATTAATGGTGCCAAGGGTATTCTCTACAATATTACTGGTGGACCAGATATGACTATGGCTGAAGTATCTGACGCTTCCTCGATCATTGCGGATAGCGCTGATGCTGATGCCGATATTATTTTTGGGGCGACTATTGATGAAAACATGGGTTCAAAAATTAAGATTAGCGTAATTGCCACCGGTTTTAGTGATAATTATGTCGGCAGTGGACCAAGAGCACTATTTGGAGCTTATGGTCGAGAATCAAAGAGAAAAATGGGTCATGGTGTGGTTTCATCTGTCCCAAATCCGCCTGAAGAAGAGGGGTTTGAAGAAAACAAAATTGACCGCGCCCCAGAAGCTTTTACTCAACCCCAAACCGTTGCTGATCGCAAACCTAAAAAAGAAGAAAAAATTGAAAGTAACAATCCCTTTGTGCGCAGTGCCTTATTTAATCTAAAAAAAGGCAATAAACAAAAAGAGGCTGATCAATCAGACAAAAAAGAAGATGCTGAGGGTGATGATGAATTTAGCGAGTTTGAAGTACCCGCCTTTTTAAGACAAAAATAATTTTGTCGTTGCCGAACAAGTTGAGTAATTCCGATTAAAGCAATTTAGATTAAAGTATTTTCTGTTATAATGTCAGTATAAAAGAAAACCGTTTGAGCTAAACATCATTTAGCGAGGTGCTCGAAGAAATTTGACAAACTAGTTCTTGTCACAAAAGTAGAACGAGTCGCACCGACCGCGTAAGAGTCAAAATCGAGTAGCAATAGGGCTGGTACCTTTGCTTTAAGCAAGCCTTATTAAAGTCGTTTAATAGCGATCTTTATTAAGGTTTTTTTGTTAAAAAAAAGGAAAGATGGCAAAAATAAAAATAACGGATTTCAAAACTACGCCTGATTTAGCCAAGTTAGAGGAAGCAATTTTACAATTTTGGGACGACGAAAAAGTTTTTGAGCAATCTCTCAAACAACGTGCAGGGGCTGAAAACTTTTCTTTCTATGATGGCCCTCCATTCGCCACTGGTTTGCCCCACTATGGTCATCTGATGCAGTCAATGATCAAGGATTTAGTCCCGCGTTACCAAACGATGAGAGGCAAGTATGTTAGACGGGTTTGGGGTTGGGATTGTCATGGTTTACCTATTGAAAATTTAATCGAAAAGGAACTAGATCTAAAAGATAAGCAAGCCATTGAAGACTATGGCATTGCTGCTTTTAACCAAGCGTGTCAAGCACGAGTTTTAACTTATGCTAAGGATTGGGAGAAAACTATTAAACGCATTGGCCGTTTTATTGACATGAAAAACGCCTACAAAACCATGGACAAAGCGTACATGGAAAGTGTGTGGTGGGTGTTTAGTGAACTTTATCAAAAGGGCTTAATTTATCAAAGCCATAAAGTCATGTATATTTGTCCCCGCTGCAGCACACCACTCTCTAATTTTGAAGTAACTCAGGGTTACAAGGACATTAAAGATTTAGCCGTGACGGCTAAATTTAAACTATTGGATACCACTGATGAAATTTACTTGCTAGCTTGGACTACCACTGCTTGGACACTGCCTGGAAACATGTTTTTAGCCGTTAACCCTGATTTAGACTATGTTTTGGTTGAGGAAAAAAGTACCGCCGAGAAATATTATTTAGCCAAGTCGCGACTAGAAGAAGTATTTGCTGATCGTGATTACCAAATAGTAAAGACTGTCAAAGGTCAAGATTTGGTCGGCCTAAATTATCAACCGCCTTTTTCCTATTTTGGCCATTTAAAAGAGGACCAAGATTTACCGCAGGCAGCGAGAAAATTAATCTTTACCGTGCAGGCTGCTGATTTCGTTAATTTGGAAGATGGTACCGGCATTGTCCATGTCGCTCCGGCTTTTGGTGAAGATGATTACCAACTGGGAGCAAGTTTACTCAATTTTTCCAACTTAGAAACGGCGGTAAAGAATAAACTATTTATTCAACATGTCAATTTCGCTGGGCGTTTTATCGAGGCCGTGACCGATTTTGCTGGCATGGAAGTCAAGCCCAAAGCTGATCCGCAAGCCACTGATGTAGCAATTATTCGCTATTTAGCTAAAAAACAGCTATTGTTTGCTAAACAGCAAATTACCCACAGTTATCCTCATTGCTGGCGCTGTGATACACCCTTGCTCAACTATGCCACTGATTCTTGGTTTGTTAAGGTTAGTTCCTTTAAAGATCAATTATTAAAGAATAATCAGGCAGTTAATTGGCAACCAGCGCACATCAAGGATGGGCGCTTTGGTAATTGGTTGGCAGAAGCTAGGGATTGGGCCATTTCCCGCAATCGCTATTGGGGAACGCCACTGCCACTCTGGCAAAGTGCAGATGGGGATCTGCTTTGTGTTTCGAGTAGTGCGGAACTGGAGAAACTTTCTGGTCAAAAAGTCGCTAATTTGCACAAAGAATTTATTGATGATATTGTGATCAAGCAAAATGGCAAAGTTTATCGACATTTGCCTGAAGTTTTAGATTGTTGGTTTGAGTCTGGAGCGATGCCCTATGCTCAATTCCATTATCCATTTAGCAATCAACAGTTATTCGCCAAGAATTTTCCCGCTAACTTTATTGCTGAGGGCCAAGATCAGACTCGAGGTTGGTTTTATACTCTGCATGTTTTGGCGACAGCGTTGACGATGTCGAACGATCAGTTTTCGGCTAGTTTTGACAAACCGCCAAGTAGCGCTTTTCAAAATGTGATGTGTACAGGTTTAATTATGGCCAGTGATGGTAAAAAAATGAGTAAGCGCTTAAAAAATTATCCTGAACCAGAAGCAATTATTGATCAATACGGGGCAGATAGCTTGCGTTTATATTTATTGTCTTCAGCCGCGGTTAAAGCCGAGACCTTAAATTTTGAGGAAAAAGAAGTAGCGGATATTCGGCGTCGAGTTTTCTTAATTTGGTGGAATATTTTAGCTTTTTATCAAACCTTTGCTGATCAGCAAGTTGAGAGGTTAGATTTACAAAAACGACAACCAATCAATCATGTCTTAGATCGTTGGTTATTATCCAGACTCAGTAGTTTACGCCAGCAGTTAGTCAATTACTTAGATAATTATGATGTGATGCGAGCCAGTCGCTTAGTGGCTCCTTTTATTAATGATTTTTCGACTTGGTATTTGCGATTATCTAGAGAACGACTTAAAGCCGAGACTAGTCAGCAAGTTAGTCAAGTCTTTGCCACAGCGCTAGCTGTTTCGGCTCAGTTGTTTGCTCCAATTGTGCCTTTCTTTAGCGAGCTAGTTTATCAGCAATTACAAGATGATGATCGATCCATTCACTTAAGCGACTATCCAGAGATTCTTGCTGATTATCAAGACAAAGAATTAGAAACAGCAATGAACGAATTGAGGCAATTGGTTGAACTGGGGCATGCTCAGCGAAAAAGCTGCCAAATTCCTTTGCGCCAACCCTTGGCTGCGGTGACTTTCAGCAAACCTGCTAGTTTTAAAGATAACGCTGAATTGATGGCAATCTTGAAACAAGAATTAAATGTCAAAAAGGTTTTATGGGGCAAGGCTCAGGGAAAAGATATCGAGGTTAGTTTTGATTTAGAGATCACAGCTGATTTGGCGGCAGAAGGTCAGGCTCGTCAGATTATTCGTCGAATTCAAAATTGGCGCAAAAAGGCGGGTTTAAAAGTTGATCAACAAGTGCCTGCCTACTTGAACACTTGGCCGAATCAATTCACCAAGCTGATTGAGGAAAAAACTAACACGCAATTGATTAGAGCAAAAATTGAAGGATTAAACGAGCAGCTTCAAGATTAAGCTAGTTTCAAGATTAAAGATAGCTATAAGACCAAGGATGGTTATCAAACTAAGATTGTTTCAAGATTAGTAATAGCTGATTATTGAAAAATAGACCACTTTGTTTTAGTCTGAAGGGGTGCGCAAATATTTTTTACCCAGTCTGCTCTTCATCTTCATGATCGTGGCTTTGGTGACGTTGAAAAGTATTGCTCCTGATTTACTAAACATTCAGCTGCTTGCTTACTTACTAGGGTTTTTACTGTTTTTTAGTTTTTCTAAAATTGCGGTGGCTTATTGGTGGCGGTTTAGTCCGTACCTTTACTGGGCTTTAAATGTTGTATTGTTGGCATTGTTAATTTGGGGTCGGGCTACTCGAGGAATTGTTTCTTGGATCGAACTGCCTTTGGGTCTGCGTTTCCAACCATCTCAATTAGCCGTTCCCTTAACCGCCTTATATTTGTCTAGTCGCTTTAAGAATCAAGAGCAAACCGCTCAAGTGCAAATTTTATCTTGGTGGCAGATTATAGAGATGTTGGCAATTATTTTCTTACCCGCTGTGTTGATTAATTTACAACCGGATTTTGGCACCGCCATTGTCTATTTGCTGGCTCTGCTGGTTTTTCTATTTTTTAATCGCTTGGGTTGGCATAAGCTCGTTGTTTTTCTATCGGTGGGTGTGTTGGGTGCGGTGGTGGTTTGGTTTTTTGTTTTAGCAGATTACCAAAAATCACGCTTGACCAGTTTCTTAGTTTTTAATAGCCCAGAAAGGAGCCTTAGTAGTGATTTTCGTCAGGAAAGCAGTGCTGCTTATAATGCTCGGCAGGCGGTCATTGCTGTTGGCGCTGGTCAACTTTGGGGTCGAGGCTTGGGCCAGGGCACTCAATCTCACTTAAAATTCTTGCCAGAAAGACAAACTGATTTTATTTTTGCTTCTTTTGTTGAAGAATGGGGCTTTTTGGGTTCTTTATTAATTCTTGGCTTATATTTTGCTTTATTAACTTTTCTTTTATATTTGGTGTACGTTGAGGAAAATCGTGGCAAAAAGCTGTATATGTTAAGTATTTTAATGATGTTGATAACTCAAATTTTTATCAATATTGGGATGAATCTGGCCTTATTACCGATCACCGGCATTACTCTGCCCTTTTTATCTTATGGTGGTAGCAGTATCTTGGCTTTATTTTATTGTTTGGCCCTAGTCCAAAGTATGCTGCTTGAAAGTGATAAACCCCCCAGCTCAATCTTTCAATAAGATTAAGATATGTTATAATCACAGATCGTTATGAAATACGCAATTATTCAATTACAAGGTAAGCAATTTCAGGTGAGTGAAGGTGACGAAATTATTGTCGATCGCTTAGATCAAGCAGAAGGTGATCAATTTACGGTTAATGATGTTTTGTTGGTGGTTGACGGGGACAAGAGAAAAATCGGTCAGCCTATTGTTAAAGGAGCTGAGGTTAAATGTGAGCTTATCAGCAATGATAAGGGTAAAAAAATCCGAGTAGCTAAATATAAGGCTAAATCTCGTTATCGCAAAGTTCAAGGCCATCGTCAATTACAAAGCGTGGTTAAAATTTTGCAAATCAATTAGGACCTATGTCCAAGTTTTTATTTTTGTTTGGTAATACCCCCCAGTTGTCGTTATTGGAGCTCAATACTGTTTATCCAGATTTAACGGTGCGCCATTTGGCTGGTGGTGAGTTGGCAGGACGTTTAGCCTTGGTTGAGTTGGATAAACAAGAGTTTGAACAAGCAAATTTTATGCAGCGCTTAGCAGGTGTGGTTAAAATTTTTGAGGTGGAAAAAATTCTCAATTTCTCCATTAGTTTAGGTGAATTAAAAAATGAAATAGTAGCTAGTTTACTAGCCAAAAGTCAGCAACCTCATTTTAGTATTTACCAAAAAGGTAAAGGTCAAAAAGCCATCAATCACGCTCAAATCAAGGATTTACTCAAAGACAGAGGTTATCGCTCCCGCTATTATAAAGGTTCACTAGATGGGAGTGCCTTTTCTTTACACGAAGAAGCAAGTCAGGAAATTTTTCTTTATCACAGTGAAGAAGGCATTTTTTTAAGTCATTTAATTGCGGTGCAAAACATTGATGACTGGACGAAGCGTGATCGTGCTAAACCCTACTTTAATCGGAAAAAAGGGATGTTGCCACCAAAAGTGGCACGGATGTTGGTCAATATTGCTGGCAGTACTTGGTTGAGGGAAAATGAACAACGCACCCTGACAGAAGCTAAACTATTTGATCCTTTTTGTGGAACGGGGACGGTGCTGATTGAAGGATTAGCCGTGGGTTGTCAGGTCTATGGCGCCGATTTAGATGAGCAGGCGGTTTGGGGTACTAGAGAAAATTTACAGTGGTTTTGTGATGAATATCAGGTGAAAAGTCAAGATTTTGCCAAGCAGATTTTTTTGGCCGATGTCGGACAATTGGATTTAGAAAAATTAGGTGGTCAGAAAGTTGATTTATTAGTCACTGAGCCTTTTTTGGGTCGACAGACCCCAAGGGAAGAGGAATTAGCTAATATTTTTAAGGGTTTAGAAAAATTATATTTAGGTGCATTTAATAATTTCAGTAACATTCTTAATCCTGGAGCCAAAATTGCAATTATTTTTCCCAAGGTTGTGGCTGAGCATCAAGTTTTTTCTCTTGAGCATTTAATTGACAAATTAAGCGCAAAAGGCTACAATCTTTTAGCTTCGCCTCTACTCTATGCTCGTAGTGGAGCCAGAGTGCAGCGAGAACTTTATTTTTTTAATTTTAAGTAATACAAAGGAAATATGGCACACGTTAAAGGTTCAGGTAGCGTTACACAACATTCGCAGGGTGCAAGACACGGTCGTCGTTTTGGTTTAAAGAAATTTGGTGGGGAAAATATCCAAGTTGGTCAAATTATTCTGCGTCAAAAAGGTGCTAAATATAAGGCTGGCGCAGGAACCAAACTAGGTAAAGACTACACAATTTTTGCTATGGTTGATGGTGTAGTCGATTTTACTAAACACTTTGGCAAAACCGTGGTCAAAGTGATCGCTAAAAGCTAAACTCGCTGTTTTTTCTCTAACTTGACTTGTTTGCTGGTGAGCAAAGATTGCTTGTGAAAATTGTGAAAAAAACTCTAGGCAAAATTGATATATTATGTTATACATAGAGTATGACAGATATTCAAAAACTTCCAGCCAGCCAGTTACAACCCAATCCTTTTCAGCCTCGTGAAAAAGTCAAAAAAGAAGACTTAATGGATTTGATAGAATCCATCAGAATTCACGGTATTTTAGAACCGCTAGTGGTCGCTGAAACTCCAGCGGGCTATCAAATTATTGCGGGAGAAAGACGGTGGCGGGCAGCCAAAGTACTGGGTATTGAAGAGGTGCCAGTTTACGTGAAAAAAACCAGTCCTCAGGGGATGTTGGAAATGGCTATTGTTGAAAATGTGCAACGTACCGACCTCAACCCGATTGAACGGGCACAATCTTTTGCACGGCTTAACCGAGAATTTGGTTTATCCATTAATGAGTTAGCCAAAAGAATTGGCAAGTCCGCTTCATACGTTAGTAACAGCATGAGATTACTCGATTTACCCGATGCAATCAGCGATGGCTTATTGAGTCAACAAATCACTGAAGGACACGCTCGCTCATTGGTGGGTTTGAAAGAACCATCTTTAATGATTGAATGTTACAAACAAATTCTTAAAGAGAATGCTTCGGTCAGAAGAACCGAAGAACTAGTTAGACGAATGAAAGCTAATCTGGAGAAAACTAGTAAGAGGACTGACGATGGTCGAGGCCGGCCTCTGGCCCAGGATGAAGAACAAGTGGCTAAGTGGGAAAATAAATTGCAAGATTATTTTAAAAGTAGTAGCACGCTTAAAGTTGTGCGCTCCCGCAAGCAAACCAAGATCACGATCACGCTCAAAGGATCGCCAGAACAAACTCAAACTGATTTAGAAAAATTAATGAATATCACCAAGTAAAACCATAAAATTAAGTATTACCAAGTAAAACAGTAAAATAGGTATCGGCAAATAGCCAATCAAACAAGTATTACTCAATAAGTTGGACAATAGTCGCCAACAATTAATTATCCAGTTCAGGGGTAATATTAAACAAAATCAGCAACTTGTCGGCAGTTTTATACCACAAGGGAGCCGCTGTTTCGGCAGCCCAAGGGCTTGATTGGGGATTCTCTAATTTAACCAACATAGTAAATTGTGGATCATTGGCCGGAGCAAAACCAATAAAGCTAGCAATTGTTTCATCACTTTTATAACCGCCCTCAGGATCAGCCACTTGAGAAGTGCCTGTTTTGGCAGCCACCTTATAGCGCTTGGAGGCAATCCATTGGGCTTCACCATGTTCAGCGGCAGAAACCATCATTTCCGTGACTTGGGCGGCTGTGTCAGCACTAATCACTCGCTTACCAATTTCACGATCGACTTCAATTTCTTCTTGTAATTGGTGGTCATAAACTTTTTTAATGATTTTCGGTTCCAGTAGAACGCCTTTATTGGCGATCACATTCACGGCGCGCAGCAGTTGCAAGCTATTGGTGCTTATGCCCTGCCCAAAACTGATGGTGGCCAACTCCACTGGTCCAATTTTTTGGGGAAAATAAGTGCTACTATCATCTTGAAGATCGATTGCTAAATTTTGCCCAATTCCAAATTTTTTCAAATAGGCGGTAAATTTTTCTTGCCCAAGTAATTCGGCCACAAAAATCATAGCGATATTGTCAGATTTTTCCAAAGCTTCGGTCATGGTGATGTTGGGGTGATATTCATCATTCCACGTCCTAATAGTGTAAGTGCCAAATTGTCTTGGGCCGGCACACTTGGTACACACAGTATTTGGAGTAATGACGCCAGCATCTATCGCGCTGGCGACAGTTAATACTTTAAATGTAGATCCGGGCTCATAAAGTCTGGTTAAACTCGGATTTTTCAAAATTTCACCAGGATATTTGAAATATTGCCACTGTTGATAATTTGGCCACGTCGCTAGAGCTAAAATCTGGCCCGTTTTACTATCTAAGATAATAATTTCCCCCCGTTCCGCTCCGTAGTGTTCAATTCCCCAAGCTAAATTCGTTTCAGCGATATGTTGCACATCACGGCGGATAGTTAAAGTTAAATCACGACCATTTAGGTTTTTTAATTGATAATTAGACCCAGCTAATAAAGTGCCCAGCGCATCGGTATAGAACCAGCCATGCTCTTTTCTTGGTTTCAATTCGTCCTCTAAGGCACCCTCTACCCCATAACGACCAATTTCATTACCATTCTCATCTCGACCCACAAAACCAGTGAGATGGGCCGCCATGGAAGCTTCAGGATAGAAACGGGTAAAGCTAGCATCGAAAGCTAGATAAGGATTGCCTAGAGACAAAATTTCATCTTTAACCTTAGCACTTAATTGGCTGGCTAGTTGAGGCCAGCTCGCTTGACTAGAAAATTTACTAATTAAATTACTTTCAATTTGTTGCTGAATTAAATTTTTGCTGGCACTATCGCTGGCGTCTTGGAATTGCCAGTTTTCTTGAGCAATAATCGCTGCTAATTGTTGACTGAGTTTTTCCACGTCTCCAGAGAAATGTTGCCGATCTAATTTGAGATCATAAACTTCTTGATTACCCACTAACAGATAACCATCGCTAGTGTAAATTTGCCCACGGAGACCTTCTTGAGTCTGGCTACGAATGGCTTGCTGTTCGCTAAGACTTTTTAATTCTTGGCCTTTAATGACTTGCCAATAAAAAAGTCGGCCAATAATCACCACAAAAACTATGGCGACAAAAGCCAAAAAAAGCCTTTTTCTAGAAACACTAAAGTTTTCGGTCATGCTTAATCTAGCGTAGCGCTAAAGCATTGTCTTTAGCCGTGACTACTATTAAATTGTTAGTATCCTCAAAACCTGGATATTCAGCTAATTGTCGAATGGATATTTCTTCAGCGATGAGTTGGTTTAATTGACTTTCCTTAGAAATTAATAATTCTTGTTTTTCTTTGAGCACTTCAATTTGTTGACCATAGGCAATATTTTTACTCAGGTTGGCAACGGTACTGATCAATTGAATCATCACTAACAGCAAGACGATTCTGTAGTAGTTTCTGATTTTTTTATTCATATGAACTCCTTCTATTAAATGGCTATGGCTCTTAATTTGGCGCTCCTCGCTCTTGGGTTAGTTGATAATTCGGCTTGACTAGCTGTGATTGGTTTTTTGGTTAATAATTGGGCTAAGCCTTGATTGCTTTGTTGTCTAAAAAATCTTTTGACTAGAGCATCTTCACCCTCATGAAAAGCAATGCAAACCAATCTTTTATCGAGAGCGGTGCTGTTTTGTAAAATATTAAAAGCGGCAGGTAGGGCGAGCTCTAGATTGTTTAATTCATCGTTAACAGCGATGCGTAGGGCTTGGAAAATTTTAGTCGCTGGATGTAATTTACCAGATCTGCTACCCTTGACTTTTTCAATAATTGCCAATAAGGTGCGACTGTATTTGAGACTATTAGGATTTTCTTTTTTGATTTTGTTCACGGCTTTGGCGATACGGTGGGCATCTCTTTCTCCACCATATTCGGCTAGGACTTTAGTTAATTGCTTTTCACTTAGGACAATTAGCAGTTCCCCAGCAGTCACGCCTAAATCTTGATCCATCCGCATATCTAAGATGTCGTTCTCCTGGGCGCTAAAACTAAAACCCCGCTCCCTGGAAGTTAATTGTTCGCTGGAAGTGCCAAAATCGAACAGGATACCGGCCAAATTGATCGCCTGAGTTTTACTCAGGTTATCAATTACTGCTTGTAGGTTTTTAAAATTTTCTTTGAGTAAAATCAGTTGCTGATCAGCGATGGCTTGTTTAAAATTTTCTTGACCAGCCTCAATGGCTTCTTGATCAAAATCTAAAGCAATTACCAATCCGCCACGATCTAAAATAGCTTGAGTGTGCCCGCCTCGACCAAAGGTGGCATCTAAGTAATGCTGACCCTCTTTAACAGCCAGATATTTCAGACTCTCCTCAAGTAGCACTGGCTGGTGGTGGTTATTTTTCTGCAACATAAGCCTGTTCAGCAATTGTTTCAGCTTTACTTTCTAATTGATCGAGATAGTGGTGGTAGCGCTCTAGATCCCAGATTTCAATCCGATTGAGACTGCCAACAATGACCACTGCTTTTTTGAGTTGAGCGTAAGCAATCAAATAATCGGGCAGATTTATTCGACCATTACTATCAACTACTAATTCAGTGGCTTCGTTAGTCATTAATCTGACTAGATCACGGTTAGCTTTTTTACTAAAACCGACTTCATTGATCTTATTCAATTCACTCTGAAAAGTTTCTTTCGGTAACAGAAAAAGGCAACCATCTAAACCTCGAGTAATCACCCAGGACTTGCTAGTTTCTCGAAATTTTTTGGGTAAAGATATTCGACCATTACCCTCTAAGTTATGATAAAACTTGCCGATTAGCATTATTATGAGCCTATTTACCAATTCCTACCATATTTAACTATATAGAAAAAAATTACTATTGTAAATAGTTAAATGCCCCTAAAAATAGTTACCTACCTAGGAAAATAGTTATAAACCTGTGGATCGACTTGTTGAATGAAAAATTTAGTTACTTAACCAGCAAATAGGCGTCCATGAAAGCAGCGCTACCAGTTAAAGCACCGTTTTCATATTGGCTCTCAAGGCTCTGCCACGCCTCGCCATCATAGCCCATAATTTGGGCCTGTTCTTCTTTGGTGGTAAAGGTGACCGTGAATGGTGAACTAATCGTTTTAAGGCTAGTTTCTGCACTGACTGTATAAATGTCACTAACTACTTCGCCCTCAACTTCAGCGGGATATCCTGGCGAATTATAAATAATTAGATAGGAATAACGAGCTAAGCTGTCGTTGGCAATGGTAAATTTAGTGTCTTGGGAACTAAAGGCACTTTGGCGGTCACTATTGGTAAAATAACGCCAACTACTTTTGACCGCATAGGCTTCTGGTCCGATAAACTCAGCTAGTAAACTACCACCTTTGATATCTTCATGATAGGTGATAGCTCCCCCAGCCGACTGTGAACCAAAAAGTTTTTTGTCACTCGCTGGTAATTGATCAAGCTTTAAAAATCCCTGAAAACCTTGAAGCATCGAACCCGTTTGGTATTCCATTTCATAATTCAGACTGTCTGCTGGCTTTTTGATCTCCATCACCTTGATCACCACATAATGTCCATCAGCTGTTGGTTCGAGTTGCATAAATGGTCGCTCACTCACTGGAATAAGATTAGTTTTGGGGGTAATTTTTTGTTTAGTCACTGGTTGCTCGTTATTATCTTGATCTCGATTACCGCGCGAACTAAACCATATTCCGCCGGCGATTAGCAACGCCACTAATACACTCACAGCAATAATGATTTTAGTTTTTTTAGTCATAGTTTTAGGCTAACACAGCTAGTAAATAATTATCAAGCTCACTGATTTTGATGCGCTCTTGCTTGGTAGAATCCCGTTGACGAATGGTCACGGTATCGTCTTCTAAAGTGGTAAAATCAATGGTAATGCAAAACGGGGTGCCAATTTCGTCTTGAGCCAAATAACGCTTACCGATATTGCCCCGCTCATCCCAGGCCACCTGAAAGTTTTGACGCAGTTTTTCGTAGACAGTTCTGGCTTTGGTGACTAGTTCAGTTTTATTTTTTAACAGCGGGAAAACCGCTACTTGATAAGCGGCTAGCTGTGGTTTTAAGCTCAAGACGAGCCGATCCTTATCTGGATCTTCTAAATAAGCATCGCATAGTAACGCTAACACCAGACGATTAATGCCCGCCGCTGGCTCAATCACGTGCGGTAGAAATTTTTCATTGGTTTGCGGATCAATATAGGCTAATGATTGCTTAGAGAATTGTTGGTGTCGTTTGAGATCATAGTCAGTGCGATAAGCAATGCCCCACAACTCTTTCCAACCAAAAGGATAGCGATATTCAAGATCATAAGTCTCTTGACTGTAATGGCTACGTTCATGATCAGTATGGCGACGCCACCGTAAATTTTCGGCTTTGACACCTAAAACTTTGGTGACAAAATCCCACATTTGATTTTGCCAAGTTCTAAACAATTCTTGCCAATCGGTCGTTTTGGGATCGAAGAAATATTCAATTTCCGCTTGTTCAAACTCCAGAGTACGAAAGATAAATTGACCAGTGGTAATTTCATTACGGAAACTTTTACCAATTTGGCCAACACCAAAGGGTAATTTTTGGCGAGAGCTATTCAGAATTTGTTTAAAATCAGAGAAAATACCCTGAGCAGTTTCCCCACGCAGATAAACTTTGTTTTTCTTATCATTGACTGCGCCAATAGCAGTTTCAAATAAAATATTAAAATCTTGAGTTTTTGATAGCGGATTGTTGTCTGGAGATTGGATTTGGAACTTTTCAAGCAAAGCATCAAGCTCTTGAGTGGATAAATCAGCAATAACGATACCCTGTTGTTCATCGGGATTTTTGGCAAAAAAATCTTCAAGTAAGCTATCAGCTCGATAGCGTTTGTGATTGACCAAATCTTCAACCATAGGGTCGGTAAATGAATCAACGTGACCAGAAGCCACCCAAGTCTGTGGGTGAAGTAAAATTTGGCTATCTAAACCAACCATGTCATCGCGGCGACGAACAAAAAAATCCCACCATAATTGTTTCACTTTGAGTAACAAGTCAGTCCCTAGTGGCCCGTAATCATAAGCATTGGCCAGTCCACCATAAATCTCACTAGTCTGAAAGATAAAGCCCCGTCTTTTGGCCAGAGCAGTAATTTTTTCAAGGGTAACTGCGTGATCGGTATTGTGGGTCATGTTTTCCATTTCCAGGCTAAATTATATTACAAACATTGTTCTAAAACTAGCTGTGGCTATGAGTATTAAGAAAATCAAAACTTTTCATTTTTTGCTCACTAATTTCTGCCACGTAATCTTGAATACTCTGATATTGGGTATCTTTAATATCTTGGTAACCAAGCAGAACTAATAATTGATTGAGGCGGGTTTTGATTTTACCAGCCTGATTTTGCTCATTGAGTACTAAGTGTTCAATTTGCTTAGCTAGGTCAAAAGCTCCCTCATCGATAAACTCTTCGACAAACAGCCGGTCAAAAATCTCCAAAATTTGCTGGATGTGGCTGATTTTTTTCAGAGCTTGCTCTTGGGGTAGGTTTTGGTAAATGCGACAGGTATCAAATAGTAAGCGACTTTGCGTGAGTAGCGTCAGGCTTTTAGTTTCAATAAAAAAGGCTTGAATCAGGTTGCCTGGTTCCAAATTGGCCCGATTAGAAGAAGTCAGGCGGCGCGCCCCTTTCGCCAGCACCACCAATTTGCCCCGATCTTGGGTCAATAAAGTTAATAAGCGGTCGGTTTCGCCCATGGCGCGCCGCTTTAACACGATGGCTTGACTAGAAAATGTTCGCGGCATGGCTAGAAAATTGTTGAATATTCTAAATCTTGATCCATCAACAAGGCTGCTTCTCCACCGGTTACTTCGATTAAGACCGGCACCGGATCAATCCCACCCTGTTTCCACAGGCGTAGATTGTAATTTTCTTGATCTTGATAAGGTACGCGGTAAGTCATGCGAATTCTGGCTAAACCCAGTGGTTCTAACTTAAAGAAACCATCGACCACCTGGTAACCTTCCTCTTCATAGACTTCTGCCTCTTCTTCCAAGCCCTGAATCTCGACTAGTTCTGCTCCTGGGGGTAAGTAAAGGCGAATCCAGTCATTGAGAGTGGCATTTAAGCACAATAACCCTGCTTCCAAGTTACAATTATCGGCTTTGGCACGATTGCGATAAGTGAGTTCTAAAGTGTTATTAATATAACCGTCTTGTGGGGCGGTGACAGACAATTTCATTTCATAATCAATAAATAAATTAGATTTGGCACCACCTAAATTGGCATCAACTACGGCCAAAAAGTCTAGATTTTGGCCAAATTGCCAGTCTTTAAAATTATCAGGTAATTGGTAGAGCCTACCGGCCGCGGCGATTTTTTCGGCAGCTGTTTGTGACTTGTCATCGACAAAATAGAGCTGTAGGTGTCGGCCTCTGAGACTATTGATGCCTACATTAAATAATTCGGGAAATTTAGTTTTATCTAGCTCATAAGTTTTACTCAATATAGCACTCATCAGTGGCCCCAGGACACCCTTGCGGTTTTCCCGAAGATAAGGGGTTGGTCGAGTAATAATTTCTGAAAGTGCATAAACCACTTGCGGGCAATCGCAACGTGGGTCGACTTCGGCGCTAAAAGTACCATAGCCAGGAATTTGCACTGGGCCAATCACTTCTAAGAGCCAAGTTAACAATTGCGTATCAACGGCAATGATGCCATCAATATCATCTGGTTCACCCGGAATGGTTTGATAATACTGGTAGAAAGTTTCCATGGATTTTTTAAAATCAGGATAAATATTCATGTCTCGTAGATTCCAATAGCGCTCGGTGGTTAGATATTTACCTAATTCTTTGGGAATGGGAATGTTTTGCCAAAATTTTTGATCTAAATCATAGATATCTCCTGATTTTTCAGGAATAACCGTCCCTTTATCAACTTGGACAATGGAATAAGCAGTGAGGAAACCGCCAGTTGGCCGTAGTTCATTATCATTTTGAAACAAAAATAAATACTTTTGTGCTTCTTTGGCTCCAGCCATTTTACCCAATTCGCCAATAATTGGTTTATAATCGCTAAAAGTCTGAGTGACTTGGGTGATTTGCTGTTGAGCGTCAATGATTAGCTGGCGGACATCTTGGTCGCCAATGGTTTCTGGATAGTGGCTGGCATCAATGCCTTGACTCAATTTCTCAATATCTTGTAGTTTAACTTCAATATCATCAAGAGTGGGTTGAATTTCTTCGAGTGTTGCCAAGATTAAAACAATCCGGTCTTGAGTCGTCCCGCCCGTAAAACTTCCTTCTCCTTGAAATCCAAGTAAATCGCTATATGGTAGTAAAACAGTGATAGTTTGCTCGGCTAAATCTAAACCTTGATGGGCCAGTTGCAAAGCAATTTCTCCATCGCTGTAATAACGCCGAGAAATTGGCAGATAACGGTAGATGGCTAAAGCCTGATATTCGCTATCTAAAGCAGTTAAATTCTCTTTAAGGACGGTGATTTTATCTGGTAAAGCAGGCAGATTTTGAGTTTTAGCTAAATCAGCGCTCTCTAGGAGAATAGTTTTGCTGGCATTAGCCAAGGTCAGCATTTTTCGTACACGAAAATAACTATAACTGGCAAGAACACTCAACAATAATAAGCCAATTAGTAAAATAATTAATAAAACTTTTTGCCAGGTTTTCAAGTGCCTAATTTTTTTCTGTGGGTGTGTAGCCATTTTTTTACTTTCAGGACTATCAAATCGACTCGGACCTTTAGAGCTACTAGTTGAACCCTTAGACCCACTGGAAACCTTAAACTTACGAGTTAACCCCTTAAATTTACTGGTTACACTGCTCCACAATGGCTCTTTTTCTGGATTGGCTAATTGAGGTTGATCGTCACCGAACAATTGTTCGATACTAGTAAAATCTTGTACAGCCTCACTAGTTAAATCTTGCATAGTCTACAGTATAACAAATAACCATACAAAATTACCACTTGGAAATCATCGCTCTGGGGGTCTTAGCTAAGATAATTAGATCCTGGCGAATTGAGCGATTTTTGGCGTAGTTGGAATCCATCATGGCTCGTTGTTTGAAGGGAATTTCATTGCGACCACTGGTTTGCCAAGGACCAGTAATGCCTGGTTTAACTGAAAGAATATCTTTCACATATTTTTTCGTTTCTGGATATTTTTCGGTTTGCTCTTTGAGTTCTTTTTTCACGTAAGCTCGAGGACCAACAATGCTCATCTCACCACGAAAGACGTTATATAGTTGAGGAAACTCATCGATAGTGAAGGCTCGTAAAAAGCGTCCGAGGCGAGTAATCCGTGGGTCTTCTTTGGCGGCAATTTTCCAGTCGTTTTTTTTAAATTTATCCAGTAATTCATGATTTTTATTGTGTAGAATTTCATCAGCATTTTGCACCATACTACGAAATTTATATAAATTGAACTCTTTACCATCTTTACCAATGCGCCGGTGGCAGAAAAAAATGGGAAAGCCAGAATCAATAACAATTAAGATAGGGATGATGATCCAAAATGGTAAAAACAAGACTACTAAAATGCTGGCGACGGTCAGATCTAAAATGCGTTTTTTTGACTCATAGTTCATAAGTAAACTTTTTTTACAGTTTTAAAGATACTGGTGTCTGCCCTCCTCTTTGAGTTGATTAACTATTTTTTTCACATCTTGAGCATGCTCTTTGGGACAAATTAACAAAATTTCATCTGTATCGACAATAATTAAATCTCTAATGCCGTAAAGGGCAATCAGCCGATGATTACCATGGATGAGATTAGCATAAGCTTTTTGGGTAATCGTTTGCACACTTTGTTCTTCGCCAAGAATGACGTTACCGCTAGGATCTTTTTTACCGAGTTGATAAACGACTTTCCAATCACCAACATCGTTCCAACCAAAATCACCAGGGATCAACACTAGATTGTCCGCTTTTTCACTAATGGCGTAGTCGATCGAAATAGCTTCGGCCTGTTGATAAACATCCTTAATAGCTTGATGAAAGGCGGTGGTTTTTAATTTTTCTAAGTGTTTAGTCAAGTGATACAAGCTTGGCATGTATTTACTAAAGCTCTTTTGAATAGCTTTCGCTGACCAAACGTACA
>Ga0255346_1000564_pt1 | contig 60220 bp, 50 predicted proteins | sample wastewater_treat_FD_194410 | JGI IMG/M metagenome (GOLD analysis project Ga0255346, IMG submission 194410) | Wastewater microbial communities from Lulu Island WWTP, Vancouver, Canada - plant22 | ecosystem: Engineered > WWTP > Wastewater > Unclassified | place: Canada: Vancouver, British Columbia...
GTCAAGACCGACGGACGCGATGCCGCAAATATCGCGCAATGCCTGGCATACGGAACTTACAGCCCTGTTCATGTTCCCAGCGCCGAGGATGAGCAGGTCAAGGAATTCATCCGAATGCGCAATGACCATTGCCAGATGCTCAAGAAGCTCAAACAGCAAATCCTGTCCTTTTGTCTGCGGCATGGATACCAGTACAGTGGGACGCGAAGCAACTGGACGCAGGCGCATATGAAATGGCTGGATGCTTTGCAACCGGAAGGACTGCTGGGGGATACGCTGGAAGAATACCTGACCAGTTTTCGGTATCATCAAAACAAGCTGGAACGATTAGACAGACGCATTGAGGAGATTAGCAGGGAAGAAACGTATCGTGAACCGGTCGGGAAGCTTTGCTGTCTGATAGGCGTGAAACCCCTGACTGCGCTGTCCGTAGTGTCGGAGGTGAGCGATATGCATCGGTTTCCTACGGCGGAAAAGTTTGCGGCTTACCTGGGGCTGGTTCCCGGCGAACATTCAAGCGGGAACAGTGTGCGGCGAAGCAGCATTACCAAGGCGGGCAATGTGCATGTGCGCGCCTTGCTGACGGAGGCGGCGCAAAGCTACACGCGGGGAAAAGTCGGTTACAAATCATCGGCTCTGAAAAAGCGGCAAAGCGGACAGAGCGAAACGGTGATTGCCTATGCGGACAGAGCCAATGAACGGCTGAGAAGGAGGTACTATCAAATGACCTTACAGAACGGGAAGCGGGGCAATGTGGCGAAAACAGCCATCGCGCGGGAATTGGCCTGTTTTATGTGGGGACTATTGACTGATCATGTGGTATAGAGGTTAGTACCACAGCCCGTGAACGCAGTCAAGGCTGCTTCGCACCGCTGACGCGGCAAGGCCTTGACAGCATCCACAGGCTGAGGTAACGGTCACTCAAGAGGATGCAGGGCATCCTCCGCGCTAAACGGCGCCACAACCACTGCTGAACAAAAAGCAGGAAGACCAACAACGGTCGGGCGATCTGCGGTTATACTATGGCGGCACATATGTGATCCCCGAAATCAGAGCGCAGCGCCCACGGCGAACCATTGACCTGCGGTATCCAATCCGCGTATATCAGAATGGCCAAGGCCGGACTTGAATCAAAGGGCTTCTATACTTTTTGTTGAATGATCTCATCACGGTGATCTCATCACGGATCATTCCCCCTTGACAAAGGGGCATTACATATCAGTATAAAACAAAAAGCGCCTGCTCATAGTCCTTGACGTAGTACCTGATGTTTTTCCTCCCCTTTGGGATGACCGTATGTCCCTCCGCTTCCAGCTTTTCCTTTTGCGCCATTGCGCCGCCCGGATATTTCTCATTGAGCTCGCCGTTTGCTTTCAGGGTCCTCCAGTAAGGAGTTTTGTCATCCGCCCGCTGGTGGCTGGCCCATGCGGCGATGGATACAAACACGCCCGCCGTGATCGGCTCCGTGAAATCCGCGCCTGATTTCAGCGCAAAATACTCGCGGATCGTTCCGACAGTGACAAGTTTTCCGCAAGGCACCTTTTTCATCACGGCATCATAGTCGATCGGCGGAGCAAAATACATCCTGTTCCCGCCATATTTCGCAATGCTGGCCTCATCCGTGATCGTTTGAAATTTAGGCATGTCCTTGGAATCGCGCAGCATCGCATTGAAATCCTTCATGTCTTCATTGGCCATCGTGTTCACCTCCTGGCCTGAGGATAATGGCAGGATGTACGATATGCAATGAGACGGTTTAAAAAGCCGTCATTTTTTGTATTCTTTTATCTGTTTCGTTCCCGAAAACGCTTATTCGGCTGTCATCCTTCGTCCTGTCTTTCCCTTATTCCGCATACCGCGCGCCGCGCGCCACCATGCGCGCGCGCACAGCCTGCGGCGGCAGCATGCGCGGGGAAACGCCCTCCTGCAGCGCCAGCGCGGCGGCGATGCCGGCGGCTTCGCCGGAGGAGCGGACGGACTGCTGCACGCGCACGCTGGCCTGGGCGGCAAACTCAGCGCCCAGGCAGCGCCCCGCCACCAGCAGGTTGTCAAAGCCTTTGACGTACAGGCAGCGCATCGGGATATCATACCAGGGCCTGCCGTCCTGCCCCGGGCCGTCCAGGCGGGTGTTGCTCAATACCAGGCCATGCACGTCGATGGGGTAGTTGCTTTGGCAGAACATGTCATCGTGCTTGCGCTTGGCGAACAAATCTTCAGCCGTCAGCACATAGTCGGTGGCGATCTCCCGGCTTTCGCGCACGCCTACCAGCGCCGCGATCTCAGCCAGGTACGCGTTCTCAAAGCCGCGCAGATATTTCCTGTAAAAGGCCATCTGCCGCAGGATGCGCCGCTTGCCCTCCAGCTGGGCCAGCGTCAGGTCCTGCGGCGAGGCGCCGTTGATGCGCGTGAAAAACTCCGGGCTGTTGACGGCCATGCTGCCCGGCCGCCCGGGCACGTGGAAGGCCTGCCAGTACAGGTGGTCCTCCTCCAGCAGATCGCCGCGTTGCACAGCCTCCTCAAACAGCGCGCTCAGGGGGAAGGGCCTGTTTTTGACACAGGCGGCGTACATCCGCCGCCCGTCCCCGGACACGTCGGCGCTGTTGTCAAGGCCGGTCTGCCGCTTGAGTTCCTCAAATTGCCGGCGCAGCGCGTGCATGTCTATGCCGCCCACGAGATAGCGCAGCGACATGGGCTGATTGACGCCGGTGTCCGGGGCGCCCTGGGTGTAGTTGGCGCCGGCGCGCACACACACGTCGCCATCGCCGGTGCAGTCGATGAACACGCCGCCCTGCACGCGGGCCAGGCCGGCCTTGTTGGCGATGACCACGCTGTCCACCCGCGCGCCCTGCGCCACCGCCTGCGGGATGAAGGTATGGTACAGGATGCGCACGCCGGATTCGCGGCACAGCTCCTCCAGCACGATTTTGAGCTGCAGGGGGTCAAACGCGCGGCCATCCGGCTCGCACGCGCCGCGCGCCAGCAGCCTGTCGCGCACCAGGTCGCTGAGATAGCTGCAGGGCGGGTCGCCCCCGATGCCGCTGTGCATGACCGGGGTGACCAGGGCCGCGGTGGCCGAACCGCCCAGCATGCCCAGCTGCTCCACCAGCAGCGCCTCGCGCCCCTCACGGGCGGCGGCGATGGCCGCAAACGCGCCGGCTGTGCCGCCGCCGCACACCACCACCTCGGCCCGGTCAGCCACCGGCAGCTGCGCATAGATATGCTGCATGAAAATCCCCTTTCTTCCCTCGTCCTGTCTATCCGATGAACGCGCCCTCCCGGGTCAGGATGCGCTGAATCTCGGCCACGTCGGCCTCGCGGGGCGCCACGCCTGCCCGGAGTGATACCGCCGCCGCCACGCCCGCGGCCTGGCCCAGCGTGGCCACGATGGGCAGGATGCGGATGGAGGCCTGCGCCTCATGCGTGGCTGAGATGCACCGCCCGGCCACCAGCAGGTTGCCGGCTTTCAGCGGCAGCAGGCTGCGGTACGGGATCGTATACCAGGTGCCCGGCGCGAAATAATAGTGGCTGGTGCCGCTGCCCTCGGGGTTGTGGATGTCGATGTCGTAATTGCCGGCGGCGATCCGGTCCGGGAATTTGGTGCAGGCCACCAGGTCCTCCTGCGTGAGCACATATTCCCCCACGATCTTGCGGCTTTCGCGCACGCCGATTTCCCCGGCCGAATACACCAGCTGGCTGTGTTCAAAGCCCGGCACCTGCTCCCTGAGGAAATGGCAGATCTCAAACATCTGCTCGCGCGCAGCCATCTCCGCGCGGGTGACGTCCAGCGGGTCCACGGGGTTGTGCCTGACCACCCGCGTGGTGTTAAAGTGCAGCATACCGTCCACCAAGGTGTTGAACACCAGCACGTTCTCGCGCGGGTTTTTGATTTTTCCCTCAGCCTTTAGCTGCTTGTACCTGTCCTGCATCAGCTGGCGGTTTTCCCGGAACACCGGGATGTCCACATTGCCGATGCGGAAGCACAGCGTCATGGGCTGGCACAGGCCGTCCCCGCGGCCCAGCTGGTACGGGCAGCCCGCCATCACGGCCAGGTCGGCGTCGCCGGTGCAGTCGAGATACCTGCGCGCCGTGAACCTCAGCGTCCCGGCCTTGGTGGCGGCCTGCAGCGCGACAATGGTTTCGCCGCTTTTTTCCACGCCGCACAGCGTGGCATGGAAGAGCACCCGCACGCCCTCGCGCACCACCAGCCTGTCCAGCGCCAGCTTCAGGTATTCCTCATGGATGTCCTCCCGCCCCGGCCCTTGGTAGCCGCCCACTTCCCTGAGCAGTTCCTGCAGCTCGGCAAAAAAACCGCGGCTGAGCGCAAACCGCTGCCCGTCCACCGTGGTGCTGTACGGCATGAAGGGGTTGATCAGCATGGTGCCCGGCGCGCCGCCCAAAAACCCGGCCTTTTCCAGCAGCAGCACCTCCAGCCCCTGCCTGCGCGCCGCCACCGCCGCCGCCACCCCTGTCAGCCCGCCGCCGACAACAAGCGCATCCCATTGCGTATTGATGAGCTTTTGCATAGTTCTCCTGATGCGCATGGGGCCCGCGCGCGGCGGGCCCCATGGCAGGGTCGGGTTTATTTGATGTCGTAGCCGAAAATGGCGTTGTACGGGGATGTGCTCTCCCGCGCGGCGTTGACCAGTTCTGGGTTCTCGTGGTACCAGGCCGTGGCCGCTTCTTCCAGCGCCAGGCCGCCCGCGCTCTCCCATTCCTTCACAAAGTCGTCATAGCTGTCCAGCGTCTCGGTGCCGGCGATGACCTGCATGAAGTAATCGCTGCACAGGGTGCCGAGCGCCGCGTAATACTCGGTATATTCCGGGAAGCGCGCAAACGTCAGCGGACGGCCTTCAAATCCGAAGGCGGCCGCCTTGCTGTTGGCGTCGTAGAAGGTATCCCACTGCACCTGCGTTTTGTGCACGCGCGCCATCCAGGTGATCGGATGCTCGTACTGGTTGCGCCCGATCTGATACTGGGAGCCCTGGTTCATGTCGTCGTTGAACTGAGGCAGGATGGGCACAGGGATGCCGTCCTCCCCCTTGGTGTAGTGCGTGCCCTCGATGCCGTCGTTGAAGGTCCAGTAGTTTTCAGGCTCCAGGCGAGAGGCGATCATGCCCATGGTGTAGACCGCGTCCTCATCCGATGCCGTGACCGGCACCACAAACACGCGGCTGATGCCGTTGGACACCGCGATGTGGCGCTTGCCCTGCGCATCCTCCAGCGGCACGATGGTCTTGAAGTAGGCTTCCTTGTGCCCGCTTTCGACCAGCGCGTTGACCCAGTTGAGCGTATGCCAGTGCGCGGCAAAGGTCATGACGGCCTGGTTGGAGGAGATTTTTTCGTTGATCTTGTCGTTCGCGTTGACAGGCCAGTCCACGTCGATCAGGCCCTCGGTGTACACCTTGTTCATCCAGGCCAGGTACTCCTTCATGCCCGGATCGCGCAGCCAGGACACGATCCTGTCGCTTTCAGGGTCCACCACAAAATCATATGACAGGCCAAAGCCGGAGGCAATGACCGCTTCCACAGCGTTCCTGCCGGTGAGCGGGATGAGCCCCGTGTCTTTCTTGATGGCTACCAGCAGATCGTAGAACTCCTGCACGGTGGCCGGTTCCTGATAGCCATGCGCTTCAAAAATGTCCGTGCGGTAGCCGATGCCGCCCACATAGACGGCGTCATCCACATTGGGCACGCCGTAGATGCCCCCGTCCGCGGCGGTGCAGTATGTCTAGCCCAGCGGATAGATGGCGTCCCTGACGGCGGGATACGCTTCAATGGCGGCGTTCAGGTTTTTCAGCGCGCCCTGCGCCAGCAGGGTCTGGTACATGTTGGGGGATACGGAGATCAGGTCATAGTCGGTGCCTGATGCGATCTCCATGGCAAGCTGGTTGTCATCGGCATAGTAGTCGTACTGTACCTTGTAGCCGGTGATCTCCTCCAGCAGCACCCCCACATAGTTGGTGTTCATGTCGAAGGATTGGGTGCCCACCAGCATGCGGATGGTCTTGCCCTCCTCGGCAAAGGCCGCCATCATGCCCGCACCCAGCGCAAGCGCCAGCAGCAGAGAAACCAGTCGTTTTAGCATAAGAGAAACCTCCTTAATTGGATTTATTTGGATCCCTTCCCCCGCCGGGAAGGCGGTTCCATTCTGATTCAGCCCTTGACCGACCCTACGCGCATGCCCTTGACGAAGTATTTCTGCAAAAAGGGATACACGCACATGATGGGCACGCAGGCCAGCACGATGGTGGCGGCGCGGATGGCCTCGGTGTTGAGCGCGATGTTTTCCAGCGCGTCCATGGACAGCGTTTCATCCACGTTGACGGCCTCGGTGACGATCACGTACAGGTAGGTCTGCAGCGGGCGCATGTCGGGCTTGGTGATGTACAAGAGCCCCGTCATATAGTTGTCCCAGTAGCCCACGGCGTAGAACAGCCCGATGGTGGCCAGGGCGGGCAGCGACATGGGCAGCACGATGGAGATCAGCGTGCGGATATTGCCCGCCCCGTCCAGCTGGGCCGATTCCTCGATGGCTTCGGGGATGTCCTCAAAGAAATTCTTCAGCAGGATGACGTTGTATACGCTCAGCATGCCCGGCACGAACAGCACCCACAGCGTGTTGATCAGCCCCAGCGAGCGCATCAGCAGGTAGTTGGGCACCATGCCGCCCGAAAACAGCATCGTGAACACAAAGAATAAAATCACGGGCTTGCGCCCGTACAGCCAGGTTTTGGACAGGGGGTAGGCCGTCAGACAGCTGATGGTCATGGCGCCCGCCGTGCCCAGCAGCGTGATCAGCACCGACACCCTGAGCGAATCCCAGAACTGGCTTTGTCCGGTCACATATTTGTAGGTGCCCAGCTGGAAATCCACCGGGGTGAAGATGACCTTGCCGGTGGTGATGGCATTGTTGCTGGAAAAGGACTTGGCCACCGTGTTCAGGAAGGGCAGCACCATCATCAGGCCGATGATGGTCAGCAGGAACACGTTGACAGCGCCCAGCGCGCGCTCGCCCGGCGACAGGCCGAAGGCGGCGCTGGAGCGTTTTCCGGGTTTCATCATGCGTGCGCCCATTTACCAGATGCTCCTTTGGGTCAGGCGGCGGCTGAGCATATTGCCGCCCAGGATCAGGACCATGTTGATCAGGGAATTGAAAAAGCCCACCATGGTGCCCTGGCTCCAGTTCAGCTTGCCCAGGCCCTCGCGGTAGACAAAGGTGCCGATGATATCGCCGGATTTGTACACCGTGGGATTGTACATGACCAGGATCTGGCTGAAGCCGGCGTCCATGATGCCGCCCAGGCGCAAAATCAGCATCATCACGATGGTGCTGGCGATGCCGGGCAGCGTCACATGCCAGATCAGCTGCAGGCGGTTGGCGCGGTCGATGCGCGCCGCCTCGTACAGCTGCGGGTCAATGCCGGCCATGGCTGCCAGGTAGACAATGGTGTTCCAGCCCGATTCCTTCCAGGAGCTGGTCAGCAGCAGCAAAAAGCGGAACCATCGGTTGTCCATGAAAAACTTTTGCGGCTCGCCGCCCAGCGCAATGATGGCCTGGTTGACCAGGCCGGTGGTGCCCATGATGTTCATGAACAGCGCGCCCACCACCACCCAGCTTAGAAAGTGGGGCAGGTACATGACGGTCTGCAGGCCGCGGCGCATCACATTGTTGCGCACCTCGTTGATCATCACGGCCAGGATGATGCCAACGGGGAAACAGAACATCACCTTGAGCGCGCTGATCACAAAGGTATTGGTCACCGCCTGGCGGAACTTGCTTTGCCGCCACAGCGCGGTCCAGTTGTCCAGCCCCACCCAGGGGCTGTGCGAAATGGCGTCAAAGGGATTGGCGCCGGCGAATATGTTGTATTTCTTGAACCCGATGACCAGGCCGTACATCGGCGTATAGGAAAACAGCAGCACAAACAGGATTCCGGGCAGCAGCAGGGCGTACATGCTGTAGCTTCTGCGCAGCCGCGCGCGCTGTGACCGGCGGCCGCTTTCACGGATGCTGTCCAGGGTTTTCCTGGACAGCTCCGCCCGTCCCTGCAGTTGCCGCTGTGTCATCCCCTCACGCCCTTTCCACGGATGCCGGCGCGCTCCCGATTTTCCCGCATCCGCTGTCTGCCTGCGCGCGCCTGCACTTTGTAGGTTCTTTGCTTCAATTGTTCAAACAGCGTCCCGTATTGAAAATGCTGGTCTTATGGAGCATAAGCAAGCCTCAGTCTCTTCCTGCACGGTCCCTTCGCTGTCCCGCGCCAGAGCCTTGTAGGTTCTTTACACGATTTGTACAAACAGTATATCATAATATAAACTGTTTGTCACTTGATTTTTGCGCTTTTCTTCCGTTTTTCTCCCTTTTATTACATTTTTTTTGCGCTTCATGGGGGCGCGGTGTTTTTTAAACAAAACAGCGCATGCCTGCGCTGCCGGTCTTCAAATATTCATAATTTCAATATGGAGTGTTCTTCTTCGCCAGGCGGCCATTCTGACGCCTGGCAAACTCACGTTGAATTATATCCGGATAAGCATCCGCCGCCTCAGGCTTCGGCAGCGGTCTCCCGCCTGCCCAGCAGCTGCCCGGCGGCCTCCTCGCGGAACTGGTTGGTGTACAGCTCGTAATAGGCGCCGCGGCGGCGCAGCAGCTCCTCATGCCGGCCCTCCTCGGCGATCCTGCCGCCCTCAAGCAGCAGGATGCGGTCGGCCGAGCGGATGGTGGACAGGCGGTGCGCGATGATGAAGCTGGTGCGGCCCTTCAGGGTCTCCTCGATCGCGTGCTGGATGAGCACCTCGGTTTCCGTATCCACCGAGGAGGTGGCCTCGTCCAGCACAAACAGCCTGGGATTGTGCAGGATGGCGCGGGCAAAGGAGATCAGCTGCTTTTCGCCTGTGGACAGCCGGCTGCCGCCCTCGCCCACCTCGCTGTCATAGCCCTTGTCCATCTTCCGGATGAAGGCATCGGCATTGACCAGCCTGGCGGCGGCCATGGCCTGCTCCCGGCTGGCCTCCGGATCGGCGTAGCGCAGGTTGTCCATCACCGTGCCCGAGAACAGGTGCGGCTCCTGCAGCACATAGCCCAGGGAGGACTGCAGCCACAGCTGGCTGCGCTCCCGGTAATCCACGCCGTCGATCAGGATGCGCCCGGCAGTGGGCTCATAAAAGCGGCACAGCAGGTTCACGATGGTGGATTTGCCGGCGCCGGTGGGACCGACGATGGCGATGGTCTCGCCAGGCCTGACGTCCAGGTTAAAATCACTGAGGACCTCGGTGCCGTCCTTGTAGCGGAAGGTGACGTTCTCAAAGGTGACGGCGCCATGGATCTCCTCCCAGTTCTCGCGCCTGGGGTGGAAGTTGTCGCCATATTTCTCGACCACCGCCGGGCTGTCCTGGATGTCCGGCTCGGTCTCCAGCAGGCTGACCACGCGCTCGGCCGCGGCCTGGATGCGCTGCATCTCGGCGAAGGTGGCGGCGATGTCGCGGATGGGGTTGAAAAACTGCACTGAATAATTGACAAAGGCGGTCAGCGTGCCAAGGCTGATCACGCCCCTGAGCACACGGGCAGCGCCCTCGCCCAGCACCAGGGCCGAGGCCAGGGAGGAAATCGCGATGACCAGGGGAAGGAAGACGGCCGACAGCGTGGCCGCGCGCACGGCCGCGCGGCGCATGTCGCCGGTGAGATGGGAAAACTCCTCAAAGTTGGCGTCCTCGCGCACCAGGGACTTGGTGGTCTTCACGCCCATGATGCCCTCATTGAAGGCGCCGGTGATGCGGGAGTTGATCTTGCGCACCTCGCGCTGGGCTTTGAGGATATGCTTCTGAAACCAGGCGGTGATGACCGCCAATACCGGCACCACGGCGATGACCATCAGGGCCAGCTGCCAGTTGATGACCAGCATGGCGATGGTCACCGCAATCAGGAAGATGACCGCCCAGACCAGGTCCACCAGGCCCCAGCCGAAGGCCTCGGCCAGGTTGTTGGTATCCGAGGTCAGCCGGCTCATCAGGTAGCCCACGCTGGTGCGGTCGTAGTAGGAAAAGGACAGCTCCTGCAATTTGCGAAAGCCCTTCATGCGCATGTCGTAGTTGACATGGTGCTCCACCCGGGCCGCCACCAGGATAAACAGAAAGACCGAGCCCACCTGCGCCAGGATGATGCCCAGGTAGGCCAGGCCGAAGGGCCACAGGGGGGAGGACAGGCCCTCCGGGGTGATGTAGTGGTCAATCGCGTGGCGGGTCATCAGCGGCAAAATAACGTCTGTGACGGCCAGCACCGCCATCATGGCCGCCACAAAGCCCATCTTCTTCCAGTGGCGGCGCATGTGCAGGAACAGCTTTTTGAACAGCCCCGGGTCGAACTTCCTGGTGTAGTCCTGTTCTTCAATATGGGAAAAATCACTCATGGGCTGCCTCCCGGGTGCCGTTGTGCGCCTGGAAAAGGAATTCGTCCTCCAGGCCGGACTGGATGTGGTGAATGCGCTGGTACAGGCCGGGCCGGCTGATGAGCTCCTCGTGGCTCCCCTGCGCGCTGATGCGGCCTTCCTCCAATACGAAGATGATATCGGCCTGGGCCAGGGTCAGGATGCGGTGGGAGATGATGATGGTGGTGGTATCCCGGCTGCGCCGGCGCAGGGCCTCGCGGATGCGCGCGTCCGTCGCCGTGTCTACAGCCGAGAGCGAATCATCAAAAATGAGGATGTCATTGTCCTTGAGCAGGGTGCGCGCGATGGCGGCGCGCTGCTTTTGTCCGCCTGAGAGCGTCACGCCGCGCTCGCCCACCATGGTCTGCCAGCCTTTTTCGGACTGCTCGATAAACTCCAGCGCCTGGGCGTCGCGCGCGGCGCGGGTGATCATCTCCTGCCCGGCTTCGGGCGCTGCCATGCGCAGGTTGTCGTAGATGGTTTTGGAGTACAGGAAGGGCTCCTGCAGGACCAGGCCCACGCGGGCGCGCAGGTGCCTGCGCGCGACCTGGGCGATGTTATGCCCGCCAATGGTGATGCGGCCCGACTGCGGCGCATACAGCCGCTGCATTAGCAGCGCGATGCTGGACTTGCCGGAGCCGGTCGCACCCAGGAAGGCCGCGGTCTTGCCGGCGGGGATGGTGAAGGACAGGTCGCGCAGGACCTCGCCGCCGCCCTCATAGGCAAAATTGACCCGGTCAAACACGATGTCGCCGCGCAAATCCGGCGCGGCGGCGTCCTCCCGGTCGGTCTCGCGCTTCTGGCGCAAAATCTCATCGATGCGCTCCAGGGAGACCATGGTGCGCCCGCCGTGGGAGAGGATGCGGCCCAGGTTCCTCACCGGCCAGATCAGCATGCCGATGTAGCTGGTGAACACAACGATGTCGCCCACCGAGATACGCCCGGCGCGCGCTTCCATCAGGCAAAAGAGCAGGGTCAGAAGCGACTGGGCCATGCCCATCATGTCCCCTGTGGACCAGTAAATGGCGTCCAGCCAGGCCAGCTTCAGGTATTTGTCCCGCGTGTCCGCGGCAGCTTCCTCATATTTTTCGATCTCGCGCTGCGCCTGCCCGAAGGCGCGTACCACGCGCACGCCGGTCAGGTTTTCCTGGAGCACGGTGGTCTGGCGCCCGTCGGACTCGTCCGCCCTGCGGAAGGCCTTGACGACCAGCTTGAAAAACTGCCAGGCGAACAGGAAGAGCGCCGGCATGATCACCAGGGAGACTATCGTGATCTTCAGCGAGATGGGAATCAGCAGCGCCAGGGCGATGCCCACCATCATCACCGCGTCCACAATGGAGAGCAGCTGCATGGACATGAAGCGTCGCACCATGTCCACATCCGAGGTGCACCGCTGCACCAGGTCGCCGGTGGCGGCCTTGGCGTGGTAGGCGAAGGGCAGCTCCTGCAAATGGGCGTACAGGTCGTTGCGCAGCCGCCGGGCCGAGTTTTCCGCGCCGATGGATGTCCAGCGGCTCTTGAGGAAGTTGCAGGCGCCGGAGACCACGCTGATCATTACCAGCGCCAGCCCGGGCAGCCAGAGGTTGGCGCGCATGAACTGCCGCCCGCCAAGCGCTTCCACGGCCTCGGCCAGGAAGGCAGGCAGCCGCGAGGGCAGGCCCTGCAAGTAATTGTCCAGCACCTCCGCCAGCACGGCGGGGGTAAAAAAGCCCAAAAAGACGCTCAGGATGGCCAGTATGCCCGCTCCCAGGAAATAGCGCAGGTTTTCCCGGAGCAGCGAGGCCAGCAGCCTGTGATTTCGTTTTTTCATAATTCTCCTGTATTTTGACATAAAAACAGCCCCTGCACTTTGCCGTGCCGGAGCCGTCCTGTGCGCAAGAATGCTGTCAGCGCATGGCAAGACGGCCGGGCGACGAAGCCCCAACAACAGCCTGCAAACGATTGGTCATGTGAACACCGCGGCCTCCTTTCCTGTAATGCGTACATAGTATAGAGCGTTTGTGCGCGCAAAGTCAAGAAAAATTGTCCTTTTCTCCCTGTATACAATGCATAAGAGCAAGGCCGCAGGATCAAACACAAGCAACAGCAACCGGACAGGGCTTGTCCGGTTGCCGTTTGTTTTCAGCGCGTTTTTTCTATTGTTGGATGTTGGACGCTTACCAGCTTGCGTTCATCGCGCGGGTGACCGCGCGCTGGTGGTCGCCATCCACCCGGTTGGTCTCATGGGTTTTGGATTTGTAAAAGTGGATGCAGAAATGCCCGTCAAAATCGTTGCCGGGGATGCTGTCTTCGCCGTGGGGCATGGTGTTCATGGACGCCGCGTAGACATGGCCGTTGTACTTGACCAGGATGGCGCGCCGCCGCCAGGAGTAGGAACCCCCGCCGATCTCTTTCAGCGTCGCCGCGTCGCCGCTGGAGAGCGGCTCGGCGTCCAGGTGGTTGTAGCCGCTCCAGCGCCTGGCGGTGAAGGTCAGCCCGGTGGACACATCCTTGACCTGGAAGGTGGCGCCCTTGGGGATGGCGCCGCTGCCCCCGTCAAACCACTTGAGCTGCTCGGTGGGGATGGTATAGTTGGCGGCGTCCTTGCCAAACAGGGCCTTGATGGTGCTGAAGCCCGCGATGCCGTCCTGCATGAGGCCGCGGGAACGCTGAAAACGCTTGACCGCTTCGGTGGTGGCTTTGTTATAGGAGGAGTCGATGCGCTCCCGGTAATATCCCTTGAGCTTCAGGGCCTGCTGCAGCGCCTTGACATGTCGCCCGGAGCTGCCCGGGCGGGTGGTGTTGGGCACCGAGATGTCGCTGATGGAGGTGATGCCCTTCATGCCCGGGTCATCCTTGGCGGAGACCTCTTCCTTTTCCCGGCTGAACAGCTTGCGGATGGTGGCGCTGTCCGCGCGCCCGGTCACCTTGAGCCCGGCCTCCTTCTGGAATTTTTCTACCGCTCCCGCGGTCTGGTCGCCATAGCGGCCGTCCAGCGCGCCGCTTAAATAACCCTTGATTTGCAGCGCGCGCTGCAGCTTCTCAACGTCCCTGCCATAGGAGCCCTTGGCGCAGGCGCCGGGCCGGCTGCCCAGTTCGGAGATGGTTTTTGCCTGGGCGTAGCGGCTGGCAACAGCGGTTTCATTGGTTTTTCCCAAGGCGCGCCTGGCCGCGGAAGACAGATTGACCAGGCTGCGCATGATATAGCCGCTTTGCTTCTTGTACTCGACCTTGTAAAAATCACCGCGCACGCCGGTGACGGTCACCTTGGTGCCCTTGCTCAGGACGGCGTAGTAAACGCTGTCGGTGTCCGCGCGGGAGCGGAAAAACACCTTGTCCTTGTTGACGGTGCCGGTATAGGCCTCCGCGGCCAGCGCCGTGGGGACCAGGGCGCCCAGCAGCACAACCAGGGCGATCATCGCGGTAGCGCGGGTCATCAGCTTTGACATTGTTTCCTCCTGAATATGTCGGACGCTTGTGAGCGCCTTTAATATATTACAATTTTATTACATTGTCAAGTATAAATTGTGATAATTTGTTAATTTGTTTTGCGCAGCGCAGGGCCGGGCCGCGCCGGCGCCGGATTCTTCCCAAATATAGCGGCCAACGCGGCAGGAGCATGGACGCGTTTTGTTTTGCATGGTACAATGTAGCCAAGTTTTCGTATGCGTACAGCGTACGGATTTTGTTGTCTGGCTGCTTTGAGGCCGGCGCAGCGCAGGGCGCGAACGCGGAAGGAAAGAGGGAGCATGTACGACATTGTGATCATCGGCGCGGGGGTCACCGGCTGCGCGGTCGCCTACCGCCTGGGGCAGTACGCGGGGCGCGTCGCCGTGGTGGACCAGGCGCACGATGTGTCCGCGGGCGCCAGCAAGGCCAACAGCGGCATCGTCCACGCGGGCTATGACGCCAAGGCCGGCACCCAGAAAGCCCGGCTCAATGTCAAGGGCGCGCTGATGATGGAGGAATACTGCCGCCCCCTGGGCGTGCCTTATGTCCGTTCGGGCGCGATGGTGCTGGGCTTTCATGAGGAGGACCGCGCCACGCTGGAGGCGCTGTATCACAACGGGCTGGCCAATGGCGTCAAGGGCTGCAGGCTGATCGGGAGGGAAGAGGTCCTGAGCATGGAACCCCGCCTGAACCCGCAGGTGCTGCTGGCGCTGGACGTGCCGGCCTCCGCCCTGGTCAGCCCGTATGAACTGACCCTGGCCCTGGCGGACAGCGCCGCGGAAAACGGCGTGCAGTTTCTGCTGGGCACCCGGGTCACACAGCTGGCGTATCAGCAGGGCGCCTGGCAGCTGACAACGCCCGGGGGCGTCCTCACCGCGCGCGCGGTCATCAACTGCGCGGGCGGGGATGCGGGGCGGCTGCACAACCAGATCTCCACCCGCCAGGTGCACATCATCGCCCGGCGCGGGCAGTATTACCTGCTGGACCACAACAGGCCGGCGCTGTTCACGCGCACCATCTTCCAGGCGCCCACAAAGATGGGCAAGGGCGTGCTGGTCACCCCGACCACGCACGGCAACCTGCTGCTGGGGCCTACGGCGGAGGACATTGACGACGGCGTGGACACCATCACCACGCGCGACGGGCTGAAGAACGTGCTGGAGAAGGCCCGGCTGACCTTCCCGGGCGTCAGTCTGCGCCAGGTGATCACCACCTTCTCGGGCAACCGCGCGCATGAGGCGGGAGGCGACTTCATCATCGGCGCCGTGGAGGGCGCCCCCGAAGGCGCCTTTGAAGCCATCGGCATCGAGAGCCCCGGGCTGTCCGCTGCGCCCGCGATCGGCGATGAACTGGGTGACCTGGCGGCCCTTTTCCTGAACTTGCCCAAAAAGACTGATTACATCGCGCCCACGCCCCTGCCCAAGGCCTTCTCCGCCATGGATGAGGACGAGCGCAGGGCCGCCTACCAAAAAGACCCGGACTATGGCCGCATCGTCTGCCGCTGTGAGCAGGTGACCGAGGCCGAGGTGCGCCGGGCCATCCGGCGCCCGGTGGGCGCGACCAGCCTGGACGGCGTCAAGTTCCGTACGCGCGCCGGCATGGGCCGCTGCCAGAGCGGTTTTTGCTCCACCCGCGTCATGGAGATCCTTGCCGAGGAGCTGGGATGCGGGCTGCCCGGCATCACCAAGTCCGGCGGCAAAAGCTGGGTGCTCAGCGGCGGCATCGGAAAGGCGGATCAAGATGCGTGATGACCGCATCCCGGTAGACCTGCTGGTGGTTGGCGCCGGCCCCGCGGGCCTGGCGGCCGCCATCGCCGCCAGAAAAGCCGGTGTGACCAGCCTGGTGGTGCTTGAGCGTGAGGACGAGCAGGGCGGCATCCTCAACCAGTGCATCCACAACGGCTTTGGCCTGCACCGTTTCCGCGAGGAACTGACCGGCCCCGAATACGCCCAGCGCGACATCGACGAGGCGCAGGCGCTTGAATTGGATATCCGCACCGGCACCACAGTGCTGGACATCACCCCGGACAAGCTGGTCACCGCGGTCAGCCGCGAGCGCGGCATCCAGGTGTTTGAAGCGAAGGCCGTCATTCTGGCCATGGGCTGCAGGGAACGCCCCCGCGGCGCGCTGGCCATTCCGGGCTCGCGCCCGGCCGGCGTGTTCTCCGCCGGCACCGCGCAAAAGCTGGTCAACATGGCCGGCTACATGCCCGGAAAGCGCGTGGTCATCCTGGGCAGCGGCGACATCGGGCTGATCATGGCCCGGCGCATGGCGCTGCAGGGCGCGCAGGTGCTGGCCTGTGTGGAACTGATGCCCTATTCCAGCGGGCTCAACCGCAACATCGTCCAGTGCCTGCAGGATTATGACATCCCGCTGCTGCTCTCCCACACGGTGGTGGACATCCACGGCCGGGAGCGCCTGAGCGGCGTCACCGTGGCCGCGGTGGGCGAGGACAGGCAGCCGCTGCCGGGCACCGAGAAATACCTGGCCTGCGATACCCTGCTGCTGTCCGTCGGCCTGATCCCCGAAAACGAGCTGTCCCTGTCCGCTGGCGTACAGCTCTCCCCCGCCACCCAGGGCCCTGTGGTCAATAACCTCTTTGAAACCAACATCAAGGGCGTCTTCGCCTGCGGCAATGTGCTGCACGTGCACGACCTGGTGGATTATGTCAGCCGGGAGAGCGCGCAGGCCGGGCAGGCGGCCGCGGACTACCTGCTGGGCGCCCGGCCATGCTTCCTGCGCTCCCGGGTCTGTGACGGCCAGGGAGTGCGCGGCACTGTGCCCCAGCTGCTGGACATCCCCTGTGAGCAGACGCCGGAAACGGTGGAATTGATGTTCCGCCCAGACCGGGTGTACCAAAACCACCATGTGACCGTCCGCACGCCGGATGAGGTGCTGCTCAGCCAGCGGCGCATGATCTTTACCCCGGGAGAAATGGCCGAGGTCAAGCTTGGCCCCGCGATGCTGGAACAGGCGCGCGGCAAAACCATCACCGTTGAAATCACCAAGGAGAAACAAGCATAATGGATCAGAATCAGTCAAAAAAGTATGTAATCGTCGGGGGTGTGGCGGGCGGCGCGTCCATTGCCGCGCGGCTGCGCCGGCTGGATGAGTTCGCGCAGATCACCATGATCGAGCGCGGGCGGGACGTATCCTTCTCCAACTGCTCCCTGCCCTACTTTCTGGGCGGGGAAATTGAGGACGCGGAGGCCCTCAAGCTCATCAGCCCCAAAACCTTCCACAGGCTCTACCGCATCACGGCGCTGACCCGCCACGAAGTCACGCTCATCAACCGCGAGGCCAGGACCGTGCTGGTGCGGGACCTGGAAAGCGATGTCGAGCAGGCCCTGCCCTATGACAAGCTGTTTTTGGCGCCGGGCGCCTCGCCCATCAGGCCTTCCGCCATTCCCGGCATTGGCCTGCCCCAGGTGTTCTCGGTGCGCAGCGTGGAGGATGTGGAGCGCATCGACGCCTTTCTCAAGGCCCGGGATGTCCGGCAGGTGGCCGTGGTTGGCGGCGGCTTCATCGGCATAGAGGTCATGGAGAACCTGACGCGGGCCGGGTATTCGGTCAGCGTGGTCGACATGGCGCCCCAGGTGATGCTGCCCTTTGACGAGGACATGGCGCAGATCCTGCACAGGGAAATCATCACCCACGGCGTATCGCTGATCCTGGGCGACGGCCTTTCAAGCATCGAGGAGGATGGCATCACCCTGTCCTCCGGGCGCAGGGTGCCGGCCCAGGCGGTCATCATGGCCATCGGCGTGCGCCCGGAGACCGCGCTGGCTGTGGAGGCCGGGCTGGACATCGGAAAAACCGGCGCCATCCTGGTGGACCGGCAGATGCGCACCAGCGACCCGGACATCTTCGCGGTGGGCGACGCGGTGGAGGTGCGCCACCTGCTGACCGGCAAGCAGACCCGTCTGGCGCTGGCCGGCCCGGCGCTCCGGCAGGCCCGTGTGGCGGCCAATACCGCGGCCGGGCTGGTGGATGTCATCCCCGGCGTGGTGGGCGCAAGCGTGCTGCGCGTATTCTCCCTCAACGCGGCCGCGGTCGGCCTCAACGAGCGCCAGTGCGTCCAGGAAGGCATTGATTACAGCGTTTCCTTTGTCATCCCCTCGGACCGCGTGAGCATCATGCCCGGAGCCAGCCCGATGTTCTTCAAGCTGCTCTACCATAAGGGCAGCGGCCAGGTGCTGGGCGCCCAGGCCATAGGCCGGGGCGCGGCGGACAAGCGGATTGATGTCATCGCCACCCTGCTGCGCTACAGAGGCACCATCATGGATTTGAAGGACCTGGAGCTGGCCTATGCCCCGGCCTTCTCCACCGCGCGCGACGTGGTCAGCCAGGGGGCGCTGGTCGCCTGCAGCGTCAGCGACGGCCTGTATGATCAGGTGATGTTCACCCAGGTGCGCGGGCTGGTGGAGCAGGGCGCGTATTTCGTGGACGTGCGCACTGCGGGCGAGTTTGCCCGCGCGCATATCAAGGGCTCGGTCAACATCCCCCTGAGCCACCTGCGCGAGCGCCTGGAGGAGATTCCCAGGGACCGCCCGGTCTATATGCTCTGCCGCACCGGCCAGCGCAGCTACAACGCGGTGCGCGCGCTCAAGCAGCGCGGCTGGGAGCAGGTTTATAACGTCGCCGGTTCCTTCATGGCGCTGTCATGGTATGAGTATTACCGGGATCAGACCAGCGGCCGGGAGCCCATCGTCACGGCCTACGAGTTTGAATAGCCATAAAAGAGGCCTGGGCGCCAGGGGCGGCCTGGCCCTGGCGCTGGCCGCCCTGCTGTGCCTGTCCGCCTTTGCGGTGCAGGCGCTGGAGCTGCAGTGTCACGCGCCCCTGCGCCCGTCGGAGCCCCGGGGCCTGAGCCTGTACGTGATGCCTCTGCTGGGCGCCGACTGCATGCTGGTGGTGGCGGACGGGCAGACCCTGCTGGTGGACATGGGCAAGGACAAGGATTATCCGGTCATCCGCGATCACCTGCGCCGCCTGGGCATCCATACGATCGACCTGGCGTTCAACACCCACCCGCATTCCGACCATGTCGGCGCCATGCCGCAGCTGGCGGAGGAATTTAAGGTAGGGCGTTTTTTGACCGCCTTTCCGGCGGATGTCGCCGGCCCCTCCGTGTTTCAGAAAAGGACCCTGACCCGCCTGGAAGCGCTGGGCGTTCCGGTTGAACGGGTGTCCGACAGCGACCGCTTCGCGCTGGGCGGGGCGCAATGCCTGGTCATGCAGAACGCGATCGGCGACATGAACGCGCGCAGCGCGCTGCTGCACATCAGCTATGGCGAAACAGCGCTGCTGCTGGCAGCCGATGTGGATGTGTTTGCCCAAAACAGGATCTACAGGGCCTATCCGGACGCACTCAGGGCGCAGGTGCTCAAGTATCCCCACCACGGCACGGGCGACCTGGACCCCGGCTTCTTCAAGGCGGTCAGCCCGGAATTCACCATCATCACCCACGGCTCGGGCGACACAAAGAAAAGCCAATGCCTGCTGGACCGCTGGGACATTCCCTATATGTTCGCCACCCGCGGCGTCATCACCGTCCATTCAAACGGCGAAAAGCTGTTTGTCAGTCAGGAGCTGATGGACCATTTTCTGGAACAGGCGCAATAATAGGTTTATGTTATTCCTCCCGGCCCGGGTCAAGCGCCCGCAGCAGGATGAAGGGAGTCAGCTCCCTGCCCTGCCCGGAGGGGTTGTCGCGCATGGCCTCCTGGATTTGCTCATCGCTCAGCGGAAAGCCCTCGCTTTTGCCCAGCTGGTTGCGGTGGAAGTCGTTGGCGTCCATGGCGACCACCGGGATGCCGGTCTGCCGCGCCAGGCGCGTACAGACCTTGGCAGCGTCCGGCGGGTTGATGACCGCCAGCTCATGATACTCCTTGAAATCCGAGTCCGGGTAAAAGCCGTCGATGCCCGCGATGTCATGGCCGCAGACCTTGTAAAACACGCCCTTCACGCCAAAGGGCTTGGTGAGGGCTGACAGCACAGTGGCCAGCAGCACGCGCGGCAGCCCGGCGATGTCGATGGTCATCTGCAGCTTGTAGGGCTCGTGCATGCCGATGCCGGTGCTGTTATGCCCGGCGAAGCGATACAGCGTGCGCGCCCAGAAGCCGGGCTTGACCTGTTCGCGCGTTCGGACGCTGCCCTCGCACATGCCCAACACCTTGGCGCCAAAGGATAGCACGTCCCCCGGCTGGTACAGCGGGCGCACATAGCGCGTGATCAATTCCGCCGCGTCCTCATGGGGCTTGACAAAATGGGTCTGGATGGCCAGGCGCTGATAGCGCCGGCCCTGCGCGCCTTCCATCACGCCGCGGTCAAAATAAACGACGCCGTCCTTCTCCCGGCGCTGGTGTTCCAGGTTGCGGGTGCCATCCGCCGCACGGGCTCTCTCTGTCATATCAATCCCGCTTTCTGAATGCTTGCCGGCTGACCGCCTGCCCGCAGGCGGTCAGCGCAGAAGGTTCTGGCCTGTTGCCATAAAACCCATTCCATTCTATCAAAAGCCCTTTTGCAGCGTCAAGGACGCGCCCGGGCAACCTGCGGCCTGCAATGTCCGGCTGCGCTTGCATCCTGTGTGCGCAGCGGCTACAATAATTAAAAATTCAGCCTCATCACCTGCGCCGGCCATGCACAGGCATCAAGTCATTCAGGGGGTATCATGAAGTCACAAGCGCAATATTCCGGTTCCAAAGGCCGAGGCGGCCAGCCCTGCCTGCGCCCGGCGTTCCTCCGCCTGTCCGCCCTGGCCCTGGCCCTCCTGATGTGCCTGAGCCTGTCGCTGACGCGCCACTCAGCCCGCGCGCAGGCCGACCGCCGGCTGACCCTGATGGTGTACCTGTGCGGCAGCGACCTGGAGGAGGATGCGGGCGCAGCCAGCATCGACCTGCATGAGATGTGCTCCGCCCTGCCGGCGGACGGCTCGGTTGCCCTGCTGGTTCTGGCGTCCGGCGCCAGAAGCTGGCAGCTTGGCATCGACCCGGAAGAGAACGCCGTGTACGAGGTCCGTCAGGGCAGACTTCAAAAGCTGCGCTCCGGTCCCTATGAAAGCATGGGGCAACCGGAGACGCTCTCGGGCTTTCTGACCTATGCTTATCAAGCCTGTCCGGCGGAGGATTACGCGCTGATTTTATGGGACCATGGCGCAGGGCCCATGATGGGCGTGTGCTTTGACAGCCGCTTTGCCTCCGGTCAGCAGATGGACAGCCTCAGCCTGAACGAGTTGGGCCGGGCGCTGCGCAACAGCCCCTTTGCAGCCCGGAAGCTTTCCTGGATCGGCTTTGACGCCTGCCTGATGGCCAGCATGGAGGTGGCCAGCGCCGTCGCGCCCTATGCCCACTATATGATCGCCTCCCAGGAAACCGAACCGGGCAGCGGCTGGGACTATGGCTTTATCAGCAGGCTGTCCCCAGGGCTGTCAGGCGGGGAGGCCGCGAAGCACATCATCGACGCCTACCTGGCCGATAATGCCGACACGCTCTCCCCTGTCAGCCTGTCGTGCATCGATCTGGACGCGCTGGAACCGCTCAAGCGCGAGCTGGCCAGCGTCTTCGGGCTTTTGTCCGGCCAGGTGAGCGCAAACAGCTACACGCAGCTGGCCAGGTCCCGCAGCCAGGCAAAGGCCATCGGCAGCATGGTGCCCTTTGATTATGACCTCATCGACCTGGGCGACCTGGTCAGGCTGTACAAGGACGCGGGCGTCACCGGGGCAGAGGCGCTGGAAGCCGGCCTGGAAAAGGCCGTCGTGTACAACAGGGCCAACGATCCGCGCCTCACCGGGCTGAGCATCTATTACCCCTTTTACAACAAGGATAAATATATCTCGCCCTGGGCCACCCATTACCAGGGGCTGGATTTTGTGCCGGAGTACAGCGACTTTGTCCGCAGCGTCTCGGGCTTCTGGCTGGGCGATCCCCTGACCGACTGGCACGGGGCCGGGGCGCTCACGCCTGCGTCCGACGGCCAGCGCACCCGGCTGAGTTTTCAGCTCAGCCCGCAGCAGGCCGCCCAATTCTCCCATGCCAGGCTCACGGTGCTTGAGCAGATGGAAAACGACCAGTATATTTTTACGCATGCCATCACGCAAAAGAAGATCTCCAAGGACGGCGTCATCCATTTCACCTATTCCGGAGAGGCGCTGTACATGGTGGACAGCAGCGGAAACCCCCTGACCGGCAGCCTGGGCTATCTGCCCTTGGAGGAAGGCGTCACCATTCCCGCGCTGCTGAACAGAGCAAGTGATGACATCACATCGGTCCCGTGGGAAATGCGCCCGGTCTTCCTGGTGTACAAAGTAACGGAGCCCGGCGTGTTCGCGCTGGCCCAGATACTGGACAAAAGCGGGGAGGAAACGGTGTTTGGCAAGTCCAACATCAGCCTGTCGGATTACCAGGACATTACCTTCGTGGACTTTTCGCGCAGCCCCATGCTGGACGAAGACGGTCAGCTGCTGCCCTTCAACGCCTGGGATGTCATGAAGGGCTTTCCGTTCATCAGCAATCTCAGCATGAAGAAAGGCCCCTTTGCGCCTGCCCTGCTTAAATTGTATGACAGCGATGCGCGCTACGCCTTTCTGGAGGTGTATGACCTGCAAGCCAATGTCTTTTGCGCCGCGCCTGTCCGCCTGCCCAGCCCCCACCGAATAGATGTGGAGTTTCAAAGGCAGACCCTGATCAATCAGGAAGGGTTCCGTCTGGATCTCACCAACTGCATGATCATCACAGGCCCGGATGCCAGGCTGCAGCTTGAATTTTCTTTTTTCAACAGGGGACAGCCCAACCTCGACCTGTACATCAGCCAGCTCAGCTCCGGGCAGACCCTGCTCAATCCGAACCAGATCCTGCAGACCACGGCGCAGGCCAGGTGCCCGGCGGGCAAGAGCGGCAGTTTTACCCTGAACATCATGGCCGAGGTTTTCCAGAACGCCTTTCTGGAGCAGGTGGATGTTTTGTCAATCGATATCAGCGCGAAGTCTGAGGACGAATCCTCAGTGTTTTCACAGCGGGCAAGCCTGGCGTTGAACCTCAATGTGCAGGCCTTGTCCGGCAGCCCGCGGGACAGCGCCCTGCTCGCCCGGGCCAACTGGCAGGGGCTGGGCTATGATCTGCTGGCCAAGCAGACCAATGACCCAGACAAACCGCAGATCTTGATGCGGGTCACCAACCACAGCCGGGAGGACCTGCTGCTGCCCGCCCAGGATTGGTATATCAACGGCGTGGAAATCAGAGGCAACGATCGCCTGAAGGGCATGCTGCTGCCCGCCGGCTGCCGTGCCTTTGTGTCCTTTGACACGCTGACAACAGGGTATTCTGACGAGTCCGATGAAGACCTGCTGCCCGTCATGGACAGCCTGACCGGGTTTGTCCGCAATGACCTGACCAGGCAAAGAGAACGGCTTGCCTATGAATTAGGGCAAGCCGCCGATGGGGAAAATACATACTGATCCCGCATCAGTATCGCAAACTACCTGAAAAGGCCGTCCTCAAACATGGCGTTGGCCAGATCATCGGTGATGCGCCGCCCAACGTTGAAATCTCTGTTGGTGCCGGAAAAGGCCGTGTTGACAGCATATACATACCCATCCTTGTCAAAAACCGGGCCGCCGAGGTAGCCGTCCGCCGTGTCCGCGTCATAGCCAACCAGATACTCTGACAGCACCTCGGTGATGCCAAGGTCGCTTTTCAAACCACCCGCGCCATAGCCGGCCACCTCCACCCACTCCATGCCCAAATCGTAGTCACTCAGGATGCACAGGCCAAAATTGCCCACAATATCACCGACAGCCTCATCCAGCAGAAGGTAAGCGACATCCCAATCGGCCTCATCCTTCGGGTTCAGGAACTTGTCAAAATACCAATATGTTCCGTTGACATTGTATTTGTAATAATATTCTCCGGAAGGGGTCACGCCAAAGTATGCGGTCATGGCATCAAAAAATTTCTTATGCGTATCACAATAAATGCTGTTGGCGCTGGTCAGCATGCCGCGGGAGCTGACCATGAAGCCGGTGGTTTCCCAGCTGCAGCCGCACGGAGCGGAGACCGACAGCAGGGCGATGGCCGTATAGGGATGCTCCCTGGGGTTGACGCTGGTGCGGTTGTCATCCCTGATCACAACCTTTTGAATGTTTTCAGGCACTTTGGGCTCTAGCAGGTCCGTCATCTCGGGGATCTCGGCGTCTCCCGGCGTACGGGGCGTTCCCTGGACAATACCGCCCTGGGCATGGGCCAGGGAGAGCGCGCTGATACACATCAGCAGAACAATACACAGTGCGAGCGGTTTTCTGAACATATGAAGTCTCCTCTCGTATTTTGTTCTGATTGTACCATATGAGGATCAGCCAGCTCAACCTCAACACCAGATTCTTTATTGACATGCCGTCATATCAAGGGCGATGAAGCGCCCGGGAAGGCCGCTATTGCTTGACGTGAGGCCCTGCGGGCCCTAAGATAAGAATCATCATGCATCATAACACGTTGGGGGGGATTTTATGGATTTGACCGGCCAGATGATCCTGGCCTACCTGGAGGAGGATGACGTCCGGCGCGTCCTGTTCCGCGCGCGGCCCCTGCTCAGCGCCCGGGGCGCCTTCACCCAGGAGGACCTGGATGAGCTGGAGCTGGACGGCTTTCTGCGCGTGGCGCCCGACCGCCAGGAACAGCACAGCTTTAAGGAGCGCATGCGCTCCCTGGGCACCCTGTGCCTGATCAACCTGTCACAGGCGCAGCCCGCCATGGGCAAGGTGCGCCCCAACAAAAACTACGCGCCCGGGCGCGGCGAGGACAACCGCTTCATTGTCTATTCCGATGCCGTCCAGGAGCTGCCGCCGGGCATGGTGTACGAGGTGGTGTCCGAGGAGCACAGGGCGGGCGCGCTCACGCAGCAGCACTATCTGCGCGCCGGCGGCCGCATTTCCGGGCCATATTGCCCGGACGGCAGCCTGGCCTGCCCGGCGCCCCAGGTCCTGATGCCCGATTGCGAGCGGCTCTTCCTGGTGGAGCTGCCCGATGGCAGCAGCCGGATGTTTTATTGGCCGCAGGCATCCCAAGAGACCGGCGGGAAGGACGCCGCGCCTCCCCTGGCCATCGCCGCGCCGCCGGAGGACGCGCCCGCCTTGCTTTTGCAGGCCGCGCGCAGCATCCATGACGCCCTGGCGGCCGCCGGCTTCGCGCTGGAATTGCGGCAGGCCGCGCACCTTCTGGTCCTGCTAATGCTGTGTGACTGCGTGCAGCTGGAGGGGGACACGCCCGCGGATTCGGCGTTCGCCGCCCGGGTGCTGGGCGATCAGATCAAGGGCGACAAAGAAAAAAGCGCCCTGCGCCTGAAGCACGGGCAAGTCCGCGCGATGGGCGAGCGGCGCCGCAAGCGCTACCTGGCCGCCCCCTGGCCGGTCATCCGCCTGGAAAGCGGCGAGGGGCTGCCCTTCGCCAGGGCAGGGGGCCAAAAAATCGATCTGCCGGCCCTGCGCGAGGCCTGCAAGGGCGTGATGTCCGGCGAGAACATCCCCCGGCGGGCGCGGCTGGACGCGCTGCTGGAGTATTGCAGGGACTACGGCAGGACGCTGCCCCTGGCGGTGCGTTTCTACCTGGCGCGGGGCCTGTTGCTGGGCAGCCTGCTGCCCGCGGAGCTGCAGGCGGGCCTGTTTAATTTCCTGGTGCTGTCCTGCGCCCGCCCCTATGAGCAGGCCCAGGGCTTCGACAAGAGCCTCAGCGAGGAATTCCTGTCGCTGTGACCATGATCACCAGCACCGCCAGCCCGCTCATCAAGCAGTGGCGGCAGCTCAAAAACCCGTCCGGGCGGCGCGCGCACGGCCTCTTCCTGGCCGAGGGCGAGCATCTGTGCGCCGAAGCCGTCAAGGCCGGGCGGGTGCGCACGCTGCTGCTGGACAGGGACCGTCTCGACCGTTTCGCCGCCTGGCAGGGCAGGGGCGCGCAGGTGATCGCTGTCAGCGCCCAGGTGATCGCCGTCCTGGCCGACAGCAAGACGCCCCAGGGCTGTATCGCGGTCTGCCCCCTGCCGGCCGCGCCCGCGCTGTCCGGGGCCGGGCCGCGGCTGATGGCGCTCAACCGCTTGCAGGACCCGGGCAATGTGGGCGCCATCCTGCGCACCCTGGACGCCGCGGGCTTTGAGGGCCTTTTGGTGGACCCGGGCTGCGCCGATCCCTTCTCGCCCAAGGCGGTGCGCGCCTCCATGGGCGCGGTGTTCCGCGTGCCGGTCTTTTCCGTGGCGGACCTGGGGCAGGCCCTGGACGCGCTGCCTGGCCATCGCGTGGTGGCCGGGGATTTGAACGGCGCCCCCTATTTTGAGCACCCGCCCTTCGGGGACAAGGTCTGCCTGCTGGTGGGCAACGAGGGTGCCGGGCTGGACCGGGACCTGCTCTCCCGGGCGGATTTCCGCCTCAGGCTGCCCCAGCCCGGCGGCGCGGAATCGCTCAACGCCGCGGTGGCTGCCGGGCTGATGATCTATGACGCGCTGCTGCGGGACGGGCGGTAATTTATCTCACTGACACAGCATCCCGCCGGGCAGCCGCCCGGCGCTTCGCGTGTGCCCGGCGGTATGCCGCCGTCCAGGGGATTCCGATTGTAAAAATTCGATCAAATATCATGCCGCGGGTGCGCTAATGGGTATATTCCATATGGACCGATTGTATGCAAGGAGGCAGCGCCATGGAGCAGTGGGAAGATAGGGTCAGGAGGATCGTGATGGCCGGCATCGGCGCCATCGCCGGCACCGTGGAGAAATCCCGGGACGCCATCGTGAAATTTGCCGGCAGCGAGCAGGCCAAAAACCTGGCCGACAAGGGCGAGAAGGCTGTCCAGTCCGTGGTGGACGCGGGCGAGAAGGCCTTTGAAAAGGTAAAGGGGGCCATCAGCGAAGCCGACCTGAAGGAACGCGTGCGCCGGGAGACCCAGCGCCTGAAGTCGCTGGCCGCGCAGCTGCACGGGCTGAGCGACGAGCAGCGCGAGGTGGTGGACGCCATGGTGCAGGATCTCAGGGACAAAGGCGGCCCGGAGCAGGCGCCCCGGCCGGAGGCTGATGTCCGGGGAGACGGGGATGCCGCGGACGGGGAGGCGCAGGACGGAGAACAGGCGGACAGGTAGCGTGATGCTGGTGTAATACGGATTCCAATCTCTATTCCTTGTCCAGGGGTGGTTTCTGTTTGGCGTGCTGAAATTTTATATGGAGGGATTATGGCTTTTGATTTTAAAAAAGAATATAAAGAATTTTACATGCCAAAGAACAAACCGGAGATTGTCAATGTTCCAAAGGCTAACTATATCGCTGTCCGAGGAAAAGGCGATCCAAATGAAGAAGGCGGAGCCTATCAGCAGGCGATAAGTGTCTTGTATGCTGTCGCATACACAATAAAAATGAGTGGCAAGACAGATTACAAAATCGAAGGGTTCTATGAATACGTTGTTCCGCCGCTTGAAGGTTTTTGGCGGCAGGACGGCGTTGAGGGTGTGGATTATTCCGATAAATCAACTTTCAACTGGATTTCCGTCATCCGCTTGCCTGATTTCGTTACAAAAGAACACTTTGACTGGGCAGTAGAAACAGCGTCAAAGAAGAAAAATCTTGATTGCTCGTCAGCGGAATATATGACGATCGATGAAGGTTTGTGCGTCCAGATGATGCACATAGGTCCTTATGATGATGAACCCGCCACAATAGCCTTGATGAATGATTATCTGGAGCGGAACGGATATAGAACTGATATGAACGCAAACAGACTGCATCACGAGATTTATATGTCCGACGCAAGAAAAGTCGCTCCGGAAAAATGGAAAACAGTCATCAGACACCCCATAAAGAAAGCGTGAAAAATTATCAACCATGAGGATCGTCCGCTGATTCTCACAAGGAACCACCATACTTATAGCGTCTGTTTCGCTGTGCCGGGCTGACACCATGCTGTCAAAACGGCATGGCGTTTTATTATCTCGCGCTCTCTTCTTTGCCCTCATGCAGCATGCGGTGGCGCAGCTGCCACAGCTTGTCGGACCAGTCCACCTTGAAGGCGGTGGGGTTGACCAGGCGCAGGTGCTGCTCCCAGATGGTCTGCTCATCCCGCGCGCGGTATTCCTGGATCTGCCTGAGTGTGGGCAGCGCGCCCACGGGCTGCCCGCCCCGGATGAAGGGCGCGAGCAGCTTTTTGGCGGTAAAACCGCTCAGCGTCATGCGTTTCCAGGTGTCCTGCGGGTCAAAGATGGTCAGCGGCCGATTCGGGTCAATGACTTCATCGTCCAGGGCGATCAGGTCGGCCACCGCCATGCCCTGCGCGTCATACAGCCGGTACAGCTCCTGCCGCCCAGGCAGGGTCACCTTGACCGGGTTGTCCGACAGCTTGATCTTGGGCGCCAGCTGCCCCTGCGTCTGCAGCGCGTTCATCTTGTAGACCCCGCCGAAGGCCGAGCGGTCCGCGCTGGTGATCAGCTTGGTGCCCACGCCCCACAGGTCGATCCGCGCGCCCTGCTGTTTCAAATCGCGGATGAGGTACTCATCCAGGTCGTTGCTGGCGCAGATGAGGGCCTCGGGGAAGCCGGCCTCATCCAGCATCTCGCGCGCCCGGATGCTCAGGTAGGCCAGGTCGCCCGAGTCCAGGCGGATGCCCAGGGGTTTATGCCCCCGGGCGCGCAGCTCATTGAACACCTTGATGGCATGGGGCACGCCGGAGGCCAGGGTGTCATAGGTGTCCACCAGCAGCAGCGCCTTGTCCGGGAAGCAGTCCGCGTAGGCGCGGAAGGCCTCCAGCTCGCTGCCAAAGCTCATCACCCAGCTGTGCGCGTGGGTCCCGGAGACCGGGATGCCGAAGCGCTGCCCGGCCAGCACGTTTGAGGTGGAGGTACAGCCGCCCACAAAGGCCGCGCGCGCGCCCAGCACGCCGGCGTCCGGCCCCTGCGCGCGCCGCAGGCCGAACTCCATCACCTGGCCGGGCGCGGCCGCGCGGGCGACGCGGTTGGCCTTGGTGGCGATCAGGCTTTGGTGGCCGATCAGGTTGAGCAGGGCGGTTTCGACCAGCTGGGCCTGGGCCAGGGACGCGTCCACGCGCACAAGGGGCTCGCCGGGAAAGACGATGGTGCCCTCGGGGATGATGTCGATGTCCCCGGTAAAGCGGAAGTCCCTGAGGCTGTCCAGAAAATCCCGGTCAAACTGCTTCAGGCCGTCCAGGTAGGCGATGTCCGCCTCCCCGAAACGAAGGTTCACAATGTACTCCCGGAACTGCTCGTTGCCGGCCATGACCGCGTAGTTCAGCCCGGGCGCGTCCCGGAAGAACATCGTGAACACGGCACGGCGGCTGCTGATCCCGTGCCGGTGGTAGCCATACATCATGGTCAGCTGGTACAGATCGGTAAGCATAATCAGGTTTTGCATGATTTATCCTCCAAGGTCCAGTCGGTCAAGCTCCGCCAGCCACAGGCCGGCGGCGAAATCGGACGGCAGCGCGAAGCCGCCCCGGGGGGAGAGGGAAACGCCCAGCACCGACGGGCCGTCGGGCAGGCAGTTGCGCTTGAACTGATTGCGGAAAAAACGCCGGTAAAAGGCGCGCAGGCGCCCCAGCAGGTCCTCTTTGCTGTACCCGCCCGCGAAGGCAGCCAGGGCCTCCTCCAGTATTTGCCCGGGGCTCCTGTTCAGGCCCAGCAGGGCGTGCAGGAAAAAATCGTTCAGCTCGTAGGGGCCCAGGATGTCCTCGGTTCTCTGGGTGATGCGCCCCTCCCTGGCGGGCACCAGCTCCGGGGACACCGGGGTGTTCAGGATGTCCCTGAGGACAGCCCGCAGCAGGGGGTCGTCCGTGTCCTGCGCGTACCGGCGCAGGATCAGCCGGATGGCGGTCTTGTACAGCCCGGCGTTGACGCCGTACATGCTCATGTGGTCGCCGCCGAAGGTGGTGAAGCCCAGCGCCAGCTCGCTCAGGTCCCCGCTGCCCACCATCAGCCCGCCCAGCCTGTTGGCCAGGTCCATCAGCACCTGGGTGCGCTCCCGGGCCTGGGCGTTCTCATAGGCGGCATCGTAAACGCGCTCATCCTGGCCGATATCCCTAAAATGCTGCCGGACGCTGGCGCACAGGTCGATCTCCCGCGGGGGCAGGCCCAGCGCCGCCATCAGGCGCATCGCGTTGTCACGGGTACGCTGCGAGCTGCCCAGCGCGGGCAGGGAATAGGCATGGACCGCCTCCCGCGGCAGGCCCAGGATGTCAGCGGCGCGCATGGCGGTCAGCAGCGCCATGGCGCTGTCCAGCCCGCCGGAGACGCCCAGGGTCAGGGCCTTGCTGCCGACGCGGCGCACGCGGGTGGCCAGGCCCCGGGCAGCGATCTCCAGGCAGTCCCGGCACCAGATGGCGCGCGCGTCCGCCTGCAGCGGCGCGTAGGGCATCCGGGGATCGGGCTCAGTGTCAAAGGCTTGATAGGGATGCCCCGCGCTCTTGGCCTCCGGATGGCTGCACGCGACGCCGGAAGAAAACGCCGGGACATACTCACGCAGACGCCCCCTGACAAAGACCGCCGCGTCCCCGGGAAAGACCCGGTCCGTGGTGGATTGCGCAGCGCCGGCGTTGGCATAGGCCAGGCAGCCGATCCGCTTGAACCATGCTTCTTCCAGCGGGAAAACCGGATAGATCCGCCCGGCTGCCGCCGGGCGCGCGAAGGCCAGCAGCACCAGATCCTGTCCGCACAGGCCTTCCCGCGGGCTCAGGGGCCAGCGCCCGTCCCCGAAGCCGACCAGCGCCCTGCCGGGCAAGCCGGGCACGCTCAGCGAGACCAGACCGTCCCTGAACACGGGCAGCGCCTGGCCCTGCCAGCAGGCTTCCTCCGGGCAGCCCGCGTCAAATACCGCCTTTTGCGCTTTGGGCAGATCCGTTTTGATCACAAAGCCCAGCATCCGACCATCGCAGGCCACCGCCAGGGCGTTGTACAGCCTGCCGCCGGACGCGGCCTGTAACAGCGGCATGCCGAAGACCACCAGCAGGCCCCCGCTGGCGCGGGCGATCTCCTCCGCGCCCTCCCGGCAGGCATCCAGCAGCACCTGTTGGCGGAACATGTCGCCGCACTCGCCGGACAGGCACAATTCCGGCAGCAGCAGCGCCTTCACGCCCCGGTCCCGGGCCTGCTCCACGCGCGCCAGGACGGCCCGGGCGTTGGCAGGGACATCCCCCGGCGCGCCAAAGGCCAGGTCGCAGGCCATGACCCGCAGGCTGTCTGTCATCCCCCTCCCGCCTTTCGCCGTCCGCGCGGTATATGCTGTACAATACTATGATACGCCAAGGAGCGGCCCCGCACAAGCCGCGGTGGCAAAAGCGCCGCGATTTCATTATACTGCGGGTATCAGCCTCAAAAGGAGGGCAGCCATGCGACTGGGCATCATGGGCGGCACCTTTGACCCCATCCACAAGGGACACCTTCTGATCGCGCGCAGCGCGATGCGGGAGGCCCGCCTGGACCGCGTGCTGTTTTTGCCGGACGGCGACCCGCCCCACAAGCTGCCGGGCACTCCGGACGCGCATCGCCTGGCCATGGTGCGCCTGGCCATTGCCGGTCAGCAGGGCTTTGAAGCCTCCGACATGGAGCTGCGCCGGCAGGGCACCACCTACACCGTGGACACCTTAGAGCATCTGAGCGCCCTGGCGCCCGGCACGGAGCTGCTGTACATCGTGGGCTCCGATACCCTGAGGCTGTTTCCGACCTGGAAGACCGCCTGGAAGGTCGCGGCGCTGTGCCGGATGATCGTCGCGCCGCGCCCGGGCGACAGCCCGGAGGAAACCCGGTGGCTTCAGCGCAAGCTGTTCGCTGATTATGGCCTGGAAACCCTTTTGCTGTCCGAACCCGGCCCCGACATCTCCTCCACGCGGATTCGTGAGCTGCTGCGCGCCGGGCAGCCGGCGGACGCCCTGATACCCGAAGCAGTCGCCGGCTATATCCGGGCCAACAAGCTGTACAGAGAATAGCCAAACGGGATTTCAGCCTGCCGCTGACGCGCCGGACGCGGCGTTTTTTTTACAAATAAATTATTGACAAACAATAATATCGGGTGTAGATTGCTGTTGGAAATATCGTTATTCGATAATTTAAGGAGGGCCATACCATGAAGGAACACCCCATTCCGGCCGCCTGGCTCAAGTTTCTTCCCTTTGGATACGCGGCTGTAACAGCGCTCACCTTTGCGGCGCTGCTGCCGGGCCTCCAGGTGACGCCAACAGTGGCGGCGCTCACCTTTCCCTTCGCGCAGCTGGCGCTGTTGCTGCGGGCCGTCAGCCGGACGGGCCTGGCGGGGCGCGGCCTGGCAGGCATGCTGTGGCTGCTGCCCAGCGCCCTGCTGGCGGCGCGGGCCCTGTGCCTGACGAAGGATCGGCCGCGGCGCGCGGAGGTGGCGGCGCTCTGGCTGCTGGCCCTGGTGATTCCGGCAGCCCTGTACCTGATGGCCAACCCGTTGGCCCTGACGGCGCACATCCCCATGACGGACGGCCGCGCCCTGCCCCTCCTGTCAGCCCTCCCGGTGGCGGCAATCTGGTCGTGCGTCATCCTGTACCTGGTTGTCCGCCTGACAAGGTCCATCGGGACATCCGGCGCCCCGCGGCTGATGGTCTTCCTCTTTTACCTGGTGGCGCTGCTGGGCGCGGCGATCGCCGCGGGCATCGGCGTCAGGCTGCTTGGGGCGGTGAAAAACTTCACCGGCGGGCAGGACCGGCAGGCGACGGACATTATTATGGCTGCGCTGCGCGCGGCGGCCTCCGTCCTGTCAGACGGTCTGCTCCTGATGGTGGTGCTGCGCGCGCTTCAGGCGCTGGCGGCCATGTTTTCGCGCAGCGAGGCGGCGGCCTCCGCCGTGGACAGCCTGGTGGCAGCCGGCCTGATGGCCCTGAAAGTGATGGCAATGGCCACGGTGGCCGTCAACCTGTCGCAGCTGCTGCTGTTGCGGTGGCTGAGCGATGTGTCGCTGGCGGCGGAGATCCCCCTGACCGGGCTGGTCCTGTCCCTGGCAGCCCTGCTGTTTGCCCGCATCTACACGGAAAGCCGCCGCCTGGAGGCTGAGAACGAGCTGTTTGTGTAGCGGAGGATCACATGGCCATCAAGGTATACCTGGAGGAAATGCTCAAGCGAAAGGGCATGACCGGCAAGGAGCTGTGCGCGCTGGTGGGCATCACGGAAGCCAACCTGTCCATTCTGCGCTCGGGCAAGGCCAGGGGCGTGCGCTTCAGTACCATCAACCGGATCTGTTTCTACCTGGAATGCGACGTCGGGGACCTGCTCAAATTTGACGGAAATCTGGAGGCGGAAGATGATGAGGAATAAAACAGGATTTTTACTGGCAACAGGTGTTCTGGCCATCGGTTTTCTGCTGGCCGCGTCGGGCCTTGTGTCCCTGGACGGCGGCCCGGCGGGCGCGCAGGCCGCGCAGGAGGACCGCCTGATCGGCGTGCTGGTCACCCTGGATTATCTGGACGAAATGGATCTGGAGCTGACGCCGGGGCAGGCGGCGGATCCGGACGGGATGTATAGAAGCCGCCTGCCGGCTACGCTGATACAAGAGGAGCATCCCTCCGCAGACGGCGGCACCGTGATGATGCCGGCCTATGCCTTTGAGGGCGTGGAAGGCTTGGAGCTGTACGCCCCCACCGTGGAGGTCCGGGGAGAAGCCCGCCATACCAGCCGCGTAAGCCCGGGCTATGGCGATGTGAAGCTGGGCTACCATGATAAAGAAGGCGGCACCGATCTTTCCCTGGAGGGCACCCTGTGGCTCGCAAAGGGCGGCCCGGAGTTCCTGGTGCTCAACCCGGTGTACCAGACAGCGTCCGGCGAGGTCTACGCCCTGGCCGGGGACAGCGTTGGTTTTTCAGGCATGGAAGGCTCGCCCATCGACAGCTCTTTCGCAATAAAACAAAACCATACCTGGCAGTCCAAAGGCTCTGTCAGGCTGCAAGATAGCCTTGCCTCGCAGGAAGAAACAGCCGGCATGTATACGACCACGGTCGAGGTGCATTTCCGCTCGCTGCAGCTGCCTGAAACCTATGCCATCATACAGTTTGACGCGGACAACGCCGTCCTCTCCCGCGAGACCTACGCCCCCGGGGAAATGCCCGAATCCATTGAAACCCTGCCCGGGGCCGCCTGGCTGGTGCTGGAGGGCTGCGCAGCAAATAAAGGCACGATGGACGCGAGCCGGACCCTGTACCAGCGCGGGGACAGCCTGCTGACCAGCTATGCCCCCCGGGCGGACGGCCTGTGCGCCCCGGTATCGTCCGGGATCCGCTGGGGCGAGTGAATCAACCGTGACTCAACAAAACCCCCGGAGCCTGTCCTCCGGGGGCCTTGCATACAATATGAACATCAAAAGCCAAAGCATCCCGTGATGAAACCGGGGAAGCTTTGCCGGGAACAAAAAACCGCCCTGGCGGGCGGCTGGCGTTATTGATTAATAACGGTTCTGGTTGTGCTTGGCGTAGCAGTCGTGGCAGTAGACCGGACGGTCGCCGCGGGGCTGGAAGGGCACCTGGGTGGTGGCGCCGCACTCGTCGCAGATCACGGAGAACATCTGGCGCTCGCCACGGCTTTGGGCACGGCGGTTGGCACGGCAGGTGGGGCAGCGGCCCGGCTCGTTCTGGAAGCCCTTCTCGGCGTAGAACGCCTGCTCGGAAGCGGTGAAGGGGAATTCGGCGCCGCACTCGCGGCAGGTCAGGGTTTTGTCGGTGTACATGTATACATGTCCCTCCTTGATGTTTGCCAAACCGATGCGATTTATGGTTCCGTGGCTGAGCGCATCAGTTGCCTGATGTACACCGGAGGAACTCCTGAATCCCTGGGCTTGGTCCATTCGCATCCTATCACAGATTTTCATTTTTGCATAGCCTTTTGTTAAAAATTCATGTATAAACGAAGATCCGCGCGGAAGTATACATGGCGGCTGTTGCCCTGCGCCCGGGTTTACAGTACAGTAAGGGTGAAAAAACAGCTCAGGAGGTGCCCCGGATGCCCGGATGCCTGCTGCAAACGCCGCTTGGGCCCCTGCTGGCGCGTGAGGAGGAAGGCCTGCTCTGCGGGCTGGCCTTTGCGCAGCCCGGCGACACAGCCATCCCGTCAGAGGATACCCCCTTGCTGAGGGAGGCCCGTCGCCAGCTGGCCGCCTATTTTGAAGGCAGGCTCAGGGTTTTTGACCTGCCCCTGAGGCTTGAGGGCACAGCGTTCCAGCGCGCGGTCTGGGCGCGTCTGACAGCCATCCCCTATGGCCAGCTGTCCACCTATGGCCGGATCGCGCGGGAGATCGGCCGGCCCGGGGCCGCCCGCGCCGTGGGCCGGGCCATCCACCTCAACCCGGTGACGATCGTCGTCCCCTGCCACCGCGTGGTGGGCGCGCGGGGCCGGCTGACCGGCTACGCCGGCGGCCTGGCGCGCAAGCAGGCCCTGCTCCGGTTGGAACAAACACCTTGAAAGCCGCGCGGGATTTGCCTATAATCAAAGAAGAAAAAGAGAGGAGACCGCCTATGAGATTTTTAGTTGAAACCTCCGCGCGCCACGCGCACTTGTCCCAGCAGGACCTGGAGACCCTTTTCGGCCCGGGCAGCAAGCTGAGCGTGAAGAAGGAGCTGTCCCAGCCGGGCCAGTTCGCCAGCGATCAGAAAATCACCGTGGTGGGCCCGCGCAGCCAGATGAGCGTGAGCATCCTTGGCCCCATCCGCAAAAGCACCCAGGTGGAGATTTCCCTGACCGATGCGCGCGCCCTCGGGCTGACCGTGCCCGTGCGCGAGAGCGGCGACACCGCGGGCTCGGCAGGCTGCAAGCTGGTAGGTCCCGCGGGCGAGCTGGAGCTCAAGGAAGGCGTCATCGCCGCCAAGCGCCACATCCACATGCTGCCTGAGCAGGCGGAAAAAGCGGGCGTGAAGGACAAGGATATCGTCAGCGTCAGGGTGGATACCCAGGGCCGCTCCCTGGTCTTTGGCGACACCGTTGTGCGCGTGAGCCCCACCTATGCCCTGGCCATGCACATTGACACCGACGAGTCCAACGCCGCGTCCGCCTCCGGCGAGGTTTACGGGGAGATCGTGCGCTGAACCATCAGCAAAACAAACAAAGCCGGGTCGCAGCAGGGCCCGGCTTTTGCTTTAGAAATTCTGCTGGCGCACTTCTCGAAGCGGCGCGGCGGCCCGGATGCCGCCGGAGAGAAGCCCCTCCTTGACCGCCCGGGTCACGGCCAGGTTGGTGGCCCACCATTCGCCGGTCTTGACCCAGCAGCGCAGGGTGAATACCTGGGTGCCGTCCTCGATCCTGTCCAGCGAGGCCGCCGGCGGCGGGTCGGCCAGGACGCGGCTCTCAGCGCGCGCCGCGCCCTCCATCAGCGCGATGACCTCCTCCACCGGATGGGAAAAGCCCAGGGTGACGCTGACATCGATGCGCCGCGTCTCATACCAGGAGAAATCGGTGATCACGCTGTTTGACAGCATGGCGTTGGGGATGACCACCTTCTTGCCGTCCAGGGTCTTCAGCGTCGTATACATGATGGAGATGTTCTGCACAGTGCCCTCGGCGCTGCCGGTTTTGATAAAGTCGCCCATCCTGAAGGGCCTGAAAAACAGGATCATCAGCCCGCCGGCAAAATTGCTCAGGCTGCCCTGCAGCGCCAGGCCGACAGCCAGCCCGGCCGAGGTCAGAATGGCAATGAAGGAGGTCGCCGGCACGCCCAGGAACACCAGCAGGCTGATGACCAGCATCACGCGCAGGCTGATGGAGAGCAGGCTTTCCAAAAAGCCCTTGACGCTGTCGTCCAGCTTGCTTTTGGCCATGGACCTGGCAAACAGGCGCCCCAGCAGCCGGATGAGCCGGCTGCCCACAAAAAACAGCAGGGCCGCGACCACGATCTTCAGCGCAAAATCCGCGGACGCCTTGGCAAAAAAGTCCAGCAAGCTCTTCCAGATGTCTTCCATAAGCCCCTCCAGCGACCTGTATTTTCTGACAGTATGTCCGATGCGCGGGCGCGGTGTCAAGATTGGCGGAATTCCCTGCGAAATTTAAGATTAACGGCGTGCAATATCTATACAAGCCTGCATAATTATGATAGGATGAATAAAACAGAACAATTTGAAGCGAGGACACGGTATGCGCATCGCCGTATTCAGTGAGATCGGCGCCCTTCGCAAGGTGCTGATCCACCGCCCCGGACCGGAGCTTGAGCAGCTGACGCCGCCGCACCTGTCCCGGATGCTGTTTGACGACATCCCATTTTTGCAGGGCGCGCAGCGTGAGCATGACAGGTTCGCCGGCGTCCTGCGGTCGGAGGGCGTTCAGGTCTGCTACCTGAAGGACATGGTGGCCCAAAGCCTTGAGGCGCCAGGCGCGCGCGATGAGTTCATTGAGGGATTCATCACCCTCAGCGGCCGGGCAGCCGTCAGCGAGCGCGCGGCCCTGCGCGAGCTGTTCGCGGGCATCCGGGACAACACTGCCCTGGTGGAAAAGACCATGGCCGGCGTCACCTATGAGGAAGCCGGGCTCTACCTGCGCTACCCGCTGACCCGCCTGGTGCGCCGGAATGCCAACTACCTGCTGGACCCCATCCCCAACCTGTATTTTACGCGCGACCCCTTCTCCGCCATCGGCCACGGCGTGGCCACCTCCAGCATGTTCGCGCCCGCCAGGCGCCGGGAAGCCATCTACGGCAACTACATCTTCAAATACCATCCCGATTATGCCGGGCAGGTCAAAAGCTGGTACCAGGCCGAGCTGCCCTTCTCCCTGGAGGGCGGGGACATCCTCAACCTTGGCAAGGGCGTGCTGGGCGTGGGCCTGTCCCAGCGCACGGCCCCGGAGGCCATCGAGCAGTTGTGCCGCAACCTCTCCGCGGACGCGGACAGCGGCATTCAAAGCGTCCTGGTCTTTGACATCCCCAACGTCCGCGCCTTCATGCACCTGGATACCGTGTTTACCCAGGTGGACATGGGCACTTTCACCATCCACCCGGGCATCCTGCCGGTCCTGCGCTGCTTTAAGCTGCGCATGCAAGGCGGCACGCTCAGCGCAAAGGAACTGCCCGGCAGCCTGGAGGACATTCTGCGGCGCGAGCTGGGCCTGGACCGCGTCACCCTGATCCATTGCGGAGGGGCCGACTCCATCGCGGCCGAGCGCGAGCAGTGGAACGACGGCAGCAACACGCTGTGCGTCCGGCCGGGCACCGTCATCGTCTATGACCGCAACACCGTCACCAACCGCATCCTGGAGGACCACGGCATCCGCACCATCGAAATCCCGGGCAGCGAACTGGGCCGCGGCCGCGGCGGCCCGCGGTGCATGTCCATGCCGCTGCTGCGCGACCGGATATAATCATGGCATAAAACAGCCGCGGGACGAAAACCCCGCGGCTGTTTTCGATATCCGGCGGCTTATCCCAGCAGATGCCGGATGACCTGCTCCACCATGGCGGGAACGCGCCGGGTCAGGTCCTCCAGGTTGACGCGCTCGGAATACTTGTGGAAGTCCTTGCCCCAGGGACCGATGTTGAGCACGGGGATGGACAGCGCCCTGATCTGCTCAAAGGGGATGGAATAAATCTCGCCCCACAGCAGCAGGTTGTCCCGGATGAAGGCGGTGTTTTCCCCGCTGGATTCAAACATGCTGTAGCTCAGGTCCGAAATCCCGGTGTAATAGTTTTCCACATGGAAGCCGCAGCCCAGACGCTCCCGGGCGAAGGTCTCCAAATCCCCGAGCAGTGCGTTTATCCGCGCGTTCTTCTCGGGCAGCATGGCGTTGTTGACATGGGGGTAATAGGGGGGCGACATGGCCAGCACCACCACCGGCGCGCTGTCCTTCAGATAGGCCAGGGTAACCTCGATCAGGCCGAAGGCCGCCTCGGCCAGGCGCTGCCGGCCGGCCCGGATGTCCCCAAGCGCCCTGTCCTCATAGGCGCGCAGGCTCTTGATCAGGGCTTCGCCGGACTGGGCCAGGGCTTCCCGGTAGACCTGGCTGTAGGTTTTGACGTTGACCTTCCAGGGCAGGCAGGCCTTGGGATCCCCGGTATAGGCGCGGTAACTGCGCTCGGCGCGCTCCAGCACCCGGGAAAAGGCCTGGCGGCTGAGCGCCATCAGCTGTTCCATGGTCTCCATCGCCGGGCGGTCCAGCGTCAGCACACTCATGTAGCCGGCCGCAGCCAGCGGCAGCGAAACGTCATAGACCTCCTTCCTGTCCTTCAGGTACAGCCAGGCAGGGGGCGGGGTTTTGGTGTTGCCGGCCTGCTGCATCAGGTCCGCGTTCAGCTCGGTGAGAGCCACGATTTCAGACAGCAGGTGGACCGGGTTTACGCCATGGAAGACCTGGCCCACATGGGCCAGCTTGCCCCGGGCGTAGAAGATGGGCATGAGCTTGCCGACAGAGCCGTCATACAGCCGCATCAGGTCTTCCTCCCCGCGCTCCTGGGGCTCGGCGTTGAGGAGCAGCACATAGTTGAGGCCGTGCTCCTCCTTCAGCCGCGTCAAGAGGCTGACGGCGCTGCGCATCCCGGCGGACAGATTTTCCTCATCAGGCAGGGCCAGCAGCAACAGGCTGCCCTGAAGCCCCCCTTCCCCGGAGAATTGCTCCAGCAGCGCCAGGTGGATACAGGCGCCGCCCTTCATGTCGGCCACGCCCCGCCCGAACAGCCAGCCGCCTTCCAAATCCCTGCGGGCTTCCCCATCCAGGTCGGCCGCGCCCGCGCGGTAGCGCTCCGTCAGTTCCCGGGGCCGCAGGGCCGCGTCCCTGTTGCCGCCATAGTCCTCGGTGTCCACCGTGTCGGAGTGGTGGATCATTACGATGGTATCCGGGCCGCCGCCCTTATACAGCGCCCAGGGCACACAGCGGCCCAGGGCGTCGCCCGGGACGGGGTCAAAGCCGCACAGCTCATGATGCTCCGTGAAATACGAGCTGGCCGCGAAGTACTTCTCAAAAAAGACCTGGTTGTTGGTTTCAAGCGGCGTGGAAGTGGCGGTGGCCGTCCCCACGTAGTCACCCAGCAACTCCAGAATGCGCTGCGCCCTTTGTGTGTTCACCGGTTTTCTCCTTTGTATGCGCGCGGCAGGGCGCGTTGATTCATTACGGTATAGGCTCTGTCAAATGTAGCACGGATGGTCAGCCGGGACAAGGGCATTTCAGGCAATCTGGGGAAAATCACGGCTGGTTTTATGCATCTTCGCGCCTGTCTTCGCAGCGCAGGCGGCTTCTTTTTCATTGAAATCCCTGACAATTCACAGCCCTCGTATTTTAGAAGGGCCGGGCCTGTTTTATGCATCATGTATATACACCGGCCGCCAAACATGGTAAAATCGGGGCAGCATATAGGGCGGACTTCAAACAAGGAGGAAATATGAGGAAGGTACGTGTGGCCCTGTGGGGCTTTGGGGCCATGGGCAAGGGCATCGCCAGGGTGCTGCTGGAGCGCAAGGGCGTTGAGATCGTGGGCGTCTGTGACCGCTATGAGGGCTATGCGGGAAAAAATGCGTATGAGCTGCTGAACCTGCCCTCTTTTGACCGCGCGCCGATCACCATCAGCGGCGACATCGCCCGGGCCCTGGCCGCTACGCCCATCGACTGCTGCGTGATCGCGACCGATTCCTTCGTCAGGGACGTCTTTCCCAAGATCCGCGAGGTGGTCACCCGCGGCATCAACGTGGTCACCATCGCCGAAGAAATGAGCTATCCGGCGGCCCAGCACCCGGAATTGGCCAGGGAGATGGATGACCTGGCGAAGGACAACGGCGTCAGCATCCTGGGCACCGGCATCAACCCGGGGCTGATGATGGACCTGCTGGCGGTCTGCCTGTCCGGCGCCATGACCCGGGTGGACCATGTGCGCTGCGAGCGCGTCAACTCGCTGAGCCCCTTTGGCGAGACCGTCATGAAGGAGCAGGGCATCGGCATCACGGCGGAGCAGTTTGACCGGGGCGTAAGCGACGGCAGCCTGGCCGGGCATGTGGGCTTCCACGAGTCGGCCGCGATGATCGCCAGGGCCCTGGACCTTCCGTATGACCGCCTGGAGCAGCGGATGCGTCCCATCATTACGGAGATTGACCGCAAAAGCCCCCACGGCTTCGCGCCCAGGGGGCATGTGGCCGGCGTCAATATGACCGCCCGGGCCATGGACGGGGATGAGGAGCGCATCGCGCTGATCCATCCCCAGCAGGTTGAGCCCGAACTGGCGGGCGTGGACACCGGGGACTATATCGATCTTCGCGGCGAGCCGCCCGTATCCATGGCGGTCAAACCCGAGGTCAACGGCGGGCTGGGCACCATCGCCATGGCCTGCAACACGCTGCCCTTTGTGGTGGCCGCGCGTCCGGGCCTGCTGACCATGCTGGACATCCCGGTGCCCCGCTGCGTGATGGGCGACTACCGCGAGATCGCTTTCGGGGAGGAAAACAATGGCTAAACAAGGCGACTGGGTGCTGATCAAGAGCACCATTTTGCAGCCGGACCAGCGCGCGCCGCAGGTGCCCGGGGATACCGCCGGGGTCCCCCTGGTCCAGTGGGTCAAGGGCCGGCTGACGGCGGACGCGGACATCGGGCAGCCCGCGCAGGTCATCACGCGCACCGGGCGCCTGGTGTCGGGCGCCCTGGTGGAGGAGGCGCCGGCCTACCGCCACAGCTTCGGCAGCTTCATCCCTGAATTGCTCAAGGTGCAGGAGGGCATCCGCCGGGCCATGTGGGGCGGGGAGGACAGGCCATGAGGGACAACAGCTACAGCGCCGTCATGGCGCGCAGGAACCAGATCATGAAATCGGCCGTGGGGCTGGATTACAGCCAGTTTGAGTCCGGCGGCATCGGCTTTGACTATGAGGGCATGATGGCGGCCACCGGGCTGTCCATGCCGCAGGTGACGGAGGTCATGCGCTCCTTCAACGTCGGGGACACCCCGCTATTGGAACTGCGCAACATCACGGCCCTGGCGCGCAGGTACGCGCCGGAGGGTTTTGGCGCGCGCATCCTGGTCAAGGACGAGGCCTGCAACCCCTCGGGCTCCTTCAAGGCGCGCCGCGCGGCGCTGTCGGTGCACATGGCCAGGGAAATGGGCTACAGGGGCGTCATCACCGCCACCAGCGGCAACTACGGCGCGGCCGTGGTCTCCTGCTGCGCCAAGGCCGGGCTCAAGTGCATCGTGGTGCAGGAATGCTATGATTCCCGGGGCGTCGGCCAGCCCGAGATCGTTGAGAAGGCGCGCAAGTGCGAGGCCCTGGGCGCCGAGGTCGTCCAGCTCAGCGTGGGGCCGGAACTGTTTTACGTCTTTTTGCGCCTGCTGGAGGACACCGGCTACTTCAACGCCTCCCTGTACACCCCATACGGCATCCAGGGCGTGGAATCCCTGGGGTATGAACTGACTGAGCAGTGCCGGCAGAAGTTTGGCCGGGCACCGGACATGGTGGTGGCCACCAACGCCGGGGGCGGCAACCTGACGGGCACCGCGCGCGGCATGCAGAAGGCCGGCTGCGGGGCGCCCGTGGTGGCGGCCAGCGTGGACCTCAAAGGCCTGCACATGGCCAGCGACACCCAGTTCAACCGCAAATCCTTCACCACCGGGCATACCGGCTTCGGCATGCCCTTTTCCACCTGGCCGGACCGTTCCGACGTGCCGCGCTCCGCGGCGCGACCGCTGCGCTATATGGAGCGCTATGTCACCCTGACCCAGGGCGAGGTGTTCTACATGACCGAGATGCTGTCCATCCTGGAGGGCATGGAGCGGGGTCCCGCCGGCAACACCAGCCTCGCCGCGGCCTTCTGCCTGGCTCGCGAGCTGCCGCAGGACGCGCTGCTGGTGGTGCAGGAGACCGAGTACACCGGGGCCGGCAAGCATCAGAACGCGCAGCTGGCCTTCGCGAGGGAGCACGGCATCACGCTGCGCGTGGGCGACCCGGCCGAGCAGGTCCCGGGGCAGAGCATCGTGCTGCCCGAGCATCCGGGCCAGCTGCGGGCCGCGGAGGTCGATCTCAACCGCCTGCGCCGCTCGCTGATCCACAGGGCGCTGGCGGACAGCAAGGACATGCCCGGGAAGGCCGACCTGGCCTTCCTGGCCGCGGAGACGCGCACAAGCCCCGCCTTTGTCAGGCAGGTGATCACACAGCTGCTGGAGGACGACAATGAAACGAAATGATGATTACGCGGCGCGCGCCGCCCGCCTGCAGGGGCTGAGCGACGAGGCGCTCCACGCGCGCTTCTGGGAGTTGGCCAAGGCGCTGACCGACCCGCTGCTTCAGATGGGCCGCGAGTACACCTCCCCCTCCATTGAGCGCAGCGTGCTGCTGCGCATGGGCTTTTCCTCCCTGGAGGCCGTGGCGCTGGTGAACAAATGCCTGGAGCACGGGCTGCTGGGCCACGGCGCCGGGCATGTGGTGTTCAAGGCGGCCGGCGCCTGGGACCTGGGCGTCCGCGAGGCCGGGCGCAGGCTGATCGCCCTGGAGGACTGGCAGGACATCCGCGCGATGTTCCGGAAAGGAGCGCGCCATGGCTGAGTACCGTTTGGACCCGGACAGCGCGATAGATGTGCGCGAGATCCTCAAGGATCTGGAGCGCTACCGCCCGCGCCGCCGCGGCTGGACCTGGCGCAAGCCCGCGCCGGGCCTTAAAATGGGCGATTTCGTCTACCATGACGCCTCCGAGCCGCTCAAGCGCTCCGTACCCCTGCCGCCCGCCCATCACTTCGGCGGCATCGACCCGCAGCCCGCGCCCGTCATCACGACGGAGATCGCCTCCGGCCGGTTTGAGGATGACATCCGCCGCATGCGCATGGCCGCCCACCACGGGGCAGACCAAATCATGGTCATCCGCACCGCGGGCCAGAGCCATTTTGACAGCCTGATCGAGGGCACGCCCCAGGGCGTGGGCGGCGTGCCCATCACCCGCAAGCAGGTGCGCGCCCAGCGCAAAGCCCTGGATCTGATCGAGGACGAGGTGGGCCGGCCCATCAACTACCATTCCTATGTCTCCGGCGTCGCCGGGCCCGAGATCGCCGTGATGTTCGCGGAGGAGGGCGTCAACGGCGCGCATCAGGACCCCCAGTACAACGTGCTCTACCGCAACATCAACATGCTGCGCTCCTTTGTGGACGCCTGCGAGTCCAAGACCGTCATGGCCTGGGGCGGCATGGCGCAGATCGACGGCGCGCACAACGCCAACGCCACCTCCCGGGACGCCTGGAAGGTCATGCCCGAGCTGATGGTGCAGCACGCCATCAACTGCCAGTTCTCCGTGGGCTGCGGCATGCGGCCCGACCTGATCTGCCTGTCCACCGTGCCGCCCACCGCCACCCCCGCGCCCTGTGTTTATATGGACCTGCCCTACGCCGTGGCGCTGCGCGAGCTGTTTGCGGGCTTCCGCATGCGCGCGCAGATGAACACCAAGTACATCCAGTCCTCCACCCGCGAGGCCACCGTCACCCATGTGCTCAACATGCTGATCTCCAAACTGACCTCGGCGGACATCCAGTCCACCATCACCCCGGACGAGGGGCGCAACGTCCCCTGGCACATCTACAACATCGAGGCCTGCGACACCGCCAAGCAGACCCTGGTCGGCCTGGACGGGCTGATGCGGATGGTGCAGCTCAGGGAGGACGGCCCCCTGCGTAAGCAGGCGCGCGAGCTCAAGGAGCGCGCCGTCCTGTACATGGAGGAAATGCTCAGCCAGGGCGGCTATTTCAAGGCGGTTGAGAGCGGCCAGTTCGTGGATTCGGGCTTTTACCCGGAGCGCAACGGCGACGGCATCGCCCGCCAGGCGGACGGCGGCATCGGCGCGGGTACCCTGACGCGCCGCGAGGCCGATTACCTGGCCCCGGTCACCGCGCACTATGGCTACAACAACACCGCGCAGTACGGCCTGAAGGAAGGCCGGGATCCGTCAGAACTGATCGGCGGGTGCACCTTCCAGAACCCTGACCTGATCAGCTATATCGACGAGCTGGACGAGGAGGACAATGTCCACCGCCGCATGGAGCAAACCGAGCACCTGCGCCGGCCCGGCAGCAGCCTGGTCAAACCCGAGATGGAGTGGCTGGGCGACGGCACGGTGATGCTGACCCTCTTTTTCCCCGTGGAGGCCAAGCTGGCCCAGGCCGCGGCGCTGGAAGCCGCGCGCAGGATGAACCTCGAGGAGCCCGAGGTCATCTCGGTGGAGATCATGCACCCGGCGGAGGGCACCCGCATCGAGCTCAAGGGGAAATTGCCCTTTGCCCTGAAGGCGGACGAGCTGGTGATCCCCAGGGAGCCCGAGGTGCTGGACGAGGAGCAGATCCGCCAGGCCATCCGGGAGCGCCCCATGAGCGTGGTCGCCGGCACGGTGGGCGAGGACGAGCACTCCGTGGGCCTGCGCGAGATCATCGACATCAAGCACGGCGGCATTGAAAAATACGGCATCAAGGTGCACTACCTGGGCACCAGCGTGCCGCCGGAGAAGCTGGTCAACGCCGCCATTGAGCTGGGCGCGGACGCCATCCTGGCCTCGGCCATCATCAGCCATGACAACATCCATTACAAGAACATCGCGCTGGTGGACCGCCTGGCGCGGGAGATGGGCGTGCGCGACAGGCTGGTCTTCCTGGCCGGCGGCACCCAGGTAAGCTCCGAAATGGCGCGCGAAGCCGGCGCGGACGAGGGCTTTGGCCGGGGCACCAAGGGCGTGCACGTGGCCACCGCGCTGGTCAAAATGAGAAAGAAACTCTAAGAAATCCGCATGAAGCTTGACGTCCTTGTCGCCGAGATCGGCTCCACCACCACCCTGGTCAGCGGCTTTGCCGGGCTGGCCGGGGCGCCGGTATTCGCGGGCCAGGGCATGGCGCCCACCACGGCCCACCTGGACGATGTCACCCTGGGGCTGAAGGCCGCGGTGGAGGATTTACAGCAAAACCTTGGCGTAAGCGCGCTGTCCTGGGGCAGGATGCTCGCGGCCTCCAGCGCGGCCGGGGGGCTTTCAATGAGCGTGCACGGCCTGGTGTATGACATGACCGCGCGCGCGGCGCAGCTGGCAGCCCTGGGGGCGGGCGCGGTGGTGCGCCAGGTGACGGCGGGCAAGCTGGGGCCCTATGAGCTGAAAGCCCTAAGGCAGCTCTCCCCCAACCTGATCCTGCTGGCGGGCGGCACCGACTTCGGCGACCGGGAGACCGCGGTGTTCAACGCGCGCCAGATCGCGGGCCTCAAGCTGTCCATCCCGGTGCTGTACGCGGGCAATATCGCGGCGGCCGACGAGGTGCGCGGCATCTTTGAGGCGGAGGGCCAGCCGCTTAGCGTGGTGGACAACGTCTATCCCCGCCTGGACGAGCTCAACATCGAGCCGGCGCGCCGGGCCATCCAGGACCTGTTTGAAACGCATATCGTCAAGGCGCCCGGCATGGCGCGCATCCGCCAGATGGTGGGCGGCGCCATCCTGCCCACGCCAGGCGCGGTGATGGAAGCGGTGCGCGCGCTGCATCCGGTGCTGGGGGATCTGCTGGCGGTGGACATCGGCGGCGCGACGACCGACGTGCATTCCGCCGCCCAGGGCAGCGAGGAGATCGCGCGCATCCAGACCCAGCCCGAGCCCTTCTTCAAGCGCACCGTGGAGGGCGACCTGGGCACCTACCTCAACGCCGGGCCGCTGGCGCGTTTGATCGGGCATGGCGTTCTTGAGCGCGAGCTGGGCGTTGACCCGGCCCCGCTGCTCGCGGACTGGCCGCCCATCCCGCACACGGACAGCCAGCAGGCCCTGGCCGCGCGCCTGGCCCGGGAAGCGGGCAGCCTGGCCGTCCGCCGCCACGCGGGCAGCCTGCGCGAGGTCTTCCTGCCCGAGGGGCGCAGGCGCTACGCCCAGGGAAAGGACCTGACCGAGGCCGGGACGCTCATCGCCACCGGCGGCGCACTGACCAGGCTGGAGGGCCGGCGGGGCGTCCTGGCCGCCCTGCGCGACCTGAACACAAGCGGGCGGATGCTCTATCCCAAGCCGGGCGCGCTGCGGGTGCTCAGCGACAGGCGCTACCTGATGGCGGCGCTGGGTGTCCTGAGCCGCGAGCATCCGCAGGCCGCGCTTCATATGCTGCTGGACAGCCTTGCTGAGGAGACGCTTTCATGAACATGCCCATGATCCAGGCCAACATCGGAATTTTGCAGGAAAACGCCCGGGTCATCCTGGATGCCTGCCGAAAGCAGGGCGTGCAGCTGGCCGCGGTCACCAAGGGCGTTTGCGCGGAGCCCTGCATCGCCCGGGCCCTGCTGGACGCCGGGGCGGACATGCTGGCGGACGCCCGGATCCCGAACCTGAGAAGGCTGCCGCCGGACAAGCCCAGGATGCTGCTGCGCATCGCCGACCCGCAGGAGGCGGAGGCCGTGGTCAGCAGCTGCGAATACAGCCTGCAGTCCACGCCCCAGGCGCTGGCCGCCCTGGGCAGGGCGGCCCGCAAGCTGGGCAAGCGCCACCAGGTCATCCTGATGATCGACCTGGGGGACCTGCGCGAGGGCATCTTCTATCAGGACGGGGACCGGATCCTGGACACGGCCGCCCTGGCGCTGTCCCAGGAGGGGCTGAGCCTGGCAGGCCTTGGCGCCAACCTCACCTGCTTCGGGGGCATCCTGCCGGACGAGCACAACATGGGCATCCTGCTGGGCTGGGCGCGGCGGATCCGCGAGCGCTTTCACATCCCGCTGCCCCTGGTGTCCGGCGGCAATTCCTCCAGCCTGCACCTGCTGCTGAATGGCAGGCTGCCCCGGGGCATCAACCACCTCAGGGTGGGCGAGGGGCTGCTGCTGGGCATGGACACCTCGGTGGGCAAGCCGATGGCGCAGCTGAGCCAGCGCGCGTTCACCCAGTATGCCCGCCTGGTGGAGGTGTATCAAAAGCCCTCCAGGCCTGAGGGCAAAACCGGCCCCAACGCCTTTGGGGAACCAGTGTCCTTTGAGGACCGCGGTCCCATGGCGCGGGGCATCCTGGCCATCGGCCGGCAGGACACCGACCAGGGCGCCCTGACGCCAAGGGATGAACGGGTCAGGGTGCTGGGCGGCAGCTCCGACCACCTGCTGGTGGACCTGACCCAGGCCCCGGGCTGCCAGGTCGGGGACGTGCTGGGCTTTTATCCGGGATACAGCGCGATGCTCAGGGCCTACACCAGCGCCTACGTGGCCAAATCCTGTATTGATACGGAAGGAAACCTTATCCATGAATGATCTCCTGGTCGTCGCCCTGGGGGGCAACGCCCTGCAGCGGGGTCAGGGGCCTTATGACGCGGACAGCCAGCTGGCGGTTGTCCGGGAGACCTCGGCGCAGCTGGCCCGCATCCTCAAAACCGGGCGGCGTCTGGCCGCACGGCCGTCATCGCCAGCCTGGAAAAGGCCTGGGAGGGCACGCAGGGCCGGGCCGGCACCATCCTGCGCAGCCGCTGATGGTGGGCCCTGGATGTTCTTCTCCTGTATTTCTGCTGTTTACTTTATATTTCAACCATTTTCCACATTGAAGCCGGCGCGCGGCCGTCCTATGATGCCTGCAATGGCGATGACCGGGAACGTGTAGCGGTCGGACATCCCTCAAAGCGAGCGCCCGATGGTGAGAGGGGCGCAGGGATCAGGACAGGCGAGTTCCTCCCGCGAGCCGCAGGCTGAACATGAAGTAGGCTGTGCCGGCACCCTGCCGTTAACAGGGGAGGCAATGTTGGTTGCCCTGAGCTGTCATGCGACAGGAAATTGAGGTGGTACCGCGGTATATCCGCCCTCTGCAAGAGCAGAGGGCGTTTTATTTTCAGCAAGGAGGAACAGGCATGAAACGCATGACAAAGGCATTGATTGCCCTGGTGCTGGTGGCGGCTGTGATAGTGGCAGGCGTGTTACTGATGAAAAAGGACAAGAAAACGGTGATCGGCATCGTTCAGATCGTCAACCACAAGGCCCTGGACGCGGCCAGGGAAGGCTTTTTGAGGGCCCTGGCCGAGGAGGGCTATGAGGACGGCAAGAACATCAAGGTGGATTACCGCAACGCCCAGGGCAACCAGGACACCCTCTCCAGCATCGCCTCCTATTTTGTAGGGGAAGGCGTGGACCTGATCCTGGCCATTGCCACGCCCTCGGCCCAGGCGGTGGCCGCCAAAACCGACACCATCCCCATCCTGGGCACGGCCATCACCGACTACGTGGAGGCCAAGCTGGCCAAATCCAATGAGGCGCCGGGCTACAACGTCTCCGGCACCACGGACATGAATCCGGTGGAAGCCCAGGTGGGCATGATCCAGCGCCTGGTGCCCGAAGCCCGGACCATCGGCCTGATCTACACCGCCAGCGAGGTCAACTCCCAGATGCAGGCGCGCCTGGCCAAGGAGGAAATCGAGCGCCTGGGCCTCCAGTGGAAGGAGGTCACCGTCAACAGCTCCAACGAGGTGCAGCAGGCCGTCAGTTCCCTGGTGATGGACGTGGACGCCATCTACATCCCCACGGACAACACCCTGGCCTCGGCCATGCCCCTGGTATATGAAGCGGCCCTGACAAAAAAGGTGCCCGTGGTGGCAGGGGACGGCAACATGGTGATGGCCGGCGGCAACTTCACCCTGGCCATCGACTATGAGATGCTGGGCTACCAGACCGGCAAGATGGCTGTGGCCGTGCTGCGGGACAGGGCGGATGTCTCCGCCATGCCCATCCAGAGCCAGAGCCAGTATAATTATTACATCAACAAGACCGCCAACGAGGCCATGGGCATCGTGATTCCCGAGGACCTCAAGCCCTACGAGGCGGAGATGCTGGCCACCCCTGCCCCCTGAAGAATACAAAATGATCACAGGCTGCCGGCCAAAGCGCGGCGGCCTGTTTTTATTGCTGTTTTCCTCTGTGTCAGGGCGCCGGTGTGTGCTGCGGCATGGGCGTCAGCCCGGGCTCAATTTTCGCGGTATCCAAAAAGCTGTATTCCCAGCCGGGCTTCAGAGGCTCATTGCGAAAGGACATCATCTCGGCCACCGTGACCAGCTGGTAGCCCTTCTCGATCAGGGCGGGCACCAAGGTCTGCATCGCCCGGCCGGTGGAATCCCACACATCGTGGCAGAGGATGATCGCCCCGTTTTGGGCCTGGGAGAGGATGGTGTCGATGGTTTTGCTGGCGCTGCGGGTCTTCCAGTCCAGGGAATCCACCGACCACAGAATCACCGGCAGCCCCAGCTCGGTGACCGTCCTGCGGGAGAGGCGGTTCAATGCGCCATAGGGCGGGCGCAACATGGTGACAGTCTGGCCGGTGACCTCCTGGATCTTGTCCATGGTGCGCGTGATTTGCGACCGCACGGCGGACTGGGAAATTTCCCTCAGGTTGGGATGGGACCAGGTATGCGCGCCGATCTGGTGGCCGCCCTGGGCGATGCGCCTGAGCACCTCCTCATTGCCCTGGATGTTCTTGCCCAGCACGAAAAAGGTGCCCCGCGCGCCATGGGCCTCCAGGGCTTCCACCACCAGCAGCGAATCGGGATGGGGGCCGTCATCAAAGGTCAGGGCCAGCATGGGCTTGTTGGGGTCAACGCCGCGGGCGAGCGCGTTTTGCCGGGTCAAATCGGGCGTGGGCGCCGGGCTGGGCGTAATGACCTCGCGGGGCGGCAAGCCGTTTTCGAATTCCAGATACTCCTTCATCATGTAGCCTTCCCTGCCGTCGGGCGTCCTGACCCGGCAAAATATCTCGCCGTCAGCCAGCACGGAGACCCTGGTGCCGGTCCTGTAGCGGCCCAGGGATTTCGCGTCCTGGTCCGCCTGCGCGCGCAGGTGCAGCGCGCCGCCCCTGACGAGCGCCGTGTATTCCTGGGCACAGGCGGGCACAGCCAGGCCGGACAGCGCCAGCATGCACAGGAAAAGAGCCAACCGCTTCCTCATAGAAACCTCCGGATGTCGTCATCATACCCATCAAACGCGCCATGGTCAATAGAGCCTGCACGGCGCGCCGCTTTTGTTTTTGAAGTGTTTTCTCTTGTTTTGCCCCGGATTTTACCAGATTTGACATTGAGCGGTTCTGTATACAGGCTTAGTATTGTCGCAATGGCGATGACCGGGAACAGGTAGCCCTCCCAGCGCCCCGCAAGAGAACTGCCGGACGGTGCAAGGCAGCAGGGGGACAGGATGGTGAGTACATCCCGCGAGCCGCAGGCTGAACCACAGTAGGCCGAGCCGGACGCCCGCCGTTACCCGGGCAGGCAATGTCAGTTGCCATAGAGCTGTCTGATGACAGGAAATTGAGGTGGTACCGCGGTTGATCCGCCCTCTGCAAGCGCAGGGGGCGTTTTTGTAAGCGGACATCAAGCATTACGCGAAACGGAGGAGGACACACATGAAAAAAATGAAGAAGAAGACCAAGGGACTGATCGTTCTGGCGCTGGTTCTCGTGCTGGCGGTGGGCGCCTACCTGGTGTTCCAGCCCAAAAAGCAGCTGTCTGTGGGCATTTTGCAGTTTGTGCAGCATCCGGCCCTGGACGCGGCCCGGGAGGGCTTTATCAAGGCCCTGACCGAGGAGGGCTATGAGGACGGCAAAAACATCCGCATCTCCTATCAGAACGGCCAGGCCAGCCAGGATACCTGCGCCAGCATCGCGGACATGTTCGTGGCTGACAAGGTCGACCTGGCCCTGGGCATCGCCACCCCGGCCGTCCTGGCCCTGGCCGGCAGGACGGACAGCATCCCCATCCTGGGCACCGCGGTCACGGACTATGTGGCGGCCAAGCTCATCAACAGCAACGAGGCCCCGGGGCTCAATGTGTCGGGCACCACGGACATGAACCCGGTGGCGGAGCAGATCGCCCTGCTGCATCGCATGGTGCCCGATGCCCGGCGGGTAGGCCTGCTGTACACCGGCAGCGAGATCAACTCCCAGATCCAGGCCAGGCTGGCCAAGGAAGCCCTGGAGGAGCTGGGCCTTGCCGTGGTGGAGCTGACCGTCACCAGCTCCAACGAGGTCCAGCAGACTGTCGTAAGCCTTCTTGACCAGGTGGACGTCATCTATGTGCCCACGGACAACATCATCGCCTCCGCCATGCCCCTGGTAGCCCAGGCCGCCCTGGACAAGGGCGTCCCGGTGGCCTGCGGCGAGGAGGGCCAGGTGCACTCCGGCGGCACCTTCACCCTGGGCATCAACTATTTCCGCCTGGGAGAGCAGACCGGCCACATGGCGGCCAAGCTGCTCCGGGGCGAGGCCAAGGTGGCTGCCATGCCCATCCAGAGCCAGACGGAGTTTGAGTACCTGATCAACAAAACCTACTGCGAGGCCATCGGCCTTGAGATTCCGGAGGACCTGCTGCCCTTCGCCCAGTCCTTCTGACGCATCACCCCGCCGACCATCGCCCCGCCCCGCCTGGGGCGGGGCAGCAAAGGAAGACCATGGAATATGTACTGCTGAACGCCCTGTCACTGGGCCTGATCTGGTCCATCATGACCATGGGGGTTTATATCACCTACCGGGTGCTGGATGTGGCCGACCTGTCCGTGGAGGGCACCATCACCCTGGGGGCCGCGGTCTGCGCCCGCCTCATGGACCTGGGCCTGAATCCCTACCTGTCGCTGCTCTTATGCCTGGCGGCAGGCGCCCTGGCAGGGCTGGTCACCGGCCTTCTGCACACCAAGCTGCGCATCCCGGCCCTGCTCTCCGGCATCCTCACCATGATTGCCCTGTATTCCGTCAACCTGAAGATCATGGGCGTGGCCAACCTGCCCCTTTTGCGCATCCCGACCGTCTTTTCCATGGTGGGCGGGCTGCTGGGCCTGAGCAAGGCGCTGGCCACCATCCTTTTGAGCGGCGTCCTGGCCCTGGGCCTGGCCTTTGCGCTCTATTGGTTCTTCGGCACCCAGATCGGCAGCGCCATCCGGGCCACCGGCAACAATCCCCATATGGTCAGGGCCCAGGGCGTGAATACCGACACCACCCTGATCCTGGGGCTCATGCTGTCCAATGCCCTGGTGGCATTCTCGGGCGGTCTCATCGCCCAGGACCAGGGCTTTGCCGATGTGCAAATGGGCATTGGCGCCATTGTGATCGGCCTGGCCTCCCTGATCATCGGCGAGGTCGTCCTGGGCCAGCGGCACTTCATGGCGCGGCTCATCTCCCTCATCATAGGCGCCATCCTCTACCGGCTGATCATCGCCATGGTGCTGCGCATGGGCATGCCCGCCGACGACCTGAAGCTGTTCACCGCCATCACCGTGGCCCTGGCCCTGTCCCTGCCACGCTTGCAAACCCTTTGGGCGAAGAACGGCGCCAGCGCCAGGGGAGGGAAATAGGCCATGCTTCAGATCACCGGCTTGAACAAAATATTCAGCCCGGGCACCGTCAACGAGCGGCTGGCCCTGGAGGACATCAACCTGCACCTGCTGCCGGGGGACTATGTCACCCTCATCGGCGGGAACGGCGCCGGCAAGTCCACCCTGCTCAATGTGATCTCCGGGGTGCACCGCCAGGACAGCGGGAGCATCTACCTGGACGGCAAGCGCATCGACCACCTGCCGGAGCACCGCCGGGCAGCCGACCTGGGCCGGGTGTTTCAGGATCCCCTCATGGGCACCGCCGCGGACATGGAAATCCAGGAAAACCTGGCGCTGGCCGCCCTGCGGGGCAAGCCCCGGGGCCTGGCCTGGGGCGTGAGCGCCCAGGACAAGGCCCTGTTCCACCAGCGCCTGGCCGAGCTGGACCTGGACCTTCAGGACCGCATGGCCACCAAGGTGCGCATGCTCTCCGGCGGCCAGCGCCAGGCGCTGACCCTGCTGATGGCCATCCTCAAGACGCCCAAGCTGCTGCTGCTGGATGAGCACACCGCGGCCCTGGATCCCAAGACCGCGCGCAAGGTGCTGGAGCTGTCGGACCACTTTATCTCCAGCATGAAGCTGACCTGCCTCATGGTCACCCACAACATGCGCGACGCCATTCAGCATGGCAACCGCCTGATCATGATGAGCCAGGGCAGGATTATCCTGGATGTGGAAGGCGAACAGAAAAAGAACCTGACGGTCGAACAGCTCGTGCAGATGTTCTCCCTGCGTTCAGGCGAGGAGCTTGTCAACGACCGGATGATGCTGGGTTAACCGGATCAGAGAATGCAGCGGTCCGTGGCCAGCCAGTGATTCAACTGGCTGGTATAGTCACGCCCGCTGGCCCTTTGGATGGCTGCCAGGAAGTCCGTCCGGTCGATGCTGCGCCCGGCAAACTGGCCCAGCAGGGCCTTCAGCGCAGCAAAAAAGGCGTCCTTTCCGATGTCCTGCTTGATCTTGTCCATAATCAGGCCGGATTTGCCGTGGATGACAGCGGAATTGTAGTCATAGCCGTCCGGGTACTCCATCAGGCGCCTAAACTCGGCCTCCGGGACGTCGATCGCCGTGCGCAGCCCCTTTTCGCAGGCTTCCAGATACATGCGCAAGTCTTCCTGATGAAGCGCAGGGTCCGGGGTCAGCTCGGCGTCGGTGGCCAGCCCCAGGCCGATGGACAGCCAGCCGGTCATCTCGCGGTCCCTGACATACTCGCCCCAGTATTCATGGCAGATCTCGTGGGCAATGATCCAGTTGTTGCCCATGAGCACGGCATCATCCGGGCGCTGGTGCAGGGCCAGCACGCCGCTTGCCAGCGGGGCCCCGCCATGCCAGACATCGCTCCCGGGGACAAAGGTCAGGCTTTGATACGGGAAAAAACCAAGCAGGCGCACGCAGGCCGCCAGGTCCTCTTTGGCATGCCCGAGCACCGTGCGCGCCAGGGCGAGGTTTTGCGGATAGTGAAGGCAAAACAGGTCGATCTCTTCAAAGCGGTCGGTCAGGTAGGGAAAGGCGTCCGACAGGACCAGCGCGAAGCTGTCCACCGTGTCTTCCCGGAAGACGCCTTCGCGCAGCCTGCCGGTCGCCAGGACCGTTGCACGGGGCGAGGACAGGCGCACCTGAACATCACAGGGGAGGTCCTGACGGGCCGGCGCGGGATAAAAATCCCGCACGACAAACAGCCCCTCGGGCATAAAGTCCAGTTTCCCATAGGGCACCATGCCCTGAAAGGCGCATCGGTCCCGTCCTTCTGTAAAAACAAAGCGCTCATCCGCGGCCAGGACAGGCCCCTCGCCGCCTGTGGCGCGGCAGGCGCCCGATACCCGCAGCCGGCTTTCCTGAGCGTCATCCTCCACTGAGATATCATACAGCAAACGCATCGCTAATCCTCCATGAGCTCCTGCAAACGCTTCTCGTCCACCGCGCCGAAGGCAGCCTCCGGCATCGCGGTAAAAGCCATGGACTCCTGGGTCACGGGATGGGCGAAGCCCAGGGCGCAGGCGTGCAGCATCAGCCGCGGCGCGGCCGGCAGGCCCTTTTGGCCGTAGATGGGATCGCCCAGCACCGGGTGGCGGGCGCTTGAGAAATGCACGCGGATCTGGTGGGTGCGCCCGGTGACCAGGCGGATGAGCACCAGCGCGCTTTTTTCATCCTGGCGCACCAGCCGCCAGCAGGTCAGCGCGTCCCGCCCGCCGGGCACCACGGCCATCTTTTTGCGGTCCCGGGGGCTTCTGGCGATCGGGCCGTCATAGCGCCCTGAGATCTCCTTCATTTGCCCGGCGACCACCGCCAGGTAGTGCTTTTTGATCTCCCGCTGCGCCAGCGCGCGGGACAGCGCCAGGTGGGCGCGGTCGTTCTTGGCGATGAGCATCAGTCCCGAGGTGTCCTTGTCCAGCCTGTGGACGATGCCCGGGCGCTTTTGCCCGCCGATGCCCGACAGGCTGTCCAGGCGGAACAGCAGCGCGTTGACCAGGGTGCCGTCAGGATTGCCCGCCGCGGGATGCACCACCAGCCCGGCCGGCTTGTCAATGACCGCCAGCGCCTCGTCCTCATACAGCACATGGATGGGGATATCCTCCGCCTGCGCCCCGGACGGCAGGGCTTCCGGCTGATCCAACACCACTTCATCCCCAATATTCGGGACAAAAGAGGGCTTGGTCACCACAATCCCCTTGACGCGCGCGCGGCCCTCGCGGATCAGCCGGGCCGCCCGGGAACGGCTGATGCCCTGCGCGGCCAGCAGCACATCCAGGCGCTCCCCGTTGCCCCTGGCGCAAATCTCAGCCATGGCGCGCCTTCCCTCCCGGCAGCAGCGCGCAAAACGCCAGCAGCAGGGCCCCCAGGGTCAGGCAGGCGTCGGCCAGGTTGAACAGCGGGAAGCGGAACAGCAGCAGCTGCAGGTAATCGCTGACCGCGCCGTGCAGCACGCGGTCCGTCAGGTTGCCCAGCGCGCCGCCCAGCATCAGGCCCGCGCCCAGCGCCTCCGGGCGCGTGAGGCGCAGCCCGCGCGCATAAACGCCGCCCAGCAGCACCAGCGCTACGGAAACCAGCAGGCTGACCTCAGGCCGGCTGTCCAGCAGGCCGAAGGCCACGCCGCGGTTTTGCGCGTAGGCCAGCCCCAGCACGCCGGGCAGCAGCGCGCGCGGCCCGCCCAGGGGAACCAGCTTGAGCGCCAGGTCGCAGACGGCCGTGCCCAGCGCCACGAACGCGAGAAAATGTATCATATAGCCATTATAAAGCGCCGCTTCAGGTTTGCAAGCCCGGATAAAACGCGCCCGGAGCGGGTACAATCCTGGCAGGCTCATGCAGCATCCAAGCCACTGAAGGAGGAGCCCATGAAAATGTTTCTTGCGTTTGTTCTGGTCATGGTGATTGCCCTGGGCGCGTTTTTCGCGCTGAAAAACATGAGGCAGTCCGCGGCGTCCGTGGAAGAGGCCCCGGCGCAGACCGGAACCGTCTATTTTGCCGGCGGCTGCTTCTGGGGGGTGGAGCACATGATGTCGCTGGTGCCCGGCGTCCTCAGCGCGCGCAGCGGCTATGCCAACGGCACGCTGGAGAACCCCGCTTACGAGGCGGTCAAGACCGGCGCCACCGGCCACAGGGAGACGGTGGAGGTCACCTACAACCCGGACCTGGTCAGCCTGGAGGAGCTGGTGGCGCTGTTCTTCTCCTCCATTGACCCGACGGTGGAGAACCGCCAGGGAAACGACGTTGGCAGCCAGTACCAGACCGGCATCTACTACCGGTCGCAGGAGGACGGACAGCTCATCCGCCGCCTGGCGCAGGCCGAGCGGGCCAGGCACCCGGCCTTTTATGTGGAGATCGGGTCGCTGACCAGCTTCTGGCAGGCCGAGGACTACCACCAGGACTACCTGATCAAAAACCCCGGAGGATACTGCCACCTGACGCAGGACGATTTTGACCGCGCCCGGGCCACCGGCAAACAGCCCGCGCCGCGCAAGGCCGAGTACCGCGCCATCAGCCCCGCGCAGGCCAGGGAGGCCATGGACGCGGGGGCAGCGCCCATATTGGTGGACGTGCGCGAGCCCTACGAGTTCGCCGCCGGCCGCATCCCCGGCGCCGTCAACCTGCCCCTGGCCAGCCTGGTCAACCTGGCGCAGGAGCAGCTGCCTGACAAGGACGCGCTGATCTACCTGTATTGCCGTTCCGGCGCGCGCAGCCGCACCGGCGCCCTGCAGCTGATCAAGCTGGGCTATACCAACCTGTACGACCTGGGCGGCATCATCAGCTGGCCGTACGAGGTCGAGCAAGCCGGATACCGGCAATGACCGCCCGCCCCCGGGCAGCGTAAAAAACAGACAGCAATCACAAGGCCCCCGCCACGGCAAGCGGCGGGGGCTTCGTTCAGCGCTGATTCAGAACCACATATAAATCTACATATTGTATTAATTTTCTTTTTCCCCTTGTTTTATTACTATATTTTGTGGTACAGTGTTCAGGCTTCACAAGAGAGCCGGGAGGCTCTCAAATACTCGCAGGAGAATGATATGAGGGTACAGAAACGCAACTACATGATTGTGGACTACAAGGAGGCCACCATCGCCAAGGCCATCCGCAAGGCCATGTCGGAAACGCTGGCCGGGGTGGACGAGGCGCTTTCATACGAGCTGGCCGCCCGCGTGACCGAGATCCTGACCAAAAAAGGCGCGGAAATCGTCGCGGTGGACGAGATTCAGAACCTTGTGGAAGACCTGCTGATGCAGCATCGCAGGGACGCCGCCAAGGAATACATCATCTACCGCTATGAGCGCGACAAGGAGCGCCGGAAGGAAGCCCTGCAGGCAGCCGGAACGGAGCAGGAGACCAGCCTGCCCTTGCTGCGGGACGAGTTCATCTCCCGCTACAAGCACCTGCCCAACCCCATGGGCCCCCTGGGCAGTTTTGTGTACTACCGCACCTATTCCCGCTGGCTGAGCGAGGAGATGCGGCGCGAGTACTGGTGGGAGACCGTGCGCCGCGCGGTGGAGTACAACTGCAACATCGTGCCCGGCACCCCGCGCGCGGAGGCCGAGGAGCTGTTTGATAATGTGTACAACATGAGGCAGTTCCTCTCCGGCCGGACCTTCTGGTCAGGCGGCACGGAGGCCAGCCTGCGCTACCCCATGAGCAACTTCAACTGCGCCGGCCAGGTGATAGACGATTTTACGGCCTTTGACGAGCTGTTCTACCTGCTGATGGTCGGCGCGGGCGTCGGCGTGCGGGTGACCATGGACGACGTCGCCAAGCTCCCCCCCATCCGCACGGACATCCAGGTGTTCCATCAGGCCTATGAGCCCGTGCCCCGCGATGAGCGCAAGGACATGACGACGCTTGACTTCACCGGCAAGAAGAACGTGGTGGAGATCGTGGTGGGCGACAGCAAGGAGGGATGGCAGGACGCGCTGAACTATTTTTTCAAGCTGCATTACGCCAAGCGTTACCGCGATACCGACACCATTTACATCAACTACAACAACGTGCGCCCCAAGGGGGAGAAGCTCAGGGTGTTCGGCGGCACCGCCAGCGGGCATGACAGCCTGAAGAACATGTTCATCAAAATCAAAAACGTCTTCAACCGCGGCGGCGAGGGCCCGGGCTCCTGCAGGCTCAAGCCCATCGACTGCCTGGACATCGCCAACATCATCGGCGAGAACGTGGTCTCCGGCGGCGTGCGCCGCACGGCGGAAATGGTCATGATCGACGCCAGGGACCAGGACGCCATCGCCGCGAAAAGCGATCTCTACATCCGCACGGAGGACGGCAGCTGGGTGATCGACCCTGAGATCGCCCACCGCCAGGTCAGCAACAACTCCATCTACTTTACCAAAAAGCCCGGCCGCGAGGAGCTCAGGGGCATGCTGCAGGCCATGCGCAACTCGGGGGAGCCGGGCTTTGTCAACCAGGAGGCCGCGGCCAAGCGGCGCCCCAACTTCAATGTGGTCAACCCCTGCGGCGAGATCCTGCTTGACGCGAACGGCCTGTGCAACCTGACCACCGTCAACGTGCTGAGCTTTGTCAAGGATGACGGCAGCCTGGACATGAACGGCCTGCTGCGCGCGATGTGGCTGTCCGCCAGGGTGGGGCTGCGCATGACCTGCCTGGAACTGGAGCTCAACCGCTGGGACACCATACAAAAGCGCGACCGGCTGCTGGGCTGCTCCCTGACCGGCTGGCAGGACGCCATGAACGCTGTCGGATACGGCATGGCCGACCAGGCGCGGCTGCTGCGCACCCTGCGCGAGGCGGTGCAGGCCGCCGGCACGGGCTACGCCAAGGAGCTGGGGATCAACAGCCCCCTGCTGATGACCACGGTCAAGCCCGAAGGCACGCTCTCCCAGCTGCCGGGGGTCAGCTCCGGCGTCCACTTCTCCCACGCGCCCTACTATGTGCGCCGCGTGCGCATTTCGGCGGACGATCCCCTGAGCAAGGTGGTGCTCAAACTGGGCTGGCCCGTGCATCCGGAGGTCAACCAGACATGGGAGAACGCCAAGACCTATGTGGTGGAGTTCCCCATCCGGGCGCCGGAGGGCAAGACCAAGTCCGATGTGTCGGCGATTGAGCAGCTGGAGATCTACAAGATGTTCATGCACAACTATGTGGACCACAACTGCTCCATCACCGTGCATGTGCGCGATAATGAGTGGGACCTGGTGGAGGACTGGCTGTGGAACAACTGGGACGACTGCATCGCCCTCTCCTTCCTGCCCTATGACGACAGCTTCTACGAGCTGCTGCCCTATGAAGCCATCACCAAGGAGGAATACGAGGAGCGCGTGTCGCAGATGAAACCCTTTGTGTCCTCCCTGCTCAAGCAGTTCGAATCCGGCGATGACAACCGCGAGCTGGACCAGGAATGCGCCAACGGGATCTGCCCGGTCCGCTGATACTGATGTAATACTAAACTAAATCATTAATGCGTCGATGAGCCATCTGCGATGAGTGATGGAAGCGACACATTGGACATCCTCTGCCAACTCCTTCACAGTACAACACAGGCGGTCAATCACTGCTTCCAGGTTCTTAAAAATCTCATTACGAAACCCTTTCTCCCGCACCTCATCCCATATCATCTCAATAGGGTTGAGCTCCGGGGTATAGGGTAACAGCGGAAATAGTTCTATGTGACTTGGTACAACCATGGTGGATGAGCGGTGCCAGGCCGCAT
>Ga0255346_1000569_pt1 | contig 59753 bp, 46 predicted proteins | sample wastewater_treat_FD_194410 | JGI IMG/M metagenome (GOLD analysis project Ga0255346, IMG submission 194410) | Wastewater microbial communities from Lulu Island WWTP, Vancouver, Canada - plant22 | ecosystem: Engineered > WWTP > Wastewater > Unclassified | place: Canada: Vancouver, British Columbia...
GATTACTTTCAACCTGAAGAAGGACTTCCCCACCCAGGGAGGCGAAGACGGCCACCCTCCAGACCTGGCGGCTGAGTGCGAAGAGGAAGAGACTGTCGAAATATTGGCATCCTCTCTGGCACGGCTCGCGCGGAAGGTCTTGCTGTTCCCTCATAACCCCGACATGCTGGACAAATTGGATCAGGCCCGTCCCGATCTGGTGTTCAACATAGCCGAAGGCTGGTTCGGGCGCAACCGCGAGTCTCTCATCCCCGCCCTCTTGGAGCTTCTCCATATCCCGTTCACAGGATCGGATGCTCTGTCGCTAGGCATAGCCCTCGACAAGGCCATGGCTAAGAGGGTAGTGTCGACTGCAGGTATCAGGACCCCCCGCTGGCGCAAGGTCAGTTCTGTGCAGGAAGCATCGCGCATGGATCTGGGCTTCCCTGTGTTCGTGAAGCCCAACTTCGAGGGATCGAGCAAGGGCATCCGCAACTCCTCTAGGGTAAACAACAGTGAGGAGCTCGCCCAGAAGGTCAAGTGGATCACGGAGACCTATGGCCAGCCGGCACTGGTCGAGGAGTTCCTCCCGGGGCGGGAGTTCACTGTCGGAATCATCGGAAACGGCCGACCGCATGTGTTGCCGGTCATGGAAGTAGTCCCGGGCGACCGAGATAGCGCTGACCATGAGTTTGTCTATTCATACGAGACCAAGAGCGGCAATCTTGAACGATTCCGAGTGCCGGCGCCCATTTCGCCTGAGCTTGCGGCGGAGATCTCCGACATGGCAGTGGGCGTGTTCGAGACCATAGAATGCCGAGACGTGGCAAGAGTCGATTTCCGGCTGGACGCCGAGGGGCGCCCCAACTTCCTTGAGATCAACCCGCTCCCCGGCATGTCCAAGGTGAGCCTCCTGCCTCTGCAGGCCAAGGCCGCCGGAATGGGCTTCGATGACCTGGTCGACTGGATAGTCAGGTCTGCGTGGACGAGGTACTACCACTGATCAGATACGGTTTTGCACCCTGCGACCCGGGCGAACACCGCCGAAAGCTTCCCTGAAGGGGCTTTGGCGAACGCGACGGGTCGTTCGTTTTTCGGAAGCCATCTCTGAATGCGCAGGAATCCTCGTGTAGCTGTCAAATAATCAAGGTGCATTTCATGCCAGGGCAACCATCGGTTTCAGGCGGGAAATAGCCAACTCCTAAGGAGGGACTGCACCTTGAAGCGCACGCGTCATATCACTTTGCTGGCGATGACCGCATGCTTACTGGCGGTCATCGTCTCGTCTTTAGCAGGCGCGCAGACGGCACTCGCCGGCGAGAGGACCTACATGGAGCTGATTCTGGACTCGTCAATCAGCATGAGCACTCGAGTGGAGGGCTGGAAGTCCAGAATGGACGTGGCCAAGGCCGTCATGGAGCAGCTCATCCGCGACCTCCCCGAAGACCCCAACCTCATGGTGGCGCTCAGGATCTACGGGGCCGAGCTGCGACCTAACCTGACGCCGTGCGAAGATACGGTGCTGGTTCAACCCTTCGCTCCCGTGGCCAAGGCGAGGCAGAACATGATCGATCAGGTCAAGTCGATGAAGGCCAGGGGCATGACTCCTATCGCGCTCTCTTTGGAGCAAGCGGCCCGGGACTTCCCGGATAGGAACGCTCGCAACATAATCGTGCTGATCACCGACGGCGAGGAAAGCTGCGGCGGCGACCCGTGCGCAGTGTCCGCCAGGTTGCAGGCAGATGGATTCGTGATGAAACCATATGTGGTAGGGTTTGCCCTCACAGAGAAGCAGGCTGCCCTAGTGCGCTGCATTGGCGATTACTACTCGGCTTCGGATACGGCGTCGCTCAGGCAGGTTCTCGCGACGATCATGGCCCGCGCTGTGGCTCCCGCCCAAATAGAGGTGCAGGCGTGGGCGGGCACAGCCAACGTAACGAGGCAAGCCGAAATCGAAATCGTGAAATCCACCGGCGAGATCGTGCAGTCGACCCGCACCGCGCAGGACCCCCCGGTCGTGCGCGCGCAGGTAGACGAGGGACAGTACATAGTGCGCGGCAGGCTCCTCGTTGGCTCGCAGATCCTGACGGCCCAGGCCGCAGGGATTGGGGCCAAGCCCGGCCAGACGAGCGTGGTGAGGCTGGACTTCGGGCCGCTTGACGGCCGAGTCCGCGTGACCGCGAAGGCATCCGGGCAGGATGTGAGCGACCGCGTCGATATCCGAGTGCTTGAGGCAGGCAGGGCTGTGGCTGCCGGCTGGGCGGGGATCCCGCCAACGGCAACGTTGCCGGCGGGCGACTACACTGTCATCGTCACCCACAGGCAGTATCCTGAGCTGACCGGGCAGGCAACGGCCACGGTGCAGACCGGGCGGGATACATACGTCGACGTCAACCTGGGCGAATTGCCGGCGACGCTCGAAGTGACTGTCACATACAGAGGAACGGTCGTGTCGAACCTGTGCCAGCTAAGCGTGCTCGCGCCGGGGCAGGCGGCACAGCTTGTGCGCAACACGACCGATGGACGCGTGTTCCGTTGGACCTCGACGCCGGGAACGTATGATCTCAATGTGATGTACCGAGATGTTGTGGCGGTCGAGAAAGCCGTTCCCGGCGTGCGGTTGGCGGGCGGCCGAACGGCCAGCATCACAGTGACCCTCGACGACCTCCTCGGCGCTCTCAGAGCGCGCGTGGTGGCCGGCGGGCGCGATGTGACCGCCGACTCGAAGGTGATTGCGGCAGGGCGCGACGGCAAGATCGAGTTGCCGTTTGTGGGCGGCATGCGCCAGGCGCTCGTGGCTTCCGGTGTATACGCCGTAAGCGCCATCTACCGCGACACCGAAAGCGACATGCATGAAGCATACGTCAAGCCGGGCGAGACCACGGATCTGACCATAGAGGTGAAGTTGCCCGGTCGGATCGCGATAATCCCGACTATCGAGGGCAAAACCATGAGGCCCGACAGGCTCAGGGCGTGGGCTTATCTCGACGGCGCTTCAGTCGGAAACCCTGTGGTGCAGTCGGATAGAGTCGAGATAGTCGTGCCCGAGGGCAAGTACAACGTCGTCGGCGAGATATCCGAACCATTCGCCCAGCGCAGAGAGGCGCCTGGAGTCCAGGTACGGGCCGGCGAAACGGTTCAGGTCAGGATGAACTTCGACCCGGCGGGCTTGTTGCGCGTCAAGCTCATCTCCGATGGAAAGCCCTTCACCCAAGCCGGCGTTGGCTTGCACCCCAACGGCGGGGACGACTGGAACTGGATGGACGAAGTGACCAAGGGCGTGTGGGAGGTGAAGGTTCCAGAGGGCACGCATGATATCGTCATATATCCCAAGATCAGTGGCATGAGCGAAAAGCGCGTCACAGGCATAGAGGTCCCAGGCGGAAGCACCGTCGAGAAGACCATCACCCTGGGCGGAACTGGACTCCTCCGCATCAAGCTCGTTTCCGATGGAAAGCCCTTCACCCAAGCTGGAGTGGGCGTGCACTTCGACGGCGGGGACGATTGGAACTGGATGGACGAGCTTGCCAAGGGCGTTTGGGAGTTGAGGGTTCCAGAAGGCACGCATGATATCCTCATATATCCCAGGATCAGCGGCATGAACGAAAAGCGCGTCACAGGCATAGAGGTCCCAGGCGGAAGCACCGTCGAGAGGACCATCACCCTGGGCGGAACTGGACTCCTCCGCATCAAGCTCGTTTCCGATGGGAAGCCCTTCACCCAAGCCGGAGTGGCCGTGTACTTCGACGGCGGGGATGACTGGAACTGGATGGACGAGCCAGCCAAGGGCGTGTGGGAGATGAAGGTTCCAGAAGGCACGCACGATATCGTCATACACTCCAAGGTCGGCGGCATGAACGAAAAGCGCGTCACAGGCATAGAGGTCCCAGGCGGAAGCACCGTCGAGAGGACCATCACCCTGGGCGGAACTGGACTCCTCCGCATCAAGCTCGTTTCCGATGGAAAGCCCTTCACCCAAGCCGGAGTGGCCGTGTACTTCGACGGCGGCGACGATTGGGACTGGATGGACGAGCTAGCCAAGGGCGTGTGGGAGATGAAGGTTCCAGAAGGCACGCATGATATCGTCATCGAGCCGAGACTGGAAGGCATGAGGTCACAGCGAGTCTCGGGCATACAGGTCCCCGGCGGAAGCACCATCGAGAAGACCATTACTGTCGGGGCGCTCGGGCTGCTCAGAGTGAGGCTGACTGCGGACGGGCGGTCTTTCAACAAGGCAGCAGTACAGGTTTACGACGACTACGGCGATTACTTGCTGGATCTGACGCGTGTGGCGGGCGGCACATTCGAGGCTAGGCTGCCGGGCGGGACTTACCGGATCGTCGTCGAGCCCGATTCGGATTCGTACGATGTGGAGTTCATCGACGGGATCGAGCTTGAAGACGGGCAGACCGTGGAGCTCAGTGTGACGCTGCGCGAGTTCTAGGCTAATCATACCGCCAACATAGGTCATCAGACGCTGGCCTGCTTTCGGCCAGCGTCTGACTGTCAATTCGGCGATTGGGCGTGTGGATTTCGGCCTGGTGGCCAATGATCGGGACCATGGTTGCGGACCATGGTTGCGCCGGTATACTTCTGGAGGTATCCGAGCAGGGATATCAGCAGGTTTTGACGGTAGTTTGGGTCGATGTACTCAATTTCTGAGTACATCCAGTTGGCCGGTGAGCAGATAGGACTGCCCGGGGCCTATTTGGAGGCTGATGGTATTTTATTATGTGGCGAATGACTGGTGTTGCACGCCATCATCCACGCGCAATTGCCAAGCCCCACCATATTATGGGACGTACTGGTAAGCGCTTCTCCGGCTTCGACGGTCGCGCGCGCCGTATACCCCCCAAATCGCGCGATCTACGGGTCATACGGCAGCCATCCGAAATCGATGTACTCGATTTTTGCGGCTATCTCCGAAACTGACGTCAAAAATCGAGTACATCCCAGCTCCAGCTGCTTTGACGCCTCATGCCCTTCATTAGGCCAGCTGAGCGCTGTTTTCGGCGAGCATGGCCCTTTCTTGCCTCCGTCCCCTCGCGAAATACCCGACCGCCGAGTCGCCCCGGCTCGCGGGACGGCTTGAGTCGCCGTCCTTTCTGTGCTAAGCTTTCTTCAGCCGCTGACTGTAGTCAGCTCGTGCTGTAATTCCCAGTTTATGGCCGAGAACAATAGTACCATGAAGGTACTAGTCCTCCGAACGAGGACCGTATCGTCATGGTATTTTTGTGTTTGGGGGTAAGAGAGTTGAGCGGATCTGCAACCAAGAAACTCGTGTTGGCAGCGTTGTTCCTGGCCTTGGGCCTACTCATGCCATTCCTCACAGGACAGATTCCCAACCTGGGGTCGAAGCTGTTGCCGATGCACCTGCCCGTCTTGATCTGCGGTTTTGTGTGCGGTTGGCCGACAGGGCTGGTTGTTGGCCTGATCACGCCGGTCTTTCGCAGTCTCATCTTCGGCATGCCGCCGCTGTTTCCGGCAGCAGTGGTCATGTCCTTTGAGCTGGCCGCATACGGTTTCGCAACCGGCTGGTTCCGTCGGCTGTTGCCCAAGACAAGCGTTTTTGTGTATCTCACGTTGATCTTGTCCATGCTGCTGGGCAGGGTTGTCTGGGGCGTGGCCAGCATGCTGATTCTGGGCTTCGCCGGTCGCGGGTTTACCTGGAAGGCCTTCATGGCGGGCGCGTTTGTGAATGCGCTGCCCGGCATCATCTTGCAGCTCGTTCTCATCCCGGTAATAATCATCGCCCTCGATAGAGCCAGGCTGACTGATGATATCTGACGGCGACCAACTGCAAGAGGTGCTCCTATGGCACCAGCAGCGCTATCCCAGGATGCAGATTCAGGACCTGGTGAAGCTGGCCTATCAGAACGAGTTTGCCGGCGGGCACATGATCGCCGACGCAGCGATCAGCCTGCAGCGTCTGCGCGCGGAATTCCAGGCGATCGCCGGCAACTGCAGCGGTGAGAAGCCGGACGAGGTTTTCGTCGGCATCGGGAATGGTCTCTGTCGGCTGCAACTTGCAGCCATAGAGAGCACCGGCATCCATCTGACTACCGTCAACCAGTTCTTCGTCAATACTGCCCGATCGAGGCGCGGAGATCTCACCAGTTTCGAACATAAACTGGAGGTGCTCCGCGCCTGCTGTCAGGCGGGCAGCCTCCCACATTCGCCGGCTGACCTTGACGCTTTCTTGCTGGCCTACCGGGCGCAAGGCTATCCAGCGATCAGCCATAGCGCGGTCTACCGCGACCACTACAAGCCCGCATACCGGGTGGTCGACTCAGTCTGCCGAGATCACTTCGCACTCTTCTGCCGGATTGATGCGCTACTAGAATCGCAGGACACTGTGTGCATCGCTATTGACAGCCCGAGCGGCTCTGGCAAGAGCGGACTCTCCGCTCTGCTGGGCCAGGTCTATGACTGCAATCTCTGACGGCTCTGACTCAGGGCAACCCTCCGATTTCGAACCAAGGCCAAGCAGTAGTGGAATGGTTTGGCATCAAAGTACAGCGCTGCCAGGCAGGATTTATCGAAGGACCGTCAAATGGTCACGATGCGTTTCGTTGCACGCAGATTGTTCACGCCATGCGCGAGACAGCTATACTCCTAAGGAGGGCACAATCTTGAGACGCACGCGTCATGCCGTTATCCTGGCACTTGCCGTATGTCTACTTGCGGCTAGCCTCTCACCCCATGCACGTGCGCAGGCAGCAGTTGCCGGCGAGAAGACCTACATAGAGCTGATTCTGGACTCTTCGATCAGCATGAGCGCCCGAGTGGAGGGCTGGAAGTCCAGAATGGACGTGGCCAAGGCCGTCATGGAGCAGCTCATCCGCGACCTTCCGGACGACCCCAATCTCATGGTGGCGCTCAGGATCTACGGGGCCGAGCTGCGACCGAACCTGACGCCGTGCGAAGATACGGTGCTGGTTCAGCCCTTCGCTCCCGTGGCCAAGTCGCGGCAGAATATGATCGACCAAGTCAAGTCGATGAAGGCCAGGGGCATGACGCCCATCGCCCTCTCTTTGGAGCAGGCGGCCCGGGACTTCCCCGACAAGACCGCCCGCAACATAATCGTCCTGATCACCGACGGCGAGGAAAGCTGCGGCGGCGACCCGTGCGCGGTCTCCGCCCGGCTGCAAGCAGATGGATTCGTCATGAAGCCGTACGTGGTGGGGTTCGCCCTCACCGAGAAGCAGGCCGCTCTGGTGCGCTGCATTGGCGAGTACTACTCGGCTTCGGATACAGCATCGCTCAGGCAAGCTCTCTCCACGATCATGGCCCGCGCCGTCGCTCCGGCGCACATAGAGGTGCAGGCCTGGGCGGGCGCGGTCAACGTGACAGCGCAGGCGCAAATCGAGATCGTGAAGTCCACCGGCGAGGTCGTGCAGTCGACCCGCACCGCGCAGGACCCCCCTGTCGTGCGCGCGCAGGTGGATGAGGGCCAGTACACAGTGCGCGGTCGTCTCATCGTGGGGTCGCAGGTTCTGACGGCCCAGGCCGTGGGGATCGCCGCGAAACCCGGGCAGACCAGCCTGGTGAGGCTGGACTTCGGTCCGCTGGATGGCAGGGTCCGCGTGACCGCCCGCGCGTCCGGGCAGGACGTTAGCGGCCGCGTCGACATACGCGTGCTGAAGGCGGGCGCGCCCATCGCAGCGAGCTGGGCCGGGATTCCGCCCACCACGAATCTGCCGGCGGGCGACTACACAGTCATCGTCACCCACAGGCAGTATCCCGAGCTCACCCGCACGGCGGCAGCCACAGTCCGGGCCGGCCAGGACACCTACGTCGACGTGGACCTGGGCGAGCTGCCGGCGACGCTCGAGGTGACGGTGACCTACCGCGGAGCGGTCATATCCAACCTGTGCCAGCTGAGCGTGTTCGCGCCGGGGCAGGCAACGCAGGTGATACGCAGCACAGCTGACGGACGTATGTTCCGTTGGACCTCAACTCCCGGAACCTATGACCTCAGTGTGATGTACCGCGATCTTGTCACAGTTGAGAAGGGCGTTCCCGGCGTGCAGCTGGCAGGCGGCCGAACGACCAATATCACCGTGACCCTGGACGACCTCCTCGGCACGCTCCGAACGCACGTCGTGGCGGGCGGGCGCGATGTAACCGCCGATTCGCACGTGACGGCGGCGGGCCGCGACGGCCAGATCGAACTGCCCTACATGGCGGACGCGCGCCAGGCGCTCGTGACGCCGGGCGTCTACGCCGTGACCGCGGTCTACCGCGACTCCGAAAGCGATATGTATGAAACCTACGTCAAGCCCGGGGATATCACGGATCTGACCCTCGAGGTCAAGTTACCCGGCTTGATCGCGATAATCCCCACAATCGAGGGCAAGCCCATGAGGACCGACAAGCTCCGTGCATGGGCGAGTCTTGACGGAGTGTCAGTCGGCACTGTCGCGATTCAGCCCGATAGAGTCGAGTTGACTGTGCCGGAAGGCGCCTACACCGTTGTGGGCGAGATATCCGATCCGTTCGCCCAGCGCAGGGAGGCACCCAAAGTACAGGTGCGGGCAGGCGAAACGGTTCAGGTCAAGATGGACTTCGATCCTGCGGGACTCCTACGCGTCAAGGTTATGTCCGATGGAAAGCCCCTCACCGAAGCCAAAGTGATGGTGTACCTAGACGGCAAGGGTGGCGGGATGTGGATGAATCAGGTAGACAAGGGCGTATGGGAGATGAAGATCGCCGAAGGCACGCACGATATCATGGTCCTCCCGAATGCTGAGGGCTCGAAGTCGCAGCGAATCTCCAGCATAGAAGTTCTCAGCGGAAGCACCGTGGAAAAAACCGTCACCGTGGCCGGCAAGGGACTCCTCCGCATCAAGCTCGTCTCCGATGGGAAGCCCTTCACCGAGGCCGTCGTGTTCGTACAGTTACACGGTAAGGGTGCCTCGGTATTGATAAAGCAGGTAGGCAAGGGCGTATGGGAGATGGAGGTCGCCGAAGGCACCCACATCATCTCCATTGTTCCAAGCGCTAAGGGCATGAAGTCGCAGGGGATTCCCGGAGTAGAAGTCGCCAGCGGCGCTATCGTTGAGGTCGTCTTCGACGTCAGTTCTCCTTGACGTTAGGTTCAGCATGACAGCGCTCGAGCGCCGGATTGCTCAGCGCAGGTATACTGAGGGGCGAGGCTGGCAGCCTCGCCCTTCGCTTTTCACGGTCTGTCTTGGGGCATACTCATATGGATGCTCGCCGCTCAGCGGACGATCAGTCATCACACGCGGAGAAGGAGGCACCAGTGCACGTGGACATTCAGGATAGTCACGGCGCTTCGGATGGGCAGCAGATAGCATGGCGAGGTTGGGGCAGCCAGCCGTTCGACGAAGCACGCGCCGGAGAGAAGCCAGTGCTTCTGTCGATATCTGCGTCGTGGTGCCACTGGTGTCATGTCATGGACCGAACAACCTTCTCCGACCGCGATGTCGCAGCTCTCGTCAACGAAGCGTACGTCCCCGTACGCGTCGACACTGATGTGCGCCCGGACGTGAACTCCCGCTACAACATGGGCGGATGGCCGACGGTGGCCATTCTCGATCATGACGGACACACACTGGCAGGCGCGACGTACGTGCCTCCCGACCGGATGCTGGAGTGGCTAGGCCGGGTATCGCGAGCCTACCCTACACTGACGCGCTCCGGCATGGGCGGAGATCATGAGATGGTCAAGGATCGCCAGCACGAACTAGACTACGACGGCGAATACGATGACGTCGGCACTTCCGACCGCGAACCCGACCTGGACCCCTATTACGATGTGCTGGGCGATTTGATGGCTTCCTACGATCCTGTGTATGGCGGGTTCGGAGACGCCCCCAAGTTCCCCATGTTCGAAGCGATCAACCTCGCGATTCTCGCGTACCGTGTCAGCGGCGATGGCTCGTACAGACAGGTCTTCGAGCATACGCTGCGTGCCATGACCTCGGGCGGAACCTACGACAAAGTAGAAGGCGGTCTCTTCCGATATTCCACAGTCCGCGACTGGAGCGTACCTCATTTCGAGAAGATGCTGCTCGACAATGCGCTTCTCCTCCATACTCTGGCAAACGCATATCAGGCGACACAGAATTCGGAGTTCGCCGCCGCTGCGCACAGCACTGTCAGCTACATGAACTCCGTCCTGTTCCAGCCGAACATCCCGGCATGGTCAGGCTCGCAGGACGCTGACGAGGAATACTACGTTCTGGCCGCCGCCGAAGAGCGCGCTCGCCGCACCCCGCCGCGAGTCGATACCCGCATATACGTTGACTGGAACGGTCGCGCATCCGCAGCCATGATCACCGCCGGGCGCGTGTTCGGCGAACCCGAATGGACCTCGCGCGGGGTGCACGTCCTCCGCGCCATCGTCGACAGATGCCTCGACCCGCAGCGCGGCCTGGCACATCTGTACGATGGCGAACCTCGCCTGTTTGGGCTAGCCCACGACACGATTTCCGTAGGCGCTGCCTGCCTAGATGCGTTCGAGGCGACGGGCGACCAGAGTTGGCTTGAGCTGCCGTCTACGCTAGCCCAGTCGCTCATCGCAAGCCACGCCGCGGCGCGGTACATTCGAGGAGCAGCAGGGCTGGTTTCCAGGATTCCCAACCCCGATGACCCGCCGGCCTTCAAAGAGCCGGCACGCGACTACCAGGAAAACGCTTATGCTGCTATCTGGTTCGTACGGCTGTCCCGCGCACTGCGCCGCGTCCTGAACGCCGACGATGATCGCGCAGCAGACAACGGCTCGCAAGGTGTGTGCACCGCCCCCGGAGTCTGCAGCATGCCCAGCGCGCCTAATGCATCAGGCGAAACCGCCGAGATCGAGATTCTGAGCGCTGCGAACTCATGCCTTGCCTGCTGCCGAGCGAACTATGGAGATCATGGCCTTATGGCTTCAGGCTACGCCCTCGCACTTGGCCATCTCGCGCTGTCGCCCAACCGCAGCCTGTGCCCGTGAGTGCATGTGGCCTCTGCCGGCTCCGGTGATGGGAGTATCAGTCAGGTATGCCCACAGTGGATGTAGGCACGAAGGCGCCATGCTCGCCGAAAGTCCCGCCCAGCTGGCCTAATGAAGGGCGCGGTCGTCGAAGCCCGCAAAGCCATTACCAAGGTGCCCCATAATATGGGTATATATGCCAACGACCCACAGCCGATGGTGCTTACTGCCCGCTACTTGCCACATAATGGGGCATCATCGGCCCCCGAATACGCCCCTGGCAGTCGTGTCTGCTCACCGGCCACCCGGATGTACTCAAAAGTTGAGTACAGCGACCCGAACTATCGTCAAAATTTGAGGGTATCGCCTGCGGGATACCCCCGGGGGTATATCGGCGCAACCACGGGTGCGACGACGGACTGTACCGGTCGAGTCGGCCATCACCTCAAGCGAGGCAAACACATGCTCAGCAGATGCCGATACCGCTTGGATCGAAGCAGCGTTCTCCTCATCCAGAGACGCCACTGTGCTCACATCCTGCGCACCTGGCCGGCCTCTGCCAGCACACTGGCGAACTCCGCACTCGCCTACCTGAGTTTCTCCGCGCCGCACGGATCGTCCGGTTGCAGCAACACCGCCTTCATGGCATCCGACACCGAAAGATCGACGAACTGTACCTCCTCTGCCAGCTCCAGGCGGTGATACGCACGAGACGCGAGCCTCGCGGTGGTCTTGCCGAAATAGACATCTCCCGGTAGCCAAGTAGCGAGGCACACCCAGACTGCCCCAGACCGCCCCAGACTGCCTATGTACTGGAGAGTGCTGGCGAATGCTGGTGAACGCGTCTTTCATCTGGATGCATTGTGGGCTATAATAATGTGGTGTCGCGTGCGATAGCCGCAGAATCGAGGAGTGGCCGTTGAAACGCTTCGAGCATATACGGGAATTTCTGTCCAGGCACAAGTGGGAGTACGTTGCAGGAATCGCCTGCCTTATCCTCGTCGACGCGCTGCAGCTGGTTATCCCGCGTCTACTCGGAAAGCTCACCGACAGTCTCCGCGCAGGCACCCTCACCAGCGATGGGCTGCGTAACTTCGTTATCGTAATCATGGGCATAGCCGGCGCCATAGCGGCAGGTCGGTTCCTATGGCGCATTTTCATCAACGGCACGGCCCGGTTGCTGGATCTCTACCTGAGGAACAAGCTCTTTGCCCATCTGGAACGGCTTCCGGCTCGCTACTACAACGAGCACAAGACGGGGGATTTGATGGCCCACGCCACCAACGATATCCCGGCAATCAGGCAGACGTTCGGGCAGGGATTCATCCTGTTGACTGACGCCATTTTCATGACAGGTGCCACACTAATCATACTGTTCAGAACTACGCCACTGCAACTGGCTCTGCTGAGCTTGCTCCCCTTCCCCTTCCTAGCCCTGGGGACTACGCTTTTCAGCAAGTTGGTCGGCCCTCGTTTCCGAGCCGCGCACGAGGCATTCTCCAGTCTCACCGAACGAGCACAGGAGAGCATCGCGGGCATACGAGTAGTGAAGGCTTTCGTGCAGGAGAAGCCGGAAACGGGCAGATTCATGGATGTCGCCCAGCGAAACGTGGACGAGAACATGCGACTGATCCGCATATGGGGACTGATGTTCCCCATGAGCGGCCTTGCGTCGACTCTGGCCTTCGTATTCGTACTCAAGTACGGATCGGCCATGATAATCAGGCAGGAGATATCGCTGGGGGATTTTGTGGCCCTCACCAGCTACCTGGCAATGCTAGTGTGGCCGATGATCGCAGTCGGCTGGGTGATAAACGTGGTTCAGCGTGGCTACACCGCGCTAGACAGGATCAACAAGATCCTGAATGAGGCGCCCGAAGTCGCCGATGAACTGCAGGCAGTTGAGCTCCCCTCGGTTGCCGGCACAATCGAATTCCGAAATGTAACGTTCTCTTACTCCCCAGAACTGCCTCCCGCACTGAGCGATGTGTCATTCACGATTGAGGCAGGCAAGACGCTGGCCGTTGTGGGCAGGACCGGCAGCGGAAAGAGCACGATAGTCAGTCTTCTGACCCGTCTGTACAATCCCCCGCCAGGAAGCGTGTTCATCGACGGACACGACATAAGGCACGTCACCCTTGAATCCCTCCGCAGCCAGCTGGGAGTGGTTTTGCAGGAGTCATTCCTGTTCTCGACGACCATCGGCGAGAACATAGCGTTCGCCTCTGATGAGTACCCCCAGGAGAGAATCGAGCATTTCGCCGACGTAGCGCAGGTGGGCAAGGACATTTCCGGATTCCCGGATGGATTCGACACAATGGTAGGAGAACGCGGCGTGACACTGTCGGGCGGTCAGAAGCAGCGAATATGCATCGCGCGTGCTCTGATCAAGGAGCCGAAAGTGCTCGTGCTCGATGACTGCCTGTCGGCTGTAGACACGCAGACGGAAGAGAGTATTCTTCATGGATTGCGCGAGTACATGCGCGGTCGTACCAGCATCATAATCTCGCACCGCATTTCTACAGTGAAGGACGCAGACGAGATCATAGTCCTAGACGACGGCATCGTTCGGGAACGAGGCACCCATGATTCGCTCGTGGCCGCTGGCGGGCTCTACCACGAGCTACACGAGAAACAGCTCCTCGAAGAGGAGTTGGCCAGCAAGAGCTAGCTAGCTAGCTAGCTGGCTAGCCGGCAGGCTGGCTGAAGAGGTGGATCTACAGTGAACGGCTACGGTAAAGACGAAGACATACTCGGAAAGGCGTACGACTCCAGGCTCATGCGCCGCCTGCTCAAATACGCCAAGCCATACTGGGCCATCTTCGCCGCAGCGCTCGCGGTCCTGATGGTGATTGCTGCCGCAGACCTTGTGAGGCCGTATGTTATCAAGATCGCCATCGATGAACACGTGACCGGTTACGAGCACCCCATGGCCCGCTTTGAGCCGGGCCAGGCGCCTGCCGGCGTGCGTGAAGAGCACAAAATGCGCTACGCTGGGTCCGTGTTCGTAAGGTCCGAGCATCTCCCTGTTGAGACGCGCCATGAAGCTCACTACCAGATGCTGGCCGTGTCGGGCAAGTATGTGATAATCGACACGGTCCTGCCTCGAGAGCACGGTCGCGCCGAGCTGCTTGCGACTGCAGATGGGGCAGTACTCCGCGTAGATTCGCTGGACTACGCTGCCGAGATAGTTGATAGTGCCGATGCCGTTCGCGTGTTCCGTGAGCGCGACATCGAGGCCATCGGAAGGCTTGCCCTATTGCTGCTGGCTGTGGGAATGGGCGCCTTTGCGCTCAACTACGCTCAAACCGTTACGCTGCACTATGTTGGCCAGCGCATAGTCTACAACATAAGGCAAGAAGTGTTCACTCACATAACCCATATGGACCTGGCTTTCTTCGATCATAGCCCCGTAGGGCGTCTTGTAACGCGGGTTACCAATGACACTGAGACGCTCAGTGAGATGTACACCAGCGTCCTGGTGAATCTATTCAAAGATGTGTTCATGCTCATAGGCATCATCGTAGTCATGTTCCGCCTCAACACCCAGCTCGCTCTGATATCCATGGCCACATTACCGCTGATCGCAGTGGTGACTGTCGTGTTCAGAGTCAAGGCGCGCGACGCCTACAGGCGACTCAGGGCAGCGCTTGCGAAGATCAACGCATTCATGGCCGAGAGCATCTCGGGCATGCGCGTAGTGCAGATCTACAACCGCGAGAAGAAGAAGCTGGACGAGTTTGCCGAAGTCAACCGCGATTACTACAGGGCGGGCATTGGGGAAATGATGGTATACGCCATATTCAGGCCAATAGTTGAGCTCATTGGCACTGTGGCTCTGTCGCTCCTCGTATGGTACGGCGGCAGACGCGTGATCACGGGACTAATGCCGTTCGGGCTGGTATATGCGTTCATCAACTACATCGGGATGTTCTTTGGCCCCATCAATGACCTGACTGAGAAGTACAATATCCTGCAGGCAGCCATGGCTTCATCCGAGCGAATGTTCCAGCTGCTTGACACGCCTATCACTGTTTGCGATCCTGCCGATCCGGTCGAGCTCAGTCAGGTACGGGGCGAGATCGAGTTCAGGAACGTATGGTTCGCCTACAACAGCGAGGACTGGGTGCTCCGCGATGTCAGTTTCACAATAAAGCCTGGCGAGATGGTTGCCTTCGTGGGGGCCACCGGGGCGGGCAAGACCTCAATCATCAGCCTCATGAATAGGTTCTACGACATTCAGAAGGGCGCGATACTGATTGACGGGATCGACATCCGGCGGTACCGAGTGAGCGACCTCCGTAGGAACATCGCCACCGTACTGCAGGAGGTATTCCTCTTCACAGGCGACATAAAGGGCAACATCCGTCTGAACAACACCGACATATCGGATGAGAAGATCCGGGAGGTAGCTCACTATGTGAACGCCGAACATTTCATATCTCGACTGCCGCATGGTTACGATGAAGCCGTAACTGAGCGCGGTTCCACGCTTTCGGCCGGCCAGCGCCAGTTGCTTGCGTTCGCGCGAGCCCTGGCTTTCGATCCGGCGATACTAGTGCTCGACGAAGCCACGGCCAATATCGATACTGAGACGGAACTGCTTATACAGGATGCGCTGCCGAAGCTGATCGAGGGGCGCACGACCATTGTAGTGGCTCACCGATTGTCCACAATCCAGCATGCCGACAAGATAATCGTGCTTCACAAAGGGCGTATCCGAGAGATGGGCACGCACCAGGAGCTATTGGCGCACAAAGGGATCTACTACGACCTATACAGGCTACAGTACAAAGACGATTCTGTGCTGCCCGCATCGTCAACCAGTGTGGACGCCTACTTCCCGGATGAGGCGGACCAGATGGCATAGGTCCGGGATGCACTCTACATGCGGAGCAGCCTGCAAAGCTCGCGCCGCACACGCAGGCCTGGGAGCTACCAGGAAGGCATGGCCCGCTTCCTGCAGCATGTCTATGTCGCCCCAGTTATCACCGACAGCCCAGGTCTCGGCCAAGTCGGCTCCAAATACGCGCCTCAGTTGCCCAAGTATTGCGCCCTTGGTCCTGGCAGGATCGTCTATCGAGACGTTGATGACGACCTCTCCCGTCATTAGTTCGTCGCACATCGATAGCTCGTTGGCGAACACATGGCTAATACCCAGGTCACGTGCGACTCGAGAGGCCAGGAACGACAGCCCGGAGGAGATGAGCGCAACGGCAGCGCCTGCCTCGCGCGCCGCCGACACCGCCTCCCGCGCGCAGGGCGCATAGCCTATCTCGTCGAGCACAGCATCGAGCTGGCGCCGGGGTTTCCCCTTCCACTCCAGTGCGTCGAGCCTCGAGAACTCCGCATAGGTGATCTCGCCGGCCAGGAAACGCTTCATATAAGCATCGGCATGCGCGTCCCATAAGCCGAATCTTCGGTGAATGTGCTCCCACGAACTCGGGTTGTCGGTCAACGTACCATCCATATCAAAGGCTATCAGTCGCACCTGCAATCCGTCGTACACCCTCCCCTCAAGCCCTAAAGCGCCATGCCACTACCACACAAGTATTGTTTCTGCACAGAAGCGGCCTTCCCTTGCATAGAGTGAACGGCCGGTGAAACTCCGGCCGTGCTCGCAAGGTATGATCGCTCTACATTCTTCCCTGGGGTGAATGGTATCCCGGCTGCTGGCCCTGCGCCTGACCCATGATCTGATACCATCCCTTAGAGTACATGGTCTCCCACAGTTCGCGCTGTTCCTTCATGTAGTCGTCATGGCTATTCATAAAGGTGTTTCGCACGTTGGGGCTCGCCGACTCGACCGTGGCCATGTGATAGCCAAGGAGCATCTCCTTGAGGTCACTCAGAAGGTCGGAAGCGATGTCCTTGTCAGTGAACTTGCCCTGAAGATCCACATGCATTCCCCCTCTCAGCCCATATCAGGCCGTCACATCTTGGTCTGCCCTGTCTGCCCCACTATGCCTTGGAGGGCGTTGACATGCCGCTGGCATGAGTCCATAAGCCGCTGCACGCTCCCCTTAAGCTGCGGATCCTGGATCTGGTTTGAGTAGATGCCGCACTTTTTCAGGCATAGCTGCTCCTTGCTGAGCTGCTCGTGAGCGAACCAGCTCTCGGTCGGAGTGATTCCCTGCATCTGAACCAATCGCGAACCTCCCTTCGCATCGCGTCGTGATGCCCGCGCACACGCGCCAGCCATCAAGGGTAATATCTCTCGACACGTGCGCCGCTATTCGCGACGGGGGGACGCAGACGACTCGGCCAGCACCACGCCGGCTACCGTGGAGGACTGAAGCGGAAATTCACAATGTCTCCGTCGACCATCGTATACTCTCGGCCCTCGAGTCGGAAAACCCCAGCCGCCCGGGCCGCCGCGTATGAGCCCAGCCTTATCAGATCGTCGTAAGCCACGATCTCTGCTCGGATGAAGCCATGCTCTATGTCGGAGTGTATTTTGCCCGCCGCGCGCTTTGCATTTGTGCCCGCGGCAATGGGCCATGCCCGCACCTCATCCTCGCCCACGGTGAAGAACGACACTAGTCCCAAGCGTTCATACACGGCGCGCGATACGCGCTCTACGCCTGTAGACACGATGCCATAGGCGTCCATGAAAGCAGAACGCTCCTCTGCGGGAAGCTCCGCTATGTCGGCCTCGATGCTCGCACACAGTCTGACGTAAGGGGTGTGGCGCTCATCGCAGCGGCCCTGCAGCTGTGCCTCTTCCTCGAAGCCGCCCGCCTGGAACTGCTCTTCCGACATGTTGGCCACTACTATCATGGGCTTCACAGAGAGGAGCCCATAACCGCGCAGGCTGTCCTGGTTGTATTTGTCAAGCTCAATTTCCCTTACTCCCTTGCCCTCGCCGAACTCGGCGGCGAGCAACTCCATGAGCTCTAGTTCTCGGTCTTCGTCGGCGGTTCGCCTGCGCGAGGATCGAAGGCGCTCGACCCTTGCCTCTGCTATCGCCATATCGGCCAGTATGAGCTCGTCATTGAGCGACATCGCATCGGAAACCGGGTTTGCAGGCTCGCCCTCGGCTGCCTGGAAAGTGCGCACTACATGGATGAGAGCATCCACGGTGCGCATATGGTTGATGAGCAATGATATGCCGCGCTCCCTCGCCCGTCCGCTTTGGTCAGCCCCGCTTCGGGCCACCCCCCCGCTCCCCGTGAGGTCCACTACCTCGATCTGGGCGTACGTAGTCTTGCGCGGCCTGAACATCCCGCTCAGAACGTCAATGCGAGCATCGGGCACCTTCGCCATCCCGATGCTCGCATCTTGCCTGGCCGAGGGGTTGCCGCCTGTCAGGAGACGGAAGACCGCGGTCTTGCCCGCCCCTGGCATGCCTACTATTCCTACTTTCATACCTGCACCTTCCATCGATCCGTGTACAGCTTCAAAGGCTGCCCCGTGTCCGGCGTGCGCTGCGCCTTCGCCGTCTATTGCATGGTGTTCGCAGCGAGACGAGACGGATCCCACGGATACACTATCCACCCGTCCACCTCGGCCGCATAGTAGTCGGGGCGCAAATCGGGAAAGGCAGAGTGTGTGGGCTTGTAGTGAAGCACAGCTGTGCGCGGTTCTCCGCCCACTCGCTCGATACGCTCCTTCACTGCGACAATCGTCCGCCCCGAGTCCCATACATCATCTACAACAAGTATGCGCTTGCCTGCAAGGTGCGGATCGCCCGGGAACTGCAGGAAGACCGGTTTGTCGAGCGTACGCCCTTCGCCCGTGTAGAACATGACTGCGGCTGCCAGTATGTTCCGGATCTCCATGCGCTCCGAAAGCAGGCAGGCCGGGACCATCCCTCCGCGCGTAATACAGAGCAGGGCGTCGAATTCCCCCTCCACATTGTGCATCAATACGTCTACTAGCTGCTCAATTTCCTGCCACGACAGATACGTCTTCTTCAACCCAATGCCCCCCCCATGTCCGCTGTATCTCTAGGAGTCCTCGTTTCGCCAGAAACATGAACCCCCGATGAACTCCCTCATGATTGAATTAGGAGGAATGCCCGCCGCCTTCACCGGCAGGATGTACTTCAGGAACTTCCTCAGGCGTTTGGCCTCGATAGACTCAGGCTCATCCGGACGTATCGCGTCCAGCAACTCCTCAGCGTACGGCTTCAGCACCGCCAGCTCATAGGCGAGCGCCGTATTGAACATCACGTCGGCCGTCTCCTGAAACAGGAAGATGTTCCGCTCCTCGCCCGCTCTCACCTTGGGCCACATCCTGATTGTCTGCTGTGCGCTGTGGCCACGGAATAACCTATCCCGCACCAGTCGCCTGAGGATCCGCACATCGGTAGTGGGAATCCTGTTGTGGTCATCGATGTTCAGGTGCGTCAAGGCTGATGCATATATCTTGAACTTGCGCCCCATAGGTATGGAGCGAGTGAGCGCATCGTTCAGCCCGTGGATCCCTTCGATGATCAGCAGCTGGTCGCGTTCCAGCTTGATAGGACGGCTCTTGGCTGCCCGTCTGCCCGCGCGGAAGTCGAAAACAGGCGTCTCTACCTCTTCTCCCTGGATCATGCGGGTCATATGCTCGTTGAGCAGACGTATGTCGATGGCGTCAATGGACTCAAAATCGTGTTCTCCGTCTGCATCGCGCGGCGTGCTATCCCGGTCGACGAAGTAGTCATCCAGCGATATGGGTACTGGATTGAGCCCGTTCACTCTGAGTTGCACCGACAGGCGTTGCGCAAACGTCGTCTTCCCTGAAGACGAAGGGCCGGCGATGAGCACAACTGCTATTCTATCACGATTCGATGCGATGACGTCAGCGATCTGCGCGACCTTCTTCTCGTGAAGCGCTTCTACAGTCTGAATCAGTGCATTGACGTCGCCGGCTCGTATTACGTCGTTGAGCGACGCAACGTCGGTCACACCGATCACCTTGCCCCATTTCTCCGCTTCGAAGTACACGGTGGCAAGCTTGCCCTGCTCCACGTAGTCGGGCAGTTCCAAAGGGTTGGCCCGCCTGGGGAACTCCAAGATGAAGCCGGGCAGGTAGTGCCGAAGCCGGAAAGACTTCAGATAGCCGGTGCTCGGCGCCATGTACCCGTACAGGTAGTCGCTGAGCCACCCACACTGGTATATGTTCACAGTATCGGACGTACGGTACTTCAGCAGACGGACCTTGTCCATCTGGCCATCGCTCCGGAACAGCTCGATTGCGTCAGACACCGCGATGCGATTGCGCTCGATGGGCATATCGCTCGCGACTATCTCGTGCATCCGCGCCTCAATCGCGCCGACGTGCGCCTCTGTGAGCGGTCGCCTCCACCTTATCTCCCCATAGAGCCCGTTCGACAACGAATGCTGAATCATGACACGACAGCCCTGCAGAACCTCCCGGGCCGCCATCACCAAGGTGAGAATGCCTGTGCGCCTGTATATCCTCATGCCGTCCTCGGCGCCTATGTCTACGAAATCTACCCTGGCGTCACGATTCGGCCTATAGGTCAACTCCCTCAGGTCGTGATCCACTCTGGCTGCTATCACAGGCCACCGGCGCCCGTGCGGCACTGCCCGAGCCAAGCATTCGAGAGTGATTCCCGGCTCCGCCTGGTGCTGTGAGCCGTCAGGAAGGGTAATCGTGATCATGTCGTCCTCTCCCGAACCGTAGTAGCGCGAAGTGATGCTCAGAGAACATGATACATCGGTACGCGCCGGGGGTAAAGCCGCGTCGATGGTGTGATTAGGCCCTGGAAAGCGAACCCCTCCGCAGCGAAGTGCGAAACGCAGCGTTGAACGACAGAAGCCCCGCGAAAAAGTAGACAAGTGTCATGATGGATGCCAGCGCCACGCAGGGCCAGGCGACTCCTCGGGCGAGAAGCCCCGCCGTTTCGCTGCCTCCGAACGTGAGATCTGCCGCGAGCCCGTACCACCAGCGATATGGGAACACGATGCCTAGCGCCCCAAGCCCGATGTCCAACTGCCTGATGGGCGCCAGCGCCAGAGCGAAAACGGCCATCGACACCAGATTCACCAGGCCTCCGACCCGCTTGACCAGAAGTGCAACTGCTCCAAGAGCATACCCGATGCCCAGCATGGCCAGGCGCATCATGGCCATGGGGGCCAAGGCGACGGCCGCCGGCCAGGGAAACCGGACCCCTGTGGTCAGCGATACTGCCCCCATGATCAGTGCCATACTCGGGATGAAGCTCACGAAGGACGCAATATCGCGCAGCAGCCCGATCACCCAGAGCGGAACAGCTGACATCGCCAGCTGATCCAGAGTGGCCGTGCCGGGTTCCTCAGTTGCGAGCAGCGAAGCCCCCTGAACCGCCCCCAGGCAGCAGAAGATGCACGCAAAGGCGAACATCGCCTCGCTCGCGGCCCGGCCCTGAAGGCCGCCGGATGCCATCGTCGCCATGGCTGACGGCACGGGCACACGGCCGGACGCAGCAAACACGGCGACTACTAGGAATATGTATACCGCCAGCGACTCGGTGACAAACTCCATCGGACTGCGCGCTCGGCGCAACAGCCCTCGCTTCACCTCATACCAGAGAATAACGTGCATCGGCCCTCTGCCCCTTTCCGGTTCCGGTGATCTCGAGAAAAGCGCTTGCGAGGCATGGCTCTCGCCTGACTACTGACTCTACCTCAGTTCCGGCCATCCGAATCGCTTCCAGAACCCTCGGCAACCCTGCATCATCATCTAGGTCGACGTCGACAACGAATCCGCCGCCCGCATCTGCCTCCGAAGGCATGGGCATGCCAGGTCGCGCCCCTGAGTGCACGATCGCCGCCTCCACCGCACAGGTAACCTGCGTACGCAATGCAATTCTGTAGGACCTGCGGCCAAACAGCTGGAGCAAGGCATTCACCGTGTCGATGGCCAGCGCTCTACCATCGCTCATTATGCATACTCTGTCGCACACACGCTCCGCCACATCCATTTGGTGCGTCGCGATCACCACAGCGCAGCCGCGCTCCCGCGCCATGCGCTTGATCGACTGCTGCAAGTCGAGGGATGACGCGACATCCAGGCCGAGAGTTGGCTCGTCCATCAGGACTACACCCGGATCAGCAGCAAGCGCCGCCGCCAGCGACACCTTCTGCCGTGTGCCCATGGATAGATTGTTCACAGGCACCTCAGCGAACTTGCCGATGTCCAGCAGCTCTATCCAGTGCGCAGCTCTTCGCGCAACACTCCTCATGCTGCCGCCGCCGCGGAGAGCGGTAAAGTACTCGATGTTCTCGCGCGCGGTCATCCTAGGGTACAGAGCGCGCGCTCTATCAAACACTACGCCCACTCGACCTGCGATCTGTCGTCGCGACCGAACAGTGTCGATGCCGCCGATCAGCACGCGGCCGGAGCTTGGGGTAACGAGGCAGCTCATCATGGCGATGACCGTGCTCTTCCCTGCCCCGTTTGGGCCTAGGAGCCCCATGACTTCGCTGGGAGCCACGCGCATCGACAACCCCTCCACAGCTGTTACGCGTCGTCGGCGTCGCCCGACTCCAGTGGTGAATACACGGGCGGCACGGTCGAGCTCAATCGCGGGGAGGCTCATCGCACCGTTCCTCCCCATCACCCGCATTATCCTCTTCGCCTGCGTGCCGCGTGAGCCGGGGCGCGCACGGGTACAAGGCAAGTGCAAGCGAGTATGCCTCACGCGCGCTCGGTTCGTCTGCGACCCTGAACTCTGCCGCGAGCTCGTGAAGACGGACCGCGAATCGCGCTGCCTCGTCACGGCTGAGGTTGACGTTGACTAGCTGAACGTTGATGAATGGATCCGCTTCGTCGATCTGCTGCAAGTGATTTACGGCTGACCGCATGTCGCGGATGAGAGCGTCCAGCGCCAGGCCGGGCGCCTCCGGCGTACTGCCCAGCGATGGATCTACCTGAAACTCCCGTGCGATGGAGCGATAGTATTTCTCCAGTATTCCGGACTTTTCCTTGACCTCAACCAGCGCGACAAGCCCGGAGCGCTCCAACACCTTCACGTGGTAGTGGACGCTTGCGGGCACCAGGCCCATCCTGTCGGCAAGCTGCTTCACGGTGAGCGACTCCTCGGCCAGCATGCGAAGGATGACAACTCGCTTGCTATCGAGCAGGGCCCTGAGCTCATCGATGTCGCTCACCACATAAGTTCCGGCAGGTTCGCGAGAACGCGACTCCATTACACTTTCACCTCTCGATAAACATTTCTTTAATGATAACCGTAATTCGAACAGGTGTCAACTGGCTGATTCCCAGTGATCTTGCATTTTAAGCCTTTGGGTGGTAATCTGTTGTTGGCTGTTGTTCAAGCGCGCGCATCCGAGGAGTATGCCGACTTGACCAAGAGCTCAAACCCAAGCAAAGGAGCGCGATCAGGTTGGCGTACGAGGACAAGACGCTGGTCTGCAAAGAGTGCGGCCAGGAGTTCGTGTTCACCGCTGGCGAGCAGCAGTTTTACGTTGACCACGGCTTCCAGAACGAGCCCTCCAGGTGCCCTGAGTGCAGGCGCGCCCGCAGAGCAAGCGGCGGGAGCCGCACGATGCACGAGGTAGTCTGCTCGGCCTGCGGAGAGACGGCCATGGTCCCGTTTGTTCCCAGCGGCGACAGGCCAGTCTACTGCAGCGAGTGTTTTGCGGCGCAGAAGGCTTCCGATCGCAGGTAGAATCGGAAAACGCATACATAGTGCCTGCATCACAGTAGCCGATAATAATGAGCCCCGGGCATAGCCCGGGGCTTTCCTATTGTGCGACTGTTGTGCTCCTCATGCATGTTCCTGCTCCGCCCAGAGCCGTACCAAGTTGACCACAACTTTCACGGCATCGTCCATCCACTGAACACATGCCCATTCCCCGCGGCTGTGCACATCGCCAGCTCCGGTGAATAGGTTGGGGGTCAGAACGCCTTCGTACGTCATCCTCGCTCCGTCAGTCCCGCCCCTGATAGGCTCAACAACCGGAGTCAGCCCAGCCAACTGTATTGCCTTAATCGCCAGGCCGGTGGCCCGAGGGTCCGTGTCAAGCCGTTCTTTCATGTTACGGTACCCGCCTCGAGGAGTGAACCTGACTTTCGACCCGGGGTGGCTCGCCTCAAGCAGCTCAAGCATCTTCATGAAGGCAGCCTTACGCGTCTCGAGCATCTGGCTGTCGAAATCGCGTATCAGGATCTTGATGGACACCTTCTCCACATTGCCTTGTATCTCATTGGGGTGTATGAAGCCCTCGCGGCCCAAAGTCGTCTCCGGCCGCGAAGATGCCGGAATCCACGAGATGAGCTGGGCAGCCAAGTGAAGAGCGTTCACCATCTTGCCGCGGGCAGTGCCTGTATGCGCCGACACGCCCTCTATTGTCACTACACCGTTTAGGGCGTTGAACGTCTCCTCCGACAACTCCGCCAGGACTCCTCCGTCCAGAGTGTACGCAAGCTTGGCACCGAACTTATCATACGGGAATCGCTCTACGCCTCGGCCCGTCTCCTCGTCAGGAGTGAACGCCACCCACACGTCAGGCCTGCGGATATCAGGGTCTCGGATCAGCTCCACTAAGGCCTGCATGATCTCGGCCACACCCGCTTTGTCGTCGGCGCCGAGCAACGTAGAACCGTCTGAGGTGATGATGTCGCAGCCTACCGCGCGTGCAAGATTGACCGATGTTTTGGGGCTCAGGACCACTCCATGGCCGACGGAGATATCGCCGCCCTGGTAATTATGGTGAACCCTGGGGACCACGCCCCGACCGGGTATTCCCGGAACCGTGTCCATGTGGGCCACAAAACCCACAGCCGGCGTAGGCCGGTCCATGTTCGACGGCAGACGCCCAATCACGAAGCAATGCTCGTCCACCTGGACGTCGATCAGTCCAAGCTGCTTCAGTTCATCTGCCAGCATGCGGGCTAGCTCCCACTGCCCTGGCGTGCTGGGCACCTCCGCTGAGTCCTCCGCGCTGGTCGTATCAACCTGAACATACCGCATGAACCGGGCCGCGACACCTTCGCTTAGCAACATTTCAGCACTCATACGATGCGCCTCCTACCATACCCAGGGCCGCAGGAGTTGTTCCGCGATATTCCTGGCCCGCGCGCCAAGCTGATCTGGGTTCGTGACAACTCCCGTGCGGACGGCGTCCTCGTACACTATCAGGCCGCCCGCCTTCTCCACGCGCGTCTTTATCGATCTCATCTGGCCTTCAGCGTTTCCACTGCCCATCGTGGCAAATACGCCGAAACGACGGCCGATCCCGTCCGGCATGTTGTTGAGAAAGGCGTTCAGTTCAGCCGATGTCTTCCCGGCTTGCACAGGACCAGCCACGATAACCAGCTCGTAACTGCGAAGCGTCTTGGGAAGACCCGTCTTAAGCTGAGCCTCGCGCCCCCTTAGCGCCGCCCAAGCTGCCGCCATATACCCAAGAGGCCTGCTCGGCTCCAGCTTGTGATACTCCACCCTGTGGCCGCTGTGCTCGAGTTCCTCGCCGATGGCGCGCATCAACTTCTCAGTTACGCCGGTTCGAGAATGGTAAACAATCAGAGCTCTCACCGCGCATCGTCCTCCTCCCTAGACGCGACAAGTCATGTCCTAAACTCCACGATATCTCCATCAGAGAGCACGTACTCCCTGGGAACAGGCTGGCCGTCAAAGCGAGCAGACCCCCATACCCTGGCGCTCTTCATGGTGCGCGGAAGATCCCTGTGGATGGCCATGGCAAGGTCTGTCACCGTTCCTGGGCGTTTCAGCACGAACGGCGCAGCGCGGTCTACATCCTGCCCAGGCGGCTTTGAGTATAGCCTGATGACGTCGAGCATGTTGAAGACGGCCCGGGGCAGCCCCTCCAGACCCTCTGCTGATTCAGACGATACCCTGACGAAACTGATGTCGGGGTAAGCCTCCACGAGGATATCGGCGTTGTCAGCAGCTCCCGCCAGATCGATCTTCGACAGCGTCACCATGTGCGGTTTCCCCTGGTTGACGACCTTTCGCTCATCCAACAGCTCCAGCAGGCTCTGGATATCGTCAAGACATGAGTCGCTCGAGACATCCACAACCATGATCACCGCATCTCCGGAGCGGATGGAAGCCATGAGAGTGGGCGGGCAATTGTCGATCGATATAGGCGGAGTGTCCACCAGCTGTATAAGGATGTCTTCATACTTCATCATGCCCGGAACAGGCTGAGTAGTCGCGAAAGCGTAAGGCGCCACGACCACCTTCGCGCTGGTAAGCTTCCCTACCAGGGCAGACTTGCCCGAGTTGGGCGGGCCGATTACGAATACTTGCCCCGCACCCTCCCTTTCGACACGATAGGGATCCTGTTTGCCCTTCTTCCGAGCCGCCTCGCCGGCTTCCTTGATCCGGGCAATACGGCGCTTGATATCAGCCTGCATCTTGTCCGTCCCCTTGTGCTTGGGGATGGTCCGAAGCATCTCTTCAAGCGCAGCAAGCTTCTCTTCGGGAGTGACTGCGCGCTTGTACGCCTCCTCTGCCTCCATGTACTGCGGGGTGAGGTTGGCGGGCATGCGTGCTTCCCTCCTTTACGCTAAGCCTTCCGGTCAGCTGTAGAGCACCATTGCGCTGATAGCAGGCACGCGAACTCGAACATCATCGCCTTCTTCGTCCTTCACCATGTATGCCGAATCATCCAGCGGCCTAGTCCCGGCCTGCCGCCGGGCCACCACAATGCTCCATTCTCCATGCGTCGGCAGAGCTATCTCGACTTCGTGCCTGTTGGCATTGTATATGACGGCTATGAAGTCCCACTCGTCGCCGCACACGCTGCCGTCTAGCTCGAAGAGGACGGTGCCGGGCGGGCCGGGGATGAATCGCACGGCCGCGCGCACCTGCGCTGCAGTGGTCATCCGGAATGCCGGATGCGCGCGCCGCACCTCAATGAGGCCGCGATAGTAGTCGAATACCTCGCGAAATTCGTGCTTGCGCCACCATTCGAACTGATTGACTTCATCGCCGGCCCGGTAGCTGTTGTGGTGGCCCCGCTTGGTGCGGAGCAGCTCGGCCCCGCCCTCCAGGAACGGTATTCCCTGCGAAGTCAGGACTATCGCCTGCGCCAGGAGATCCATGCTTATCCGGTCGCCTTTTGAATCGAACGCGTTGGACCGCGCGATCTTGTCCCATAAAGTCAGGTTGTCGTGGCATGACACGTAGTTAACACACTCTCCGGGCTCTTGCGCAAAGCCCGACAGCCCGTCGGAATAGCGGATCGACGCTACTACTCCTTTCGCGATCTCGCGTTCACATCCTGCAGCGCCCGTAGCGTATCCGGGTCGGCCTCCATCATTGTCGCCCTTTATGGCATTCCTGAAAGCATCATTGAACATGCCGATGCCGGTGGAACGCTGCCTGCCTGCGGTGAACATCCTGGTGTGGCAGAGCCCCGAAGGCCCTCCCGTCCACGGCTCACCGTAGAGCAGAAGCGACGGCTCGATCGCACGCAGTTCGCATGCGATCTCCTGCATCGTATCGCAGTCTATCAGGGCCATTAGGTCAAACCTAAATCCGTCTACATGGTATTCCCGGACCCAGTACTTGAGCGAATCGACAATCAGCTTTCGGACCATCGGCCGTTCAGTGGCCAGCTCATTGCCGCAACCCGATCCGTTGGTGAACACTCCGGCGGCATCGGTACGGTGGTAGTAGCCAGGCACAATCGTCTGAAGGGGCGAATCATCCGTGCTGTAGGTGTGGTTGTACACGACGTCCAGCACTACCCTAAGGCCTGCCCTGTGCAGTGCCTGTACCATCCGCTTCACTTCAGTGACACGTGATGCAGCGCACTCGGGCCTGCAAGAGTATGATCCTTCCGGAACAAAGAAATGGAACGGGTCGTACCCCCAGTTGTACCCGTCGGGCGAGAGCTCGTCGACTGAGGCGAAATCCTGTATCGGGAGCAGGTGCACGTGAGTGATTCCCAACTCAACTAGGTGGTCTACTCCAGTGCTCACACCGCCCGGACCCCGAGTCCCGTGCTCGCTCATGCCCAGGTACCGACCGCGGTGCTGAGTTCCTGAATCTGGCGATATGGAGAAATCCCTCACGTGCACCTCGTACACGACGGCATCCGTTGCCGCAGCCAGAGGAGGACGCACGTCGCCTGCCCACCCTTCAGGGTCAGTCGATGCCGGGTCGATTACAACGCCGCGACCTCCATTAACCGTAAGGGCCCGCGCGTAAGGGTCCACTGCTTCCTTCACACACCCGCCGTGGAACACTCTGTATGTGTAGCATATGCCGGCGAGATCCCCGAAAACGACGGCAAGCCACGTCCCATCACAGTCCGGGCTCATCGGGACTTCCCATCCCGCTGCCGACTGCCTCGACGAGTACAGCATCACTGACACGCCCAGAGCGGTGGGCGCAAACACGCGAAACGCCGTGGAATCCGGCGAATAAACTGCGCCGAGATCGTCGCCGGGATAGTACAGCTCAAATATCTCCTGACCACCCACTGCAACGACCGGGCACACCTCAAGGCCCATCTGTCGCACCAACCTTCCACCAAACCGCATTGTAGCTGCACATTATCATGATACAGCAAATGGCGGGCTGGTGTCCAACGCGCGATCGTCTTCGAACTCCTACTTCCCCTCGAAGAACACTTCCATCTCATCCAACGTCTTCTCAAATACCCCCAGCGCGGCGAGCACCGGCTCAGGAGATGTCATGTCCACCCCCGCACTCTTCAGCAGATCAATGGGGTACCTGGCGCTCCCGCCGCTTAGGAACTCGAGATAGCGATCCTGTGCAGGCTTTCCCTGGTCGAGTATGCTGTTTGCAAGCGCAACCGCAGCCGAGAAGCCTGTGGAGTACTGATACACATAGTAGGCTCTGTAGAAGTGGGGGATCCTGGCCCACTCGTAAGCTATCGCATCGTCTAGGACCATGTCGGGGCCGAAGTAATCGCGGTTAAGCTGCATGTAGACCTGGTTTAGGCCATCAGGAGTCAGCGCTTGCCCCGATTCGTGCATCTCATGGGTGATCTTCTCGAACTCGGCGAACATTGTCTGACGGAACACCGTTCCCCTAAACTCCTCCATAAAGTGGTTCAGCAGGTACATCCTGCGCGCAGGATCATCCGTCCTGTCCAGCAAGTATCGGGTAAGCAGCACTTCGTTTACGGTAGAAGCCACCTCAGCCACGAATATCAGGTATTCCGAGTACACGTATGGCTGTTTCTCCCATGTGTAATAGGAATGCATGGAGTGCCCCATCTCGTGTGCCAGGGTGAACGCGTTGCTCAGGTTGTCCTGCCAGTTCAGCAAGACATAAGGATGCACTCCGTACACTCCCCACGAATAGGCGCCGCTTGTTTTGCCCCGGTTCTCCATCACATCGATCCAGCCGGACTCCATCCCGGCCGAGAGAGCCTTCGTATACGCCTCGCCCAGAGGCGACAGGCCATCGCGTACCATGGCTTTGGCCTCACCGTAAGCGACGGGCCATTCTACATCCGCGACCATCGGCGCATACACGTCATACATGTGGATCTCCGGTAGATCGAGCACCTTTTTTCGGAGACGCACGTATCTGTGCATCAGATCGAGCCGGCTCCTCACGGCCGATACCAGATTATCGTACACGTCTACGGGTATATTGTTCTCATCCAGCGCTGCTTCGCGAGCGCTGCTGTATCCTCGTACACGCGCATTGAAGCTATCTGCCTTGACCGATGCAGAATAGGTTGCGGCTATGGTGTTCTTCAGGGCACGATAGGACGAGTACAAGGCGTCAAACGCGTCCTTTCGCACCCGCCGATCACGGCTCTGCATGAACCGGATGTATCTGCCGTGGGTGACCTCCACTGTGTTTCCGTCCGCGTCCACGATTGATGGGAACTTGAGATCCGCGTTGTTGAGCATCGTGAAGATGGCAGGTACAGCATGCCCGATCTCACCCGCCATGGCCATGATGCGCTCTTCAGATGCGGATAGAGTGTGGTCGCGCATGCGCCTGATGTTGTCCAGGAAAATCCTGTACAGCTCCAGCCCAGGTTCCTCCGACATGAACCGTTCCAGTTCGTCGTCGCAAATGGCAAGAATCTCGGGCCTCCGGTAGAACCGTGATAGCATGCCGGCGTGCCCAACGTCTGTCTAAGATTCGATTTCACATCCACGCCATTTATCAATACTGCCGTCCCGGCTGGAACCAGACTGCTTGTGATGCCGCTTAACCGGTCCGCCAATTCCGTGAAGTTGCCCGGCGGTTTCCGCCGTCCATGCGTTTTCTGGTCGTGTCGGCCCGGTAAATGTAGCTCAACGAGTGTTTTCATCAACCTTCCCCGCCTTGCTCGGGTCCAGCCCCACGTCCTCTGCCAGCCCCACCATAAACTCTAGCGCCCAGTCCACGCTTGTCAGGTCATTTGCGGCCTCCGCCGCTGCCAGGCTTTTCAGATCGTTTATGGCTTTCATGATATTCTCGTGGGTTGGGTCGCGCAGCGCATTCTGGATGATGCTATTCACCTGTGCCTTGCTCCCCGGTGCCATGCCGATCCCCTCCCTAGTAATCCTGCATACCCCTGCCCCGGTACCGCCGCCGGTACCATTCCCATAGCTCCGCCGTGTCCGTAAATGCCTGGTCCGTCGGCTTCAAATTGTCTGGCAATGCGTTATATGCTTCTAAATCCAGCGGCGTGAATATGACCTTCGGCCCGCTTTTGCCGGCATCCGGATCCGTCAACCTCCATACCGTATGTTCTGCCGTGTCCTCGATTATCTCCCCTATAACCTTGTGCGCCCGCGTGGGGATTTGGAACACCACTCCGTCTTCCGTGACCTCCTCGATAACTGCTAGGTCGGGTTGCCCGTACTCCTTCGTAACCAGGTGCAACGCCTGAGTATTCATCTACACCTTTCCTCTCACCTGAATGAACTTGTCTACTGGAATCCCGTTGATGCTCTTAATACCCGCGTTCACAAACGCATCCTCCAAACTGCTCTTGTTCTGCATAGTCTGGCACGCAATACCGGTCCAGCTAGATACCGGCACCGCTTGTCGGAACATGATTTCGTTATCCTCTTTGTAGTAACTGTCCAGATGCTCAACGTGTTGCAATGCCGGTAACCGATTCTCAAACTCGGCCCCTTTCGCCGTGCCGTAACGGTCGTTCTGATACGCGTACCAGTCGGTCCGTTCCAATTCCTTGATGTCCACAAGTATCTGGTAATTTCCAGATGCGTAGTGGTCGCGGAACTCCTTCTGGCCTTGTGCCGATGCTGTAATAATCCGCATGAATACGGAATCGGCGCCGCCCGATTCCACGTCCGCGCTCGAACTGGCCCCGTGCCCGCCGTTGCCGTCTGCCCATCGGCGTGTCGTGCTCTTCATTCCACCGTTATTATAGATCTGCACGATGGTATCCGCGCTGGTTGTCCGCACGCCTGCGAATAGGTACCGCGCACCCCGCTTCTCGTACTCCTTCGCCATCCCCGTGTGAACATACGTATAGTAGCCTTCGGTAATCTCCCGCTCCTCTAGCTTCCATGCGTCCTGCGGATTAATCCCCACCTGACGCAGTGCGCCCTCCAACTCTTGCGTAATCTTCTTCCGATCCTTCAAACCGGCAACCCTGTCAGCCTCTTGCGGCGCATGCTGCCACGCCAACCTGGCTAACCTTAGATTGTATTCGTCGTCCGCCTCTGGTTTCCTGTCTATACCTTCCAGTGCTTTGAACTGATTCATGAAGTCATCGAACATCTTGGCTGCTTTCTGGCCGTCCTGCTCCCACACATACACGTCCACCTTGCCGTAGGTCGCCATGTAGTCCTTGGAGTCACTGAATCGCATCATCAGCTTGCTGTTGGGGTCGATATACGTCCATCCCTTTGCTAGCTTCTTCGGGCCATCTATGTCCTGAATGTCGAACAACCCATTCAACTGCTGGCCTAACGGGATCCCGTATTCATCTCCAAACGCCTGTAGCTTCCCCAGCTCGCTAGTTAGTGTTGAATGTACCCGGCTCGTGACCTTGAAACTCACTTGATACCCCTGTTTGTTTGTCGCTGCCTCTTTGACTGCCCGAATCTGAATATGTTGGTTCTCGATGTTCGCCCCGTCGCGGCGGTCGGCCAACCACGTTTTCCCCACGGCTGTGCTGAAGTCTGCCACCGTCTGCCCGGGCGCCGGCTGCGCCTTGGCCCTAGCCTTTGCTTCCCGCTTCAGCCGCGCCCGCTCGCGTGCCTGGTTGCCTATGTCTACCGCGTCCCACGGCTGCGTGATGGCTGCCACAAGCTCGTCGTGCGTCATAAAGTTGAAATACGGGACGTTGCTTGCCTTTGCGAGCTTCCATAGTTGCTGGCCGCTCATATGCTGCAGGTCCGTCGTAGACAGCATCTGCGCCGACAGAGGCATGCCCGCCTTCTGCGCCGCCGTCGCTGTGTCTAGGAATTTGAATGTACCGTGGTACGTCTGCACCCGGCTTTTCAGCAGACTCGTGAAGAACTTCTCGTATTCGGCACGCACCTGGTTCTTGCGTGCCACGGCTTTGCTTATCAGGCTCGTAGCCTCCGTGGATCCCGCCCCGTGTAGCGCCTCCGCGTATGGCCTCAACATGTCCCGGTATTCAGAATCGCTAATCGCCTCTAGCCGTTGCAGCGCCGGCAGGATGCTGTTCAGATCCAGGTCAATCTGGCCTTTGGCAAACGCCTCGAAAATCTGGTTGTATATCGGCGGTTCCTCGCCGTAGTGCGCGTTCGGATGATAGGTCAGGCTCATTGAACCGCTGTTTGCATCGTTCAAGTACCGAAAGCACTGTTCTTTGTCTATTCCAAGAATCCGCCCGTTGTCCAGCAGAATGAAGTTGCCGGCGTGACTGTCGAAGTTGCCCAGCGTCCAGTCTAGTACATGCTCCTCCACTATGCGCCTGATCTGCTCCGGGCTTAGGTTCTTCCAGCTTGTCGCCTTCAGATCGCCCGTGACGCCTGACAATAGCGGCTGCAAGGTGCCCATCTTGTTCTCCAATTTCACGGTCCGCAGGGGCACCGTATCGCCCTGGGCATATAGCTGTTCCCCTAGCTGCGCCGCTAGCTCCTGTACGTATGCCTTGTACTCGGCTGCATAACCGCTCTTCGTCACCGCCGGCTTGAATATGTATTCCTGGCCTTTGGCGTCTTTGTATATGCTCTTGGATCCCGCGCCGCCTAGATAAGATCCGTTCTTCACGTACTTCAGTCAGGAAGGACGTCGCCGACGCAACCTCCACTGCCAGGCTAGCTGCCCTATCGTGCATGCTCTGGTAATCAGCATTCGCGTTGTCTTCATCCTTGCGCATGCGGCTGTAGGTGTAGGCCTTCATGACTAGGTAGTCGATTTCGTCCCTGAGCTTCAGGCATTCCAGAAGCGCTTTGGCGCCTGCGCCGAGCCTGCCGGCGTAGGACGCCAAGTCGGGGACCCTGCTCCGCACCGCGGACATGTCAGCCTCGCACAGCTGATCCGATGGGTAGATGTCTTCCACCTTCCACCTTAGGTCTTCGGGGATATCCTTTCTTTCGGGAATCGCTTCGACCGTCTCAGCCAACTGCAATCGGCCTCCTTCTGGTTTCTACTGAACATCATCTGTAGTCACGAGATCCGCCGCTGAGCCGACAGCGGGCCGCCGTGACACAATGGCCTTCTGCTTCCATCGACCCCTCCGATAGTAAGCGTAGCTTAGAAGCAGGCCCACGAACGGGCCGCTGGCCATGGCCATCCATACGCCCTCTACCCCCAGCGAAGTGCGAGCCAGCACCCGCACGAGGGGAACTCGAACAAGCCACAGAGAACCGAGAGTGATGAAGAACGTGGGCAGCGTGTCGCCTGCCCCTCTAAGCACACCCGTAAGTGCGAACATCGCGGCGAATGGGACAAAGCCAAGGCTGATCCAGCGCAGGTAGACAGTGCCCGCCGCAAGCACTTCGGGATCCTTTGTGAACAAAGACAGTACGGCCGTCGGGAATGCCTGAACGGCCAGGGTAAGTGCCCCTGTTATCGAACACGTCAGAAACATCCCCCACTTGACCACGTCCGACACGCGCTCCTCCTGCCCGGCCCCCAAGTTCTGCCCAACCAGGGCGGTGACAGCCAGCCCAACGCTGAAGGCCGGTAAATGAGCGAACTGCTCAAGCCGCGATCCGACGCCTGAACCCGCTACCACCACACTGCCGAACTGGTTCACTGTGGACATGATAACCATCATGCCCAAAGAGACCAGAGTCTGCTGAGCTCCGGCAGGCAGCCCGATCTTCACTGTAAGCTTGGTTAGGTTCCAGTCCAGGCTTGCCAGGTCCCGAAGGCGAGTGCCGATCTTGAGCCGCCCAACCATGTACGCAAGCGCCAGGGCGGCCGCAAAGACCTGGGAGAGCACAGTAGCCCAGGCGGCGCCGGCCACCTCCATCCTGGGAATGGGCCCGAGGCCGAAGATCATGATGGGATCAAGGACGATGTTCATGACCGTCGCATACGTGAGGAATCGCAGCGGCGACCGCGAGTCGCCAAGGCCACGGAGGATCGAGCTGGCCACGTTGTAGATGAAGCTCGGCGCGAATCCCAGTGTGTACACGCCAAGGTAGCTGGCGGCGGCCCCGATTATGTCCTCAGGCGCCCGCAACAGGCGCAAGAGCGGCCAGCGCAGCAGGTAACCGATGGCCGCCATTACCACGCCCATAATGGTCAGAAGAGTGAGGCCATTGGATATGGCCGCAGACACCATGTCATGCCGTTTCGCTCCATAGTACTGCGATACCAAAGTGGTAGTCGCCATGGTCAGCCCTGTAACCAGGGCAATGAGGCCAAATATGATCGGAAAGCCCACTGAGACAGATGCCAACGCCTGTGGGCCCAGAAATCTCCCCACCCATATGCTATCGACAGTGTTGTATGCAGCTTGCAGCAGGTTTCCGATGAACATCGGAGTGGCGAAAGCAATTAGGTGCTTTGGTATGCTTCCTGTCGTGAAATCAGTAGTACGTACGTGCTCCATAGTCCTATACGCCAGCCTCCCGTCTGTCTCGCGCCTTGTCCCCTACTCTGGGGCTCTTCTTCCCCATTACCGCGTCAGCCAGGTTCACAGCCAGGTCGCCTACGCGTTCCAAGCTGTTCATCGCCTCCACGAATATCACGCCCGCCGGCGGCATACACGTCCCCTCATTCAGCCGTGAGATGTGATTGGCTCGAAGCGTATCGGTGGCTTCATCAAGGCGGCTGTGAATAGCATACACTTGCCCGGCGGCTCTTGCGCTCCCGTCGCGCAGGGCCTCTATTCCGTACTGCAAGATCGAGTCGGCCAGGTCGAACACTTCGTGCAGTTCCTGAATGGCGGTGTCCGAGAAGATCACTCTCGTATCGGATTTTTCGTGCGCGTAGTTCATCAGCTGCTCTGCTACGTCTCCAATCCTCTCCACGTCGCCCACAGCGTGCATCAGCCCAGCCAGTCGCACCGACTGCGTTTCATTCACGGACGTCTTCGCCACCATGTCCGACAGGTACAGAACCACCTGGCGGTTCAAGCTGTCAATCAGCTCTTCTCTGGAGGTGAGTTCCGCGCCGATCTGCGGCGTGAACCCTTCGGTCAGCGACTTGCGTGATCGAGCCAGCATGCCCTGGACAATGTTGGCCATGCGTACCGTCTCCTGATTGGCAAGGTCCAGCGCGATGCCGGGAGTACCGAGCATACGGCGATCAAGGTACTTAGGCCCTGCCTCCTCCACAATGTCTTCGCCGGGAACCAGCCTGGTGGCAACCTTCTCGAGAAACCCCGTCCCGGGCAGCCACACTACGGTGTTAAGCACATTGAACATGGTGTGCGCATTGGCTATCTGCCGGGCGATGCCGCCCACAGGCGACACGGCGGTGACAAGCCACGCAAAAGGAATACGCAAGATCATGAAGATCACAGCGCCGAAAAGATTGAACAGCAAGTGCACCATGGCCGTCCGTCTCGCAGTGTGATTCGTGCCTATGCTCGCCAAGAGGGCCGTGATACATGTTCCGATGTTGTCACCCAGCAATATCGGTATGGCGACCTCGATGGTGATCAGATCAGGCGACGCAATAGCTACGGCCAGAAGCATGCCTATGGTCGCCGCGCTGCTCTGGATGACCAGAGTCATCACAAGCCCTGTGAGCAGGGCCAAAACCGGATTGGCCCCAAGGGTGCGCATGGCCCTTGCAAAGACGGCGCTTCCCCTTAAGGGAGCCACAGCACCAGACATCGTCGTGAGCCCGAGGAACAGAATCCCGAATCCCAAAATGACCTGGCCCACACTTCTCCATACTTTCCTGCGGGCTAGCATGGTCATCCCAAACCCGATGCCTATTGCAGGATATGCGTAGTCGGCCAGGTTGAACGCGATCAGCTGAGCCGTGACCGTAGTTCCGATGTTGGCCCCCATAATGACACCGATAGTCTGCCTCAGTGTCATCAGTCCCGCGTTGACAAAGCTGACAAGCATGACCGTGGTGGCGCTGCTGCTCTGCATCACGGCCGTCACTATAGCGCCCACGATTACGCCTTTCAGCGGCGTAGACGTAAGCACCTCCAGCACTTGCTTCATCTTCTCGCCCGCGGCGCGTCGCAGTCCGTCGCCGGTCAAAGTCATGCCATACAGAAACAGGCCCAATCCGCCGATCATGCCAAAAGCCATAGCAGTAGTACTGCTCATGCTGTCAGATCACTCCTGGACTTTGCTCACAAACAACTGCACCAATTTGGGGTCGAACTGTGTCCCGGCATTCCGCTTCAGTTCCTCGCGGGCGGCTTCGCTCGTCATCGCGGCTCTGTACACTCTCTCGCTGGTCATGGCGTCGTATGCATCGCACACAGCAAGAATGCGCCCCCAGAGCGATATATCGTCGCCCTTCCTGCCACACGGGTATCCAGTTCCATCATACCTCTCGTGGTGATCGAGTATAGCCCGGTAGTCACGGTCATTGTATATCTTGTCCATGCCACGAATGAGTTCCGCGCCCCACCCCGGATGTTTTTTCACCTCGGCGAATTCGCTCTGGGTCAGCTCTCCGGGCTTGGTTAGGATCTCCTGAGGTATGTTGACCTTACCCAGATCGTGCAGCCTCGCGATGTATGCTATCCTCTCAACATCGTTCCTCGACAGGTTACACGCCTCTGCAAGCCGGCTGGCCAGCTGTGAGACGCGTTCGGAGTGTCCGGCGGTATAGTGGTCCTTAGAGTCAATGATCTGCGCCAGCGCGCAGTTGATCTGCTCCGCATTCTCCTTCTGGATCAGCGCGCGCTGGGTGTAGTTCTTGTTCGAGATGAAAAACACCTCGGCAAGGGCGAACGCCACCAGGCCTCCATACTCGTACACGGCCGCGGCCATGAGGCCCATCATCACTGATGGCAACGTCGAACTGATCGAACCCAGCACAATCGATGGGTCGATTCTGAGCCGCAGCACTGGCTTTGAGAGGAGTATCTGGAAGTTCACGATGAGCCCCGAGACTATCACCCACACCAGGCCCAGCACAACCGCTGCAACAGCGAATCGCGGATCGCCGAGCGCCAAACTCCGCCCTGGCCATATGGCGTGGAAGGCGAACCAGGCGGATATTGCGCACAGCCCCGTGATCGCCCTGTTCAGCGCCAGCTTGAGCGCTGTCAGATATGGAGGGTTATTCTCGTGGATTATCCTGAACTCCTGAACGCTGAGGCTGCCCAGCATCGCGAGGATCGCCGAAGTGCCTGCATCGTACTTGATGATGCATACCATCATCACGGGAAGCATCATCACAACTACGGTCGTGCGCAAAACGATGACCGACAGCGACGATGCCCAAAGTAGCGAGACGAACATGATGGCCGACGCGAGCGGGACCTCCCAGCGAACCGTATGCGCGACGGCCAGAGCAGCAGCCAGGATCACGGCCAAAGCGTATGCATCGTGTAGTGCGTGTCGATCGCGTGGCACAAGTTCTACCCCCATTCCCATACGGGCCGCAAGGCCTGTATGCGGCGCCCAAAGAAAGGCCCGTCGCAGCGGGTTAGCATCGCTTGCGGAATGCGCGCGGGCTGCCCGCGACTACCTGACCAAGAACGTGTCGGCGAAAGCCACGACCGACATCAGCAGGGTCATTATGGCCGCTACAAACCCGGCCAAAGCGAATTTCTTCACACGCTTCACCTCCCCATGTAATTGCGCTGCTTGGGAGGCTCAGCTCATCTTCCGCTCTCATCTCGTTCGCTGCGACGGGAATAATCACACCGTGAGGCCCTAAGCTATGCTCCGCTATCCTGGCGCGCTGTCACTGGGTCGCCAGGCGTTGCAGTTGGCGGTTGAGGGCCTGCAAGACTGAGCGTGCCACGGATGTTGGCACATCGTCTTTCCTGTAGGCCGCCCCTATGTACCTAGTTCGTTGGCCTGTGGATACATCAGTGACGGTGATCTCAGAGACCACTCGATCGCCTGACAGCTCGCAACTGGCCTGAAGACGATACCCATTGCCCATCATGGACTCCAGCGCATTCACTGTGGCGATCTTGACTATGTCGTGTATGCAGTCACCATCGGAGCATCCCGAAGCCTTGCCCACATGCGACTGCCCCATATAGTCAAGATGGATCTCGGCGGTAACAGTGCGCGATGGGCCGTATTCCAGAGAAATTCGGCTGAGCACAGGTCGCGACCCGGAGCATTGCCCAACGCCCTCCTCGGCCATGCTCACCTGCGCTATGCTCACTTTGCGGTAGTCGACGCGCTCCCCCACATCCAGCAGGTAGATGGTCTCGATATCCTTCTTCATCCGCTTGATCTCGTCTTGATCAAGGTGGCCGGAGACCATCACGTGGATCTCATCGTCATCGGCTCCCTGTACGATTCTGGCCCGGACCACCCCGGGCAGCTGGCACAAGTGCTCCTCGGCTCGAGAGAGCTTGGCTCCCCGTTCACCGCCCATCAGCCCACCTCCGATCATCCATGCCAGGCGCTGCGAAGCATTCCGAAAGACAATTCTACTCACTACCGAGAATCCCTTCAAATCTGTCAGGCCCCTAAGGTATAATTGATCTTACTTGCGCTGCGATCGGGGAGATGCCGGACATGTCAGTGAAATCTAGCTCAAGGACCATATCGGTGGCGGCCCTGGTCTTCACGACTACCATGTGGGGCCTCTCTTTCATCAGCACTAAGGTGCTCCTTCGACGCCTGGCCCCTATCCAGGTAGCGTTTCTTCGCCACGCGATCGCGTCTGTGGCCATTTGGATCGCGGCGGCAGTTGCACGGCCTGATATCAGGGTCTCGTTGCGCGACCTTCCCACCATGCTGATTGCGGCCGTAGTGGGAATACCGATCTACTACTACTTCGAAAACACAGGTTTGCTGTATTTATCGGCTGCCACGGCATCGATTATCACAGCATCCACTCCCGCCATGACCGCCGCGATAGAGAGCATATTCTACCGCAGGCGCCTTCCACTCGCCGGATGGGCAGGCATACTCGTATCGGCAGGGGGAGTGGCTCTGGTTGTCCAGTCGGGCGCCGCACAGGCCGCCGCCGCGAGCGCCGCAGGCAGAAGTGACTTCCTGCTCGGGGCGTCCATGCTTTTGACGTCGTCGTTCGCGTGGTCGCTGTACACCATTTTCAACAGGCCGAACGTTGCATCCTATGGATCCCTAACAACAAACGCGTATCAGATAACATTCGCGACTGCGGTGCTGTATGTGGCCACATTGCGGAACGGCGTTCCGTGGCGCGAGGCATTGTCCACTCCAAAGGTTCTGCTCAACCTGGGCTATCTGGGCATCTTCTGTTCGGCTATGGGATACCTGCTGTACCTGTTTGCACTGCAGTCTTTGGGGCCTACGGTGGTGTCGGCATTCATCAACCTAGTGCCTGTGTTCGGCGTGGCAGGAAGCGCGCTCATCCTTGGCGAGCAGATCACACCGGTCCAGCTCGTTGGGGGAGCAATAGTCGTACTGGGAATATTCGCAGTTGAACGAATGCAAGGAGGCACGCAATGAAGAGATACACGTTGCTCGCATGCGACATTGACGGCACGCTTCTGAGAAGCGACGGCACAGCAAGCCCGCGCACTCTGCAGGCGCTTCGCCTTGCCGAGGCGCACGGCGCCATGGTGGTCATTGCGACCGGAAGAAGGATCGCGTCGACCACACCTGTCGCACACCGGCTGGGCATTCACTCCCCTTGCATCGCTCATTGCGGCGCGGCGGTCTACGATCCATCGGACGAATCCATCCTGATGTCCAAACAGATACCGAGGCAGACCGCGCTTCTGGCATGTCGCATCGCCAGCGGCGTCGGCGCCGATGTGGCAGTCCATGAGTCCGTACATTCCGGCAGATCCATATTCGTCACTACGCCCAGGGAGCTAGAAGACGCGGCGGAGCATTGGCCATTCATGATGCCCTACTACCGGCTCGCAGACGACTTCGAACAGGCGTGCAGAACCGACCCGGTGCAGCTGTGCGTCACGGCTGATACCCAGGCCATCCGGACCCTAACACAGCAACTGGCCTGCGATCTGCCGAAGTCACTGTCAGTCGTGGATTATGGAATAGTGGAGAACGGCAAGCACATGGTGGACGTATTCGCCTGGGGCGTTGACAAGGCCCTGGGACTCGCCTTCGTTGCCGACCTGTACGGCATCGCCCAGCCAGAGACGGCGGGTTTCGGTGACTCGGTGAACGATATTGAGTTGATACGCCATGCTGGACTGGGTGTGGCCATGGGCAACGCGCCCGACGATATCCGCCGTGTGGCGGACGTAGTAGCGCCGTCAAATGATGACGACGGAGTGGCTGCCGTCATAGAAGAGCTGGCAGCCGATGGATCGCTTGGGCACGGCGTCGCTCCGGGTGGCGCAATGCGAGCTAGTTCACGACTGCGTTGACAGGTTCGTACAGGTCTTCTGAGACCAATACGCGTTGGCGTCCCCCATCAGGCGTCTCGGTTTCCGCCCAGACCCTCACTCGGTACCCGGGCGCGCCGGCGCTGGCCACGACGATGGCCCCGGGCAACGGCGGCGACTTGGCCCTGCCGGTGGGATCGGGGGGCGCCGCAGGCCTTGGAGCAATCACTTCGACAACCTCGGTGCACAGCCGCACTTCGGGCCCAGCGCTCTGCCCTTCAAGCCAAACGGACACACTGTCCACGCCCACCCGGGACCGCACAGTCACCGGAGACGGACGCACATTCACCCAACGAAGATCCGCCGCCCCGTAGGACACGGTGGCATCCAGCCCTGCAGGGAGGTATGGCACGGGCCGCGAGTGTGGACGCCGCTCGGTGATCTCCATACCCGCAAGCAGCGCGGCATTATAGAGAGTCGAAGACAGCTGGCATATGCCGCCCGCGATGCCGGGCTCGCTCCGGCCGTCCCGAATGACTCTGGCCGGACCATAGCCGAGCTCGCTGCTGCGCTCGCCTACGGCCTCATTGAACGAGAACTCCTGCCCCGGCCCGACCATAGTCCCATCGAGCTTCTCTGCGGCGATCGCTATGTTATCGTTACGGCTTCGCTGGTCGGGGTTGAGCTCAGTTGTGCACCTACCGATCACGCAAGTGCCGTTTCCGGCAGCCAAGTCCGCGCTCGCCCCCGACCGAAAGCGAGCAGCAGGCGCAAGCCTCAGTGCAGCCATGACGGCGACCGCCGTCACCGCCATGGCTATCGCGACTATGCAGCGCGCGCGTCGCCCACACGACACCCGCTCTCACCTCCGAACACCATGACTGTCGGCTACTTCGAGCCTGTTACCCTTATCGCCGAGCTGTTCCCATGGGCATGTAGCCCAGGGTAGTACATGGACCATGCCTCAGTGGGCATCACTCTGTACGAACCGGGCCTTTCCGGAACCAGAACATACTCGAACGTCTGGGTCTTGCCGGCCGGAATGCGAGTCGCAAACACTACCATCTTGCTGTCGCGAGCCTCGCTTCTGTCGTACCAGTAGTACCACGAATAGGCGTCCACAGATTCCTCGCATATCTCAAACCCCGACGGAACTGGGTCCTCAAAGGCCATGTACTCCAGGTCAGTCAGGGCGTGCACGGCAACACGCACAAGCACCTCCTGGCGGACGCCGATCTCGCCGTCGATGGGGGTCACAGAGTATTTCTGTCCCTTGACGGCTGGGGCATTCCGATCAATCCGGAAGTACTCACGGCTTATGACGGCGCAGTCACCGCCGGCTTCTATGTGGTCCTGCGGCACGTACCAAGCTGCCCGCGCCGAGTAGAGAACCGCACCGCCTTGAGTTGTCACCAAGATCTGGTTGCGACCCGGCACGATGAGGTTTGGATCGATCACAATCGAAGTCGACGCGGATGCCTCTCCCGACGCCGAACCGCCGGCGCCGCCTCCCAACGTCAGGCTGGCCGTCTCCTTGCCGTTCACGCTGACGGCCACCTTGCGCTCCGCCGAAACGTCATCACCCGACTGGATCATGTACTCTACCAGGCCCAGCACGGCAGCAGCCGACTCGCGAGTTGAGCGCCACTGCGACCCGGTTCGCGCGGCAGCTAAATGGCGGGCGGCTTCCGGCACCAGCGGGTTGGCAGGGTCCACCCTAAGCAGTGCCATCATCGCCCACGCCGTGCTCTCCGCAGTCTCATTCCGCCACCAGTGCGCGGTATCTTGGGTTCGCCAGTATGCCTGCCCAGAGCTGCGTGTGGCCATAACGCTCAGCCGCTCGGCCCCTGCGGCAGCCATGCTATCCTGGCCCGCACACGACGCCGCCAGGGTGATGTACGCGGTGGTGAGCGGGTCGGCCACTGAGCTTAGGACTTGCGACTGCCTGTTGAACCGGACGAATCCATCAAGGGATGCGCCCTTCAGCCGGCCGTACTCCGCCAAGACGAACGAAGAAAATGCGTATTCCCTGGCGTTGGTGGTTCTGATGCGCGCCAGCGAACCGGCGAGATAGTCGAGAGCCCTGTCGATCACCGGAGCGCTTACATCAAACCCCGCTTCCTTGGCTCTGCCCAGCCCGAAGAGGACGTACGATGTCATCCACGGATCGCTTTGGTCGAATTCCCACCATCCAAAGCCGCCGTCATCATGCTGGTACTTGTACAGCCTGGAAAGCCCTGAATCGACCATGCGCGCAAGCTCCGTCTGGCTGCGCGGCAGAGCTACACCGAGATGCGTGAACGCCCGATGGGCCACGACGTCCGGCATGAAAGCGCTCATCGTCTGCTCCACACAGCCGTAAGGGTAGTTCACAAGGAACTCCAGAGCCTGCTTCACCACGCCGGCGTAGCCCGGCGACACGTCTAGCTGCACGCGGGTAGCGCCTCGGAGAGCGTCCTCAGGCAAGTCGAATTCTAGCAACGCGCCGGATGAGTCGGTGGGACGCGTTTCGCCCGCCCATACCTTCTCAGCCTCCTCACCGAACGGCAACACAGGCACTGTCATCTCCACCGCGTCTTTCAGGAACCAGGACCTTGCGGCCAGTGACAGTGTCACCTTCCCCACCATACTCGGCTCGATCTCCCACTCCACTGAAGCTTGACCATGAGCCGGGACTGTTACGTACTGCTTGGCACGCCCCAAGATATCGGCGCCATCGGCCCGGAGCGTTACCGACACGCGTCGCGCTCGGCTGGTGTCATTGTGGACTACGCCAGCCACCATCGCCTTATCGCCCAGGGTGTAGTGCCTGGGAAGCCCGAGCCTGGCCGCGAGAGGCATGGTGACGACCACCTTCTGCTGTGCCTGCCCGACCATGGTTGAGCGCGCGTGCGCCCTCACCGTAGCTCTCCACGTAGTGAGCGAGTCAGGCATAGTGACGCGCACAACTGCGTGACCGTTGGCGTCAGTCACTATGGACGGGAACCATGCGGCAGTATCGGGGAAGTACTTTCGGGCGCTCTCAGCCCCGCCGTCCTTGTCGGCGCCGCCGTAGTAGGTCACAGGAAACGAGTTCTCGGTGCTGACTGACCTCTCACGGCGTCCATGGAAGAACTTGCCGATTTCGGGGGTGGTATCGGGCCGAACAGCGTATATAGACTCGTCTACAAGGGCAAATGATATCTCGGCCTGCACTGCGTCGCCCTGAGCGTTCTTGGTCTTCACAAGATACGTTGCCACCTCGCCGGGGCGATATGAAGTCTTGTTAGGCTGTACCTCCACGAACAGGGCCGTCTCTGGCGACGCAACCGAGATCTCCCGCGTGGCGGTCTGCATCACACGGGACGCCACTGCGGTGGCAGTCACATACGTGTTGGGGGCGTACTCCTCCACGATAGGCAGTTCCACCGTGGCTGATCCATTCTCCAGCTGCACCACTCGCACATGCCGAATCTCGCGATCCTCCACGGTAAGCAGCACTCTGGATGCATCTGCCGGTGCAGTGATGAGTACCTTGGCGGTCTCCCCCGCCTTGTAGCTGGACTTGTCGCATACTATCGTGACGTCATTGTGCCAGGTGGCCGAAAGCCGCCCTGCACTGCCCGATACCCAGATGTGGGCCTCGGCCACTATGCTGTTACCCCGCTCGTCTACGGCCTTGGCCGTCAGCACGTAGTCTCCTGCCTCAGCTGCCTCCAGCTCCACCGCGACTTCGCCGGAAGACGGAGTCGTTACCGCACGACTCGCCACTGGCGTATCCGTATATCCCGTCTTGTCGTAAGTCCTTTTCATCATGACGAGCTCGAGTCTGCGGGATACGGCCGAGCCGTCCAGCGCCGCGGTTTTGATGCGGACCTGGAAACGGTCGCCCGGCCCGACAAGATATGCGGACGTCGATACACACATGTCGAACGAACCCATCGCCACCAAGGCCGAACTCCTGCCCGATGCTTGCTTGTTGGTGGCGTCGATCACGTCCACAGCCAAGATGTACTTGTAGTTGCGCCCATCGGCGCGAGGCGCCTCAAAGGAGATGAGAGCCCGACCCTGAGCGTCCGTGCTCGCCTCGCCCGACATGACGAAATCTTCGTAATAGTCGCCATAGTCGCCGTAATCGCTGTAGCCGTATTCCCCATCTGTGCCTGACACGGCCGCGGAGAATGACCCGATGCGCTGTCGGTAGACCCGGTATTCCACTCGGGCATTCGCCACCGGAGCGCCGAAGTAGTAACTGGCTTCACACGTGGCCTGCAGCGTGTCGCCGGCGATGTACCTATCGCGGTCGAACTTGACGTCTACTGACCACTCAGGCTTGCGGTATTCCGCCACAGTGAAACTCGACCAATGCTGCTCGCCGCCGATGGTTGCGATTATGGAGTAGGCGCCGAGTGGCGGCTCGCTGCCCAATGTGAATTCGCCGCAGAAAGAGCCCCAGTCATTCGTGACGAGTTCCTGCTTTGACAGGAGGTTATCGCGAGGGTCGCGGATCTCGACCTTCACAGACTGCCCCGCAGGGATGGTGTAGCCCGGGTCGACCATAGTCCGAGCTATGCCCTTGAAGTAGACGGTATTGTCGGGCCGGTAGATTGGCCGGTCCGTATAGATGTAGACCTTACTTTGCCGCGCGTCGAACCAGAAGGATGAGTAGAGCACTGCCAACTCATCGCCTCGCCCGCCCATCACCATGGCGGACGCGGCAGGTTGCGACAGCGGAATAGAGAAAAGACCCGAATCATCGGTCATGCCGCTCGTCGTGCCGGACGCAGTGGCCGCCGAGGCAAGCTGGTCATCGCCGCCACTGCCCATCAGCGTCACTCGCACAGGCACGTCCGAGGCAGGCTCGCCGGTCTTCAGGTCGATCGCATAGACAAGCAGGCGCCCGGCAGACTGCTTGGATATGAGGCCAATCCCGCTGACAGTGAACCACACCGTATCCTGCTGGCTAAGCTGCTTGGACCGGGTCACGGCCACATACGCCCCGGGAGGCAGTGGATCCAGCTTGACTGAGGCTTCCAGATTGCCCCCCGGATTGGGGATCCTCACCTTGACCGTGCGCACAAGCGACCTGCCGGGCAGGCGAGCCGGGTTCAGGTTCCACATGGCGTCTGGGCCGGACTCGGAAAAGTGACGCGCGCCGTCAAATTGGTATATGTCCAGATAGAGTTGGCTGACTCCCCTTCCCCGCACTCCCAGCTCAGCCTGTTCGCCAGGCAGGTAAGTGCGAGCCGTGGCAAACAGCCACGCATAGGCCTGCCGGGCGGCCATTGCAGGCGCCGCCGCAAGCAGGCATGCCGTTATCAGCATAACGCCTGCGACGCACAGAACGAAGATTCGCGTCAGGCGGTTCGGTGTGCCCACATCAAATACCTCCTAATGCCCGAGGCCGCTGCGCAAGCTGAGCGAGCCTCCGAACTTGACCGTCTGGAACCGGTACATCTCATACGGCATGCGCGCGTCTATACCTGCCTCCGAAAGCGCCCAGCTCACCTGTTTTGCATGAGTGAGCGCCTCCCCAGGAAGTATCACGCCCGACCTTTCGCCGGCGCGCACGAACACTCCATACAACCTCGGATCCCAGGGCGTTCCCGGCGACACCCGCTCCAAACGGCCCACGATTGATACCGCGTAGCTGCATCCGGCGAGTTCCCACGCTTCTATTGGTGGCCGCCTTAAATCCCGTGCGGCGCTGGCCGCGGCAAAGTGGGATATCTCCTGAGCAAGGCTGGGAAAATGCGCCCACATGGATCCGACGCATGCGCGCACGGCATTGTTCCTGATAACCGTCACGAATACCCCGGCAGAACGCCGATACAGAATGCCGGACACGGAGTCGGGGACACCTGATGCGCTGATGATGTCCCGGGTTGCCGGCAATGGATCACCCCTGACCGAGGCCTCAGCGAAGCGCCGCGCGAGGGTCAGGATGAGGCGTTCCATGTGGTCAAGGTCGGCACCGTGCAGTTCATCCAGAACATCGCTGTAGACGTCTACGGCTGAGGCGTCGCCTGCAGCATCTGCGATGAGCTCACTTGACTCGCCTTGAGCCTGGCCGTGGCCTTCGTCGGCCTCGGGCGGCGGCGTGGACACGCTCACTTGCTCGCGCGCCCGAGCAATGAGCACAATTCCCGCAGCGATCGCGATGATCAACACAATGGTCAGCGCCGGCCAGTCGTTACGCAATGAAGATCTAACCCCCGGTTCCCGTTATCGTGTTGCTACGTTCTACAAGGCCGTCGGGGAATCCTACACAGCGAAGACGACCATATCAAGGCGTTCACTCCGTGCACTGGCCATTTGGACCATGCATTGACTGAGCTGTGCCCTCATTCCCATTCGGCGTGAGCTGGGGCAGCGGATGGCCCTCCGGATCATCCACATGAACACTCTCGGGGTCCACATGAACCAGCACACCGCGAACACTGGGGCATTCCAGCCTTATCATGCTCTCAACTTGCATCGCTATCTCGTGGCCCATCACTACGGAAATCGAAGGATCTACTCCTATGCGTAGATCCACGTAGGAATCGCCTCCGTACTTGCGTATGACAACCGAGTGAACATCGCACACTCCACCGACGCCGACCGCCGCGACTCGCACGGCATTGACTGTTTCGGGGTCGGTCTGCGCGTCCATGAGTTCATCAGATGATGCGCGGATTATCTTAAGCCCCATCCAGATGATCATCATGGCCACCACAAACCCTGCGACCGGATCCAGTATGGGCAGGCCAAGCCGCCCGCCGAGTATTCCGGCAAAAGTACCCACGGAGGAAAGCGCGTCAGACCTATGGTGAAGGGCCTCAGCCATGAGAGCGCTGCTCCTGATCCGCCGGGCGGTGGTCGCTGCGATCTGGTACATGGTCTCCTTGACTATGATGGATGCGACTGCGGCCATTAGGGCGATCAGCCCGGGCCGTACGAAATCGCGAGCGATGATTCTCCGAACGGCCTCTACGGCTATGCCCGAACCGGCAACGATCAGGATGGCGCCCACTAGTTTGGCTGCCACCGGCTCAGCCTTCCCATGGCCATATGGGTGATCCTCATCAGCCGGACGCTTCGATATCCTAAAGGCTACAATGACCCCGAAAGTGGCCAGCATATCCGACGCCGAATGAGCGGCATCGGCCACCATCGCGGAGCTGCGGCCTATGATGCCCGCGACCAGCTTGAAGGCGACCAAGGCAAGATTGGCCGTCATGCCGCGCCACGATACTGACTCGCCCGCTTTGAACCTGTCGTCACGGGTGTCCTCGCCAGACATGTATGCATCATCCCCCGTATCGCGTTTTCGAAATAGCGAAACGGCGCCCGCGGGACCTGTGGATGGATCGCAGTCCCGCGAGCGCCGTGTGTGTCAAGCGCCCGCTGCCCCTTTGGGCCCGATGCCCGCCGCCTGGCGAGGCGCAGGCATCTGCTCTGAGCAGATCTCATCATGCACGATGGGAGTGCTCGGTACCGGGGGTACGTTCATCATGCATGCTAACCTATGGTTCCTGGCGCGTCAAGAGGCGATCCGGACATATGAGAACACTTCCAAGTGAGGCAACGACAGGTGGAGGTGGCGCTCAACATACGGAGAATATCTCAATTACTTCAGCTTGGATCTTCATCTTGGAGGTGTTCACTTGAACACGACTCAAACGCGGGCTTTGGCGGTGGCTACCATGGCTGCCTTAGCCATTCTCGCACTTGCAGCTCCCGCATGCTCAATGCCTGCCAGTGCCCGTGGGTCAGACCTGCCATCAAGGCCGTATCTTGTTTTCCACCTTGACGCCATCTCGTCTGCGGCCTTCTTCGAGATGCTAGATGCAGGGCTGCTGCCCAACATATCAGCGCTGTTCTCAGACGGCGTCACCATACCATATGCCGTATCGCCGTTCTTGCCAGGAACCGAAATGGTATATCCCCGCATGAAGCGCGGAACCCCGGCGAGCTCCGACGATCCAATTGGATGGGAGACCATAAACCGTTCTACAGGCCAACGACGGACTTACACCGAAAACGTTCTGGGCCTGTGGCAGTGGTTGCCGCGATACGCTCTTGCAGAGGCGACGATCGGAGTAGTATGCAGGCCGGTAACGGCGCTGTCGATTGTGAATACTCGACGCATGCTTCGCGATTTCGATGTCGTAGAGTTCTTCTGGTTCGCGACCGATGCCATTGGGCACACGAAGGGAATCGAGGGGCAGAAACTCAGTGTCGCTCAGTTTGACGCGATGCTCCGCCCCGTAGTGGAGTACGTCCGGAGCGCTCCCGGCAGTGTCAACCTGGTGCTCTACTGCGATCATGGCATGAGCATGATCGAGGAGTTCGTTGATATTGACCGAGCGATGACAGACGTGGCGGGCGAGCGGGCAGTGCTCTGCTACTACCCAAACCTCTATCTGACTGACCCGATGTACGCGCCGGAAATCGCGCAGGCGCTCGCCGCCCGGCGTGAAGTTGACTTCGCATTCTGGCGCGAAGGCGATTCGCGCATGGTGGGAGCGTACCATTCCGGCACCGTAGTGCTTGACTGCGAAGAAGATCGCATCTCCTACATACACGAAGGAGAGGACCCGTTCGGCTATTACGATCTGGGATATCGAGGAGAACCGCTTACTGACTCCGAGTGGCTCAACTTGACTTGCCGGTCGCCGTGGCCCGCGGTGCCAGTTCAGATTGTCCGATACATGCAGGCAGAACAGAGCGGCCATGTCGTGGTCATATCCAATCCGCCCAAAGGGATCCCGACTATCGGCAGATATATCGCTCTGCACAAGGGCCTAGCTGCGCTGGACTGCACCGTGCCGGTGCTGATGTCAGGCCCTGACATCCTCCTTGAGCCAGTCCCCGAGAGCATATGGCTGCACACCCTCTACAGTGAGGTCCTCGGCGTCGATCCTCTGGCTGCTCGACGCCCCTTGCGAGAACCTGATAGCCTCACGTTGTCCGCTACCCGCGCCCGTCTCACCCTCTCCCCCTCACCCAGCCTGCTCCTACACGCCGAGGCAAGCAGCGACGCCTCCGTCTTTTTGTGCGAGACCGATCTGTTCCGCTCTTTCAACACTCGCATCTGGATCGGGGCAGGCGTCGCAAGTCATGGCAGTGGCACAATGACTGCACTGCTCCCGGTCTTCTCCACCCGGCTGGAGGTCTTCGCAGATCGCCTCGTGATCGACTGGACGAGCCTGAGATCCACCGGCAAGCCACAGCGGCGTCTGTCGGCAAGATATGAGGCTGAAAGCGGGTTCACACTGCGCTGGTCATTCCCGTACGAGATCGGGCTCGGGCTGACCTGGTAGAATAGCCCCGGCTGACTCTGCAGTTCTCTGCGAATAACACCCCACTCAAACAGGCAGATTACTGACAGCACAGGGCGCAGGCTTGTCCCTCATATATAACTTTCTTATATCGATCCAGTCAACCCTATTGACACTAATGGGGCAGTCGACCTATACTAGCCATAGGAACCCATTTGACCCGAGGTGACTAGAGTTGAGGCTACATGGCCCCGATGAACCAGTCTACACAATAAGCGTGGCCGCTCGTCTGCTCGGAGTAAGCCCCCAAACGCTCAGAGTGATGGAACGCGAGGGGCTTCTAGAGCCCGCGCGCACCGACGCGAACATCCGTCTATACTCTGAAAACGACCTATTGCTGCTGCAGCGCATCTGCTTTCTGGTTCGGGAAGAGGGCGTCAACCTTGCAGGGGTAAAGCTCATCCTAGAGATGGAGACGGGCGGTGGGCATACCACAGTCAGGTTTACCGAGGTAGTGCGTCGGCAGCAGGCTGGGCGGCGCCGGGGTGACCCTGACGATGACGGCGACCACTCCTGAATCGGGTTTCCAGTTCATCCACCCAGCACAAGCTGGTCAACGGAAGGAGAGAGTTCTGTATGGGCAAAGTTGTTGGCATCGACCTCGGCACTACCAACTCAGTTATCGCAGTAATGGAGGCCGGCAACCCGGAGGTCATAGTCAACGCAGAAGGTTCCAGGCTGACCCCGTCAGTCGTGGGTTTCACCAAGTCGGGCGAACGCCTGGTCGGGCAGCTCGCGCGGCGGCAGGCCGTGCTTAACCCTGAAAACACTGTATCCTCCATCAAACGCTTCATGGGCCGACGCTATGACGAGGTCGAAGCGGAGCGCGGGCGGGCGCCATATAAGGTCAAATCCGGCGACAACTATGGCGTCAGGATGGACGTCCCGGCAACCGGACGCGATTACTCGCCGGAAGAGATCTCGGCCATGGTCCTTCAGAAGATGAAGACGGATGCTGAGAAGTACCTGGGCGAGACTATTACAAAGGCAGTAATTACGGTGCCTGCATACTTCAACGACTCCCAGAGGCAGGCCACAAAGGACGCAGGGCGCATCGCCGGCCTTGAAGTGCTCCGCATCATCAACGAGCCCACAGCTGCTGCCCTTGCCTACGGGCTTGACAAGAAGAGCAACGAGACGATTCTCGTGTGGGACCTCGGCGGAGGGACGTTCGACGTGTCCATCCTGGAAGTGGGCGAAGGCGTATTCGAGGTCAAATCCACTGCAGGCGACACGCATCTGGGCGGCGACGACTACGACCAGCGGATCGTGGAGTACATCGCCGACCAGTTCAAGCGGGACCAGGGCATCGACCTGAGGCGCGACCGTCAGGCACTTCAGCGGCTGATCGAGGCTGCGGAGAAGGCAAAGATCGAGCTGTCGTCGGTGTTCGAGACCAACATCAGCCTGCCGTTTGTTACGGCGGATCAGTCTGGGCCGAAGCACCTGGAGATGAAGCTAACCCGGGCCAAGTTCGAAGAGCTGACGGACGATCTCACCCAGAGATGTACCGTCCCCTTCAAGCAGGCCGTAAACGACGCTAAGCTATCCGTAAGTCAGATAGACGAGATAATCCTGGTGGGCGGGGCCACGCGCATGCCGGTCATCCAGGAGTTGGTTAAGAGGCTCACGGGCAAGGAACCAAACCGCAGTGTGAACCCAGATGAAGTTGTCGCTGTGGGCGCGGCAATCCAGGCGGGTGTTCTGGCAGGCGAGGTCAAGGACGTAGTGCTGCTCGACGTGACACCGCTGTCACTCGGCATTGAGACTTTAGGCGGCGTGTCGACTAGGCTTATCGAGAGGAATACCACGATCCCGACGCGCAAGAGCCAGATCTTCACCACAGCGGAAGACGGCCAGACGTCAGTGGAGATACACGTGCTCCAGGGCGAGCGCGATTTCGCGCGCGATAACAGGACGCTCGGGCGGTTCATGCTGCAGGGCATGCCGCCGGCGCCCCGCGGAGTACCGCAGATCGAGGTGTCGTTCGACATCGACGCCAACGGCATAGTCAACGTCGCAGCCAAAGACCTCGGAACGGGCAAAGAGCAGAGGATCACGATCACTGCCTCAACCCAGCTTTCCAAGGATGAAGTCGACAAGCTCGTCCACGATGCTGAGAGATCGTCAGCTGAGGACAAGAAGCGACGCGAAGAGGTCGAGCTGAAGAACACTGCCGACTCGATGGTGTACTCCACTGAGAAGACCCTTCGCGAGATGGGCGACAAGATACCGGCCGATACCAAGTCCAAGATCGAATCGGAACTAGAGCGGCTGAAAAAGGCCATCGCCGACAACGACATCGAATCGATCAAGCGCTTCATGGAAGACGTCAGGCAGGCATCGTACAAGATGTCGGAAGAGCTGTATAAGCAGGCTCAGGCCGCAGGCGCAGCCGGAGCTGGAGGAGCTGGAGGAGCTGGGCAGCAGCCGGGCGCGGAAGGCGGGCCGAACGCAGGCCGGGCCGGCGAGCAAGGCGCAGACGATGATGTGATCGATGCCGACTTCAGGCCAATGGACGACAAGTAAGAAGGCAGAAAAGGCGGAAAGGAGGTGTGCACAGGTGACACTCACGAATTGGGATCCTTGGCGTGACATCGCCGATATGAGAACCACATTCAACAGGCTGTTCGGTGAGACTACACCCGGAACTGCGATAGCCGGCCACACAGCATCGGGCAGCTGGATGATGCCGGTCGATATCGCCGAAGCTGCCGACGAGTTCCTGGTCAAGGCTGAGTTGCCTGGTATGAAGCCGGAAGACATCGAGATTACCGTAGCCGATAACCAGGTGACTTTGAAGGGCAAGCGCGCTGAGGCGCACGAAGAGAAGGGCGTAAACTACATACGCTCTGAGAGGCGACTGGGCTCCTTCTATCGTAGTTTCGCCCTGTCGGCGCCCGTGGACGACGCGCGCGTGACCGCCACCTACAAGGACGGAGTCCTTGAGGTACACCTGCCCAAGTCGGAGGCGGTTAAGCCCAGGCAGATCCGCATCCAATCGGAGTAACGCGGGCCCTGGGATGACTTACAGCGACTGTCGGTCGGGAGGGCTAGTCACCTTCCCGACCACCCCGCCGGGGGTGCCCTCAGGGGCATTCGCATTACTAGTTACTCGACATGATCGGTGGTGCAGCTAATCTATGACATCAAAATCGCATGATGAGTGCGCCGAACAACACGGTCGCGAGCAGCAGTGCTGTCGCGGCGAGGAGGCCGGCCTTGAGGAGGCTCAGGCAAAGGCCGCCGAGAACTGGGACCTCTATCTGCGCGCACGCGCAGACCTGGAGAACTACCAGCGCCGCGTGGCGCGGGACCTGGAGTACAACATCAGGTGCGGCAAACGCGATCTGATCCTGCGCATCCTGGGAATCGTCGACGACATGGAAAGAGCGCTGGCGGCCGATGCGGACTACGACTCGCTGCACAGCGGTGTAGATATGATCATGCGCAAGCTCCTCGATGTGCTGGGTGCTGAAGGAGTCCGGCAGATCGAGGCCGTGGGCCAGCCATTCGACCCGCGGTTCCACGACGCCGTCGCAGCCTGTGAAGATCCCACCGTAGAAACGGAAACCGTCGTGGACGACCTGAGACGCGGGTACACGTACGGGGATGATTGCTTGAGGCCCACCATGGCCCGCGTGGCGAAACCGTGCTGATGCAGCCGGGCGGGCAGTCTGACGGTGTGTGCCCTGGAGATAGACGATGGAGTTCAGAGATTACTACAAGACGCTTGGCGTGTCCAAGACGGCCAGCGATAAAGAGATAAAATCTGCCTACCGGAAGTTGGCGCGCAAGTACCATCCGGACGTCAACCCCGGCGACAAGTCCGCCGAATCGCGCTTCAAGGAAGTCGCCGAGGCGTATGAGGTGCTGTCTGATCCCGACAAGCGCCGAAGATACGATGAGGTTGGGGCCGATTGGGAGCACTACTCCAAGGCCGGTGCGGGTGCCGGTGCCGGATGGCCTCCGGGCGGGTTCGGGCGCACCCAACCAGGGTACAAGCGAACCACGTTCACCTTCGGCAACCTGTCGGACGCCGACTTCAGCGATTTCTTCAAACAGTTCTTCGGAGGGTTCGATATCGACGGCGGCGTCTTTGGGCAGCGTGTTCGCGAACCTGAGGCGGCCCAGCGGCACCCGGCGCGTCGCGATATCGAACACGAGATCGAGATCGGCCTTGAGGAAGCGTACCGTGGCGGCGAGCGTTCGTTTGAGCTGGTGGATCCGGACGGGTCAAGGAGAAGGATCGCGGTGACCATACCGGCAGGCGTCCGAAACGGAAGCAAGCTGCGCGTGGCAGGTGAAGGCACGGGCAGGGCCGGGGCGCGGGGCGATCTCTACCTGAAGGTGATCATTCGCCCTCACCCCCGTTTCGAATTGCGCGGCAACGACCTTCACACCGTGGTAGACGTTCCGGTAACCGTCGCGGCGCTGGGAGGCGAGGTCGCTTCGCCCACGTTGGGTGGCGCGAATGTGTCGCTCACGATCCCTGCTGAAACCCAGAACGGTCGCGTATTGCGGCTTCGTGGCCTCGGCATGCCGTCCGTGCGAGGAGAAGGCCGGGGTGACCTGCTTGTGCAGGTGAGCCTGACAATGCCAAGAGGCTTGACCGATCGCGAGCGAGAGCTCTTTCGGGAGCTCGCCTCGCTGCGAGGGGATAAGGTCGGCACCGGGCCGAGCGCCGCCTCAGCCGCCGCGACAGGCGCCGCCTCAGGCGCCGGCGAAAACGCGACCAGAAGCAGATAACAAGGAGGGTTGGCTACATGAGATCCGACAAACTCACAGTCAAATCACAGGAGGCAATTGCCCGCGCGCAGAGCATCGCGCGCGAGCGGCAGCATCAAGGGATAGGGCCCGCTCATCTCCTCGCGGCACTCCTTGAACAGAAGGAGGGCGTGGTAGCCCCCGTCCTTGAAAAGCTGGGCGCGGCGCCTGAGGCCGTGGCCCGAGAGGTCGCGGCTGCGCTCGACAAGACCCCGAAGGTCTACGGGCAGGAACCCGGGCAGTATCTCACCACACCTGCGGCCAACGTGCTGGAAGATGCGTCATCCGAAGCTGAGCGTCTCAAGGACGAGTATGTAAGCACTGAGCACATCCTGCTTGCCCTGGCCGGCAGCGAAGACGATACCGGCAAGCTGCTGCGTTCGATGGGCATCAAGAAGGACGACATATACAAAGCCCTGGTGGACGTGCGCGGCACTCAGCGAGTGACCGACCAGAACCCGGAGGAGAAATACCAGGCGCTTGAGAGATACAGCCGCGACCTGACCGCGCTCGCGAAGCGCGGTTCGCTCGACCCGGTGATCGGCAGAGATGAAGAGATCCGCCGCGTGATCCAGGTGCTGTCGAGGCGCACCAAGAACAACCCCGTCCTCATAGGCGAACCCGGCGTAGGCAAGACCGCCATCGCCGAGGGGCTCGCCCAGCGGATCGTGGCAGGCGACGTGCCTGAAGGCCTGAAGAACAAGCGAGTGCTGGCATTGGACCTTGGATCGCTCATCGCGGGGACTAAGTACAGGGGCGAGTTCGAGGATCGGCTGAAGGCCTTACTCAAGGACGTCGAGGAAGCCGCAGGCGAGGTAATCCTGTTCATCGACGAGCTGCACACCCTGGTGGGCGCAGGCGCCGCCGAAGGCGCCATGGACGCCTCCAACATGCTCAAACCCGCATTGGCCAGGGGCGAACTGAAGGCGGTAGGCGCAACCACCATCGACGAGTACAGGAAGCATATTGAGAAAGACGCAGCCCTCGAGCGCAGGTTCCAGCCTGTCATGGTCAACGAGCCAACGGTGGAAGACACCATCGCCATCCTGCGCGGGCTCAAGGAGAGGTATGAAGTCCATCACGGAGTGCGGATCAAGGACTCGGCGCTGGTGGCGGCGGCAGTGCTGTCGCACCGCTACATCTCCGACCGGTTCCTGCCGGATAAGGCCATCGACCTGGTGGACGAGGCGGCATCGCGCCTCAGGATGGAAATCGACTCCCTCCCGGCCGAGATAGACGAAGTGGATAGGCGCATCATGCAGCTCGATATAGAGCGACACGCGCTTTCCAAGGAAGACGACGACGACGCCCGCGAAAGGCTCGCGAAGCTCGAGTCGGAGCTAGCCGAGTTGCGTGAGAAGTCGGACGGTATGAAAGCTCACTGGCAGCGGGAGAAGGATACGATATCTCAGATCCGTGAGATCAAGCAGAAGATCGAAGAGGCCAAACAGGAAGAGCAGAAGGCGGAGCGCGCCGGCGACCTGGGGCGCGCGGCTGAGCTCAGGTATGGAGTCCAGCTCACGCTGGCCCGCGAGCTCGACGAGGCAAACGCGAAGATCGCCAAGCTGCAGACGGCGAAGCGTTTCCTAAAGGAAGAAGTCGAGGAAGAAGACATCGCGGAAATCGTGGCAAAGTGGACCGGCATTCCGGTGTCGCGCCTCGTGGAGGGCGAGACGCAGAAACTGCTGCGCATGGAGGACCTCCTGCGCGAGCGCGTGATCGGCCAGGACGAGGCGGTGCGCGCAGTGTCCAACGCCGTGCGGCGCGCGAGGTCAGGGCTTTCCGATCCGGCCAGGCCCATAGGTTCGTTCCTGTTCCTCGGGCCCACAGGCGTGGGCAAGACCGAGCTTGCCAAGGCCTTGGCCCAGTTCCTGTTCGACGACGAACGCGCCATGATCCGGATCGACATGTCGGAGTATCAGGAGCGGCACACCGTAGCCCGTCTGATCGGAGCGCCTCCGGGATACGTGGGCTACGAGGAAGGCGGCCAGCTGACCGAGGCTGTAAGGCGCCGGCCCTACACGGTGATCCTACTGGACGAAATCGAGAAAGCGCATCAGGAAGTCTTCAACGTGCTGCTGCAGCTGCTCGACGACGGTAGGCTGACCGATGGCCAAGGCCGGACAGTCGACTTCCGCAACACTGTTGTGATAATGACGTCCAACCTGGGAAGCCAGTATATCACGGAATACGCCGGTCGGAGCGATACGGGCGATGGTGGCGATCATGAGCGCGGCCACGACCACGAGCGGATGCGCGACACGATAATGAACGTGCTCAAACAGTCGTTTAGGCCGGAGTTCCTGAACAGAATAGACGAGGTCCTGATCTTCAACCGTCTGGGCAGGAGTGAGATATCCCGGATAGTCGAGATCCAGCTGGGGTTGGTGCGCGCGCGCCTGGCAGACAAAGGTTTCTCCATAGTATGGACCCCTGCTGTACGCGACTACCTGGCCCGCGCCGGTTACGACCCGGTCTACGGCGCCAGGCCGCTTAAGCGGGCCATCCAGAAGGAACTCGAAAACACCCTCGCCCTCGAGATACTCCAGGGCAGGTTCAAAGAGGGCGACGTAATACAGGTGAGCGTGGCCGAGGATGGCGAGTCGCTGGAATTCCAGTAAGTTGTATTGCGTGTTTGGGGCCAACATGGTATTGTTGCCTTACCAACTCGCGATCGAGGTGATCGGTGTATGACCTATGCAAAGGCTAGGCTGTCCAGTAAGCGCCAAATCGCGATCCCCGCTGACATTGTCAGAGAGCTGGGCCTCAAGCAGGGTCAGGATTTCATCGTTCGCTGCGACGGCGCAAGGATCATACTCACTCCCGAGCCGGAGTCATACACGCGCAGATTCGCCGGCGCGCTGCGTGGGGTATACGGCGATGCTGCCGAAATACGCGACTATCTGAGGAAGGAGCGCGCTTCGTGGGACGAGTAGACGATGCTGATCACCTGACTAGACTCAGAGAGCTCCTGTCAGGATCCAGCCAGGTCATTCTGGACACGAATGCACTGATCTACTTCCTTCAGGGAACCGCCCCCTACTTCGATCTCGTTCAAGCACTGTTTGACGAGATCGAAGCGGGGCGCCTAAGGTGCGGCGTATCCGTCATATCCGAGCTTGAGCTGCTCGTCAAGCCAATCAGAGACTCGAAGTTTGACGCTCTGGATGAGATCTCGCTCTTCCTGTACGGATTCCCCAATCTCCAGGTATTCCCGGTCAGTCGCGAAACGGCCGCAGAGGCCGCCCGAATTCGCGCTGTCACCGGGCTCGGAGTAGCTGACTCGATCATTGCTGCGACCGCGGTCGTCGAAGCGTTCGACTGCATAGTCGGCAACGATAGAGAATGCGCGAAACGATTTGCCGATACTCCCTATCTCCTACTCGATGACTTCGCGTAGGAACCGGCGTGCTGTCCGTGCGGTCGTGGGCAGAGCCCATCGCTAGCTACTCAAAAGATGCCTGCGAATGAATGCCGCCGCTCGCTCAAGAATGCACTCTGGAGCAACCCAGAAATCCGGAAGGAACCCGATCCCGTCAATACTGGTCCCACTCGCGTTTAGCTTTAGAAGAGTTGGCACCCATACCCCTAGTCTCGAATACGGCAACACGAACATACCGACGTTTCCCGTCTGGTAAGCCCCGCTAGTGTTGATTCCCATGAACACCACGTTATCCATGTGGCGCAGGTAGTCTATGAGACCCTCAGTCGCACTGGCGCAATACGAGTCCATCAGCACAACAAGTACCGGCTTGTTGGCCGCAAAGACCTCGCTTGACTGACCTATCACACTCCAACCGGGGTTATTCGGGTCCGGCGGGCTGCGCCGCTGACCGTCTTCGGGTCCGCTACCCAAGCGCCTCTTCGTGTTGTCCCTGAGTATCATGGCAGTACTCGTCTTCAACTCTGCGCCTGCCCCCAGCGGTCCCGGGTTCTTCAGAGTAAGGCGTAGGCACCACTGCTTGGCGAACATCTCGTCGCCTCCCCGGTTTGACCGAAGATCCAGGATGACAACACTCTCGTACCATAGCCGCTCGGCGTCTCGTACGAACATGTCCATCGATTCCCTGCTGTCTCCCACTGGCAAGAAGGCCCTGCACTTCGCAAGGGGTATCCCCTCCAGATCGGTCAGTTCGTAGGGCAAGCCGCGAGTTTCAGGGGTTTCGGAGCGGACTGGAGACAACTGCACAGACTGCCGACTTCCATCCCCGAATTCAAGCACTATACCGGCAGACTGGGCATCACTAGGCACCAGCAACCCCGGAACGTAGACAATATCACCGGCTCCGCTAATAGACGCCTTCATGTAATCGGACGGGATGCAGCTGTCTACTCTAGCTAGCGTTCTGCCATCGATTGCCACGAACTCTCCCTTGTCGTTACGCACAAACTCAATGGAGAAATCGGCGTACAGCCGAAACCTCTTGCACAGCGCTCTGCTGCCGATAGCAAAATGCCCATCCTGGACAAAACCGAGGCAATCCACCTTGAACCTCCCACGACTGAAGTCGCGGGATTCCTGCTTCATCGACCATTGCCATTGCTGGTCTTACACGGTTTCCACAGGCGTAACTTCCGGCAGTTCCTGCCGTACGGACTAATGCTAAACCGCGTTTACAATACGCAGTCCTTCTTCCAGGATGTTCCTTGCAGCGTTTACATCCCTATCATGGTGCGTGCCGCAATTCGGGCAATCCCACTCACGAACTGCTAGGTTCTTTGTTTCGCTATTCTTGCACCCGCATACGTTGCATGTCTGGCTGCTGGCGTAGAATCGATTCACCTTGATAAGCGCCCTGCCATACCACCGCGTTTTGTACTCCAGCTGCCGTGCAACTTCACCCCAGGCCGCATCGGAGATTGCCTTCGCCAGCTTGCGGTTCTTGACCATGTTTTTAGGCACGAGCGTCTCCATGCAGATTAGGTCATAGTCGTGGACGAGTTGCGTTGTTAGCTTATGAATTGCGTCTCGGCGCTGATTGGCAACCTTCTCGTGCAGACGCGCAA
>Ga0255346_1000570_pt1 | contig 59478 bp, 54 predicted proteins | sample wastewater_treat_FD_194410 | JGI IMG/M metagenome (GOLD analysis project Ga0255346, IMG submission 194410) | Wastewater microbial communities from Lulu Island WWTP, Vancouver, Canada - plant22 | ecosystem: Engineered > WWTP > Wastewater > Unclassified | place: Canada: Vancouver, British Columbia...
AAGCCGACTACATACCGAAGCATCGTGGACGGAGCGCTGAAGCCGGTGCACCATCATCGTTAGCTACTTGAGTGAAGTGGATACCCCCTTGGTTTTATTCAGCACTGAGTGAGCAACGGATTGGCTCTGGCGCGTTTTGACTGGTTGGAATCATAAGCACTATCGGAACGTCACGACGCCCAGGAATTGATTATTGGTTTTGAAAAATTATGGTGAAAGTTAGGTGAAAGAAAAGAAACTTGTGACTTTGCTTGTGACCGAGCAAAGAAAAACCCCGACATCCCAGCCCTGGGATTCCGGGGTTAGATTGGCTTTTATGGCGGAGAGAGAGGGATTCGAACCCTCGGTAGATCTCTACGACCTACACTCGCTTAGCAGGCGAGCGCCTTCAGCCGACTCGGCCATCTCTCCGGATATTCCCTTTCATCTGGCGGAGGGAGTAGGATTCGAACCCACGGTCCCGCTGCTAACGGAACAACGGTTTTCAAGACCGCCGCCTTAAGCCTCTCGGCCATCCCTCCAGGACTTCCGCGCAATCGCTTGATTATGGTTAGCAAATAGCATTGTGTTGCTGGTCTGTCAAGCACTTCACCGCCGCCAGCCGGGAACCCATGGTTTCGACGCTCCGCACTAACCCGCTTTTGCTTGCTCTCGGGTTCGGGCTTGAAGTAGGATTCAAACCGGTTCCAGGGAACTGCGAGGATGGACGCCGCCGAACCTGCACCATTGCAGCAATCCCCCGACACACCTCGTACTGAGGCAACTCCCCGCTCGACATCCCCGCAGGTTTCAGGCGGGAACCCGGTGCTTCTCAGTCGCAGGCGCCAGCCAACGCATGCTGCGCATATATCTTTGGTGTGCACCATGGAGGAACGACCAGTCCAAGACCTTATGAGAGCCTGTCTCTGGCCATGGCAGGATTCGACTTCCAGGAGTGGGCAGGGAATCGCAACGGAGCGGTCATGAGCAATGAAATGGTAATTGGAGTGGATCTGGGGGGCACGCACCTGCGGACCGCCCTCGTCGATCGGGGAGGCAGGATTATACGCCGGCAGCGGACCGCAACCAGCATCGCGCACGGCGCCGCAACGACCGCCCGGAGGCTGATCGCCGAATGTCGGGAGCAGGTGGCGGCGGCCGGGACGCTGGGGTGCTGCGTGGTGGGGATTGGTTTGGGCGTTGCCGGGAAGGTGGCTCATCACCGGGGATGGGTGGTGTTCTCACCCAATTTGCCCGCCATGAAGAACTACCCGCTGGGCCCGGAGCTCGAATCCGCCCTGGGTCTGCCGGTACTGCTGGAAAATGACGCCTGTGCCTTCGGCATTGGCGAAAGCTGGGCTGGAGCCGGGCGAGGAATAGCCAACTGGGTGGGGCTGACCCTGGGAACGGGGATCGGCGGCTGCCTGATTCTCGACGGCCGACTCTGGCACGGGGACAACCTGGGATTTGTGGGCGAGCTGGGCCACATGGTCATTCAGCCGGAAGGACCGCAGTGCGCCTGCGGTCTCCGAGGATGCCTCGAAGCCCATGCCTCGGGAAGTGCCTTGGTGGCCTTCGTCGCCGACGCGGTGGCCGCCGGTGAGCTGGGAAGCGGTCCTTTATTTGAGCGCTGGCGCGACGGAGAACTCGATGCCAAAGGCGTCTGGGAATGTGCGGAAGCGGGTGACCCGGTTGCCCAAAAGGGTTTCGTGCGTATGGGCCGGGCTCTGGGGCTGGGGCTGGCCAACCTCTTCGCCGCGCTCGGCATCTGCCGCGCCATCATCGGCGGCGGCGTCAGTGCCGCCTGGAATCGCTTCATCGACCCACTCCACCAATCCCTGGCCGACCATTCGAGCATGCTCGACGCGGCTGATGCCGTGATCCAAAGGAGTGCTCTGGGCGATGATGCGGCCCTGCTTGGAGCAGCCAGGCTGGCCTTTGGCCGATAACTGACTACCCCCCGATTTTCACCATGGGGCGACTGATACACTTGCGTAGGAGACGGTTGTCCAGCGCGTGGCGCTCGGGTTTGCGGCTGATCGCCGCGCGGATCAGGTGGATAAGATCCTGATCCGAGGCACCCTGGCGCAGCGGGGTCCTGAGGTCATGCTCCTCCAAGGAAAAGAGGCAGGTGCGCAGTTTACCATCGGCGGTCAGGCGAAGGCGATTACAGGTGTGGCAGAAGTGTTCGCTGATGGGACTGATGATGCCGATCTTGCCCAGGGCGTTGGGAAAGCGATAAAGGCGGGCCGGGCCGTTGCTGTTCTCGCTGACCGCCGGCAGCAGCGGTGCGACCCGGTTGAGCCGTTCGAGCATGGCATCCGACGATACCAGCCGATTGTCCCCTTCTTCCCCCTGGAACGGCATGAACTCGATGAAGCGCACTTCAAAGGGATAGTGGTAGGTCAGGCAGGCCAGGTCTTCGATTTCATCATCATTGATCCCGCGCATGACGACGGCATTGAGCTTGATAGGCGAAAACCCGGTTTCCTGAGCGGTCCGAATGCCGTTCCAGACCTGTTCGAAAGCGTTCCGACGGGTGATGGCGGCATACTTTTCAGGTTTGAGGGTATCCAGGCTGATATTCACTCGTTTGATGCCGGCCACGAAGAGTCCCCGAGCGTACTGCTGCAGCAGCAGGCCATTGGTGGTGAGGCTGAGGCTCTTCAGGCCGGGAGTGGCGGCAATGTTGGCGCACAGGAACAGAATATCCTTTCGAACCAGGGGTTCTCCCCCGGTAATGCGAATCTTGCTGATTCCCATGCGGGCCACCACCTGCACCAAGTGGAGGATTTCCTCGTAGCTCAGAATATCCTCGTGCCCCAGCCAGGCGACGCCACCTTCAGGCATGCAGTAGGTGCAGCGCAGGTTGCAGCGGTCGGTAATCGAAAGCCGGAGGTAGTCGATCCGGCGGTGGTAGGAATCCTGTGGCGGCAATGGCATCGGTCAAGCTCTCCTTGACAATGGCGGGGTCAAAAGTCCTTTCAGACGCTCGCACAGCAGCGTATGGCGGTTCTGAATCCGATTATTGGTGAGGGCAATGGCGAGCGCCTTGCGGCTGCCCACGATGACCACCAGCTTCCTGGCACGGGTCACGGCGGTATAGAGCAGGTTCCGTTGCAGCATGACATAATGCTGGGTCAGGAGCGGAAAGACCACGGCCGGATACTCGCTCCCCTGAGCCTTGTGGACGGTGGCGGCATAGGCCAGCACCAGTTCATCCAGTTCGGAAAAATCATAAACGACCAGCCGTCCGTCCACTTCGACCCCAACTTCCTGGTTCTCGGCGTCAATCTTGCGGATGCGTCCCAGGTCGCCGTTGAAGACTTCCTTATCGTAGTTGTTGCGCACTTGCATCACTTTGTCATGGAGGCGGTAGGCGGTACCACCCCGTACGAGCGCTTCGGGCTGAGGATTCAGGGCCTCCTGGAGCTCCCGGTTCAGCCGGTGAGTGCCGATGGTGCCGCGATTCATGGGCGTCAGCACCTGAATATCGGCGACCGGATCCAACTTGAAGCGCGCCGGGATGCGATCCCGGCACAGTTTGACTATAACCTCTAAAACCTCTTCCGGCTCGTCTTTCTCGATAAAATAGAAATCCAGGAGTCTGTCAGGATCACTCGGCCGCAGCCGCGGAAACTTCCCTTCCCGCACCAGATGGGCATTCACCACGATCTGACTCTGCCGCGCCTGCCGGAAGATTTCGGTGAGCCGCACCACGGCAAAGCGGTCGGAGCGGATCACATCCAACAGCACATTACCGGGCCCCACCGCGGGGAGTTGGTCCACATCGCCGACCAGCACCAGGGTGGCGTGGCTGGGTATGGCTTTGAGGAGATGATACATGAGGAGGATATCGAGCATCGAAGCTTCATCCACAATCACCAGGTCCGCTCCCAGCGGCCGCTGTTCGTTGCGTTGGAAGCCTCCCTGATGGGGGCTGAACTCGAGGAGCCGATGAATGGTGCCGGCGGGATAGCGGGTGGCTTCGCTCAGCCGCTTGGCGGCCCGCCCCGTGGGCGCGGCCAGGCAGATGCGGGCGCCCCCCTGGCGGTAGATCGCCAGAACCGCCCGGATGAGCGTCGTCTTGCCCGTGCCGGGGCCACCGGTGATGACCAGGACCTTTTCCGTGAGCGCTTTTTTAACAGCCTCTTCCTGGAGCGGAGCCAGGGTGAAGGGGAGCTTTTGCCGCAGCCAGGTGATGGCCTGCTCGGGATCTCCCCGGTACTGCATGGCCAGAAAGGATTCCAGGTACCCAAGCCTGGCCGCCACTTGGCTTTCGGCCAGATGGTATCCCCGGAGGTAGACGGCCTGGTTATCGCCGAAGCTGGCGGCGAGCTCTTCCGGCAGCATCTCCCGCACCAGCCGCTGCTCGCCGACCTGCTGCGCAATGGCTTGCTCCAGAATGGGCCCCGGGATCTGGAGGAGTTTTTCGCACTGTTCCAGGAGCCATGATCGCGGCACGCAGACATGACCTTCCTCGGTGGCCTGATGCAGGACGTAATTGACGCCGCCCTCCGCTCGCAACGGCGAATCCTGCGGAATGCCCAGGCGCTGGGCAATCTGGTCGGCCGTGAGAAAGCCGATCCCGAAGACATCCATGGCCAGCCGATAAGGGTTTTCCCGGACCACCTCGAGAGAGGCCTTGCCGTAGTGTTTGAAAATGCGCGTGGCATAAGCCGCACTCACCCCATGCCCACGCAGGAAGATCATGAGCTCCCGGATGTCCTTCTGGTCTTCCCAGGCCCTGGTGATCTGAGCAAGGCGATAGGCGCCGATGCCGTCGACCTCGAGCAATCGTTCGGGGTTGTGGTCGATGACCTCGAGCGTCTGGGGGCCGAAACGGCCGACAATCCGCCTGGCCATGATCGGACCGATTCCTTTGATCAGGCCGGAACCGAGGTATTTGCCGATGCCCTGCACTGAATCAGGCACCGCCGTTTCGTAGCGATCGACTTTAAACTGCGCACCGAAGCGGGGATGGTTTCCCCATGAGCCCTCCATGCGCAGCACTTCCCCCGGGGTCACCGAGACGAAGCTGCCCACCGCACTGACCAGCTCTTTGCGTCCGGGGACCTTGATCTTGACGACGCTGTATCCGCTCTCTTCGTTGCTGAAGGTGACGCGTTCAACTAATCCCTGGAGAATCTCCGCCATCTTTCCCTTCCAGGTGCCCACTGTATCCGTCAGAAATCGGCTGCTCTTGACTCCGGCAACTGGGAACCAGGGATCTTACCATTATTCCGCGGAGGAAGGCCATGAATATCATTTTGACAAATGTTGAAGGCATGATAATATAAGCAAAATTCCGGCGAAAGGAGGAAACTATGGCAGCCGGAAAACCAGACAGCAGAAGAGGCTTTAGCAACTCCATCCAAGGGGAGAGGGAACCCGATGTCTCTTTACATCAAGACCGAGGACTATCGCAAGCATGGCATCAACAAGTATTCCGATCTTGCACTCATCCGTGCCGTGGTGCAGGAGGAACTCAAGATGGATCGGGTCTTCGTTTCATTCGTGAATCGGCACGAATATATTCGGGTGGATTTTCTTCAGCCGCGACCGCCGCGCCGTCCGAGAAGGCGCCGTCAGGCCAGAAAAGAAGTGGCCGAATCCAGCCAGGCATGACCCCGGGGCGCTCCTCACAGCGCCTTTTCTTTTTGTGCGGCTGTGAGCAGTTGGCTCACTGACCGGTTCTCGCCCCAGAACCTTAGCCTTCCCGACCATCCCCGCAAGCAATCGACCAGCTCGTTATGGCCTTGCTCCCCCCCAAAGATCAGGAAAGGCATCATTTCGCACCCAGCCAGCGTGCTTTTGGCTGGATTCCAGAGGAAAAGGTGGCAGCGATACCGCCCTGACCAGCGTCACACTTCGATCAGGCTCTCGTGCAGCAGTTCGAGGTCTTCGATTTCTTCTTCGAGATAGGCCTTGAGCTTCTTTTTCAGGCGGCTTTCGAGCTGGCGTACCCGTTCCCGGCTGATCCCGAACTGGTCTCCGATTTCCTGAAGGGTCATCGGTTCATCGGTCAGCAGGCGACTGTCAAAGATCACTGATTCCTTCCCCTTCAGTTGCTGGCGAAAGAGCAGCAATTTGTCATGCAGGATGGCTTTGGCTTCCTGATCGGCCAGTTGATCGTCCACCGGCAGATCGGCGGACGGCAGGAACGATTTGTGGGTATCTTCCGAATCCTCTCGCAGCGGGCTGTCCAGGGAGATCTCCCAACTGTTCAACCGCTGGTCCATCTCGATGATTTCCGATTCCTTCACATCCAGACGATGGCTGAGCAGTTTTGGAGACGCTTCGATACCCTGGGCTTCCAGCCGCTCTTTTTCTTTTCGGAGGTTGAAGAATAACTTTCGCTGGGCCTGGGTAGTACCAATTTTGACCAGCTTCCAGTTGTCCATGATGAATTTGATGATGTACGCCTTGATCCAGAACGAGGCATAGTAAGAAAATTTATACCCCCGGTAAGGATCGAATTTCTTGACCGCCTGCATCAGGCCGACGTTGCCCTCCTGAATCAGGTCCATGAGGTTCTGCATCCAATAGCGCTGAAAATCCATGGCGATCTTGACCACCAGCCGCAAATTGGCGGTAATGAGGCGGTAGCCGGCATTCAAATCGTCCTTTTCGCGATACCGGATCGCCAAGTCTCGTTCTTCTTCCCGGCTTAGCAGGGGATATCGTTTGATTTCATCCAGATAGAGCCGGAAGAGATCCACCGAGACCAGATGAGGACGTTCCGGAGCAGCAGGAACCGGCATGGGCGCCCCCTGCTCATTCTCACCGGCAATGGCGGTCTCCTCGGGCTCTGTCATTTCAGAACGGTCTTTCATGGCAAATGTCGATCCCACTCAGAGAGGCATTGAAAGTCACACTTTCTTTAACATCGGTATTTTATTACAAGTGAGGCGCTAAAACAAGACGAAAAGGGCAACTTGTTCCGCACCCATCCCAGAAAATCATTGCCTTTTAGCGGATGATTGAATATAAGAGGGCGAAGTTTTGAGAAGAAGGGGCAGTCATTTTCCTAAATGTTCAGGACCTCGTCAGCAGCCGGCTTTAAAATCAGCGTACCGGACTACATTGCTGGTCTGGAGCCCTACCCCCCCGGCAAACCCATCGAGGAGCTGGAGCGGGAGTACGGGCTCACCAATGCCATCAAACTGGCCAGCAACGAGAACCCCCTGGGTCCTTCACCGGCCGCTCTGGACGCCATCCGCGAAGCCCTGCCGCGGCTGCACCGCTATCCCGACGGGAGTGGTTACAGTCTGCGAAAGCGGCTTAGTGAGAAGCTTCAGCTCCCTTTCGACGGCATTGTCCTCAGCAACGGTTCCAACGAACTGATTGATCTTGCCATTCGCACTTTTCTCCTGCCGCAGGATGAGGTGGTGCTGCCGGCACCCTCGTTCCTGGTCTATCAGCTGGCAGTCCAGACCATGGGGGGGAAGACCCTGTCGGTGCCGCTCAAGAATTTTACCATCGACCTGCCCCAGACTGCCGCAGCCGTTACCCCCCATACGAAGATTGTCTTTATCAACAACCCCAATAACCCCACCGGGACCCTTGTCTCGAAAGCGGCTTTTGATACTTTTCTGGAATCAATTCCGCCGCATATTGTCGTCGTCCTGGACGAGGCCTATCTCGAGTTCGCCCGGGACCGTGACACGCCCAGGGGATTCGACTACATCCACCGCCCTGGTCCTTTCGTGATTGTCGCCCGGACCTTCTCCAAGGCTTACGGCCTGGCCGGACTGCGCATAGGCTACGGAGCGATGGCACCACCCCTCGCCGAGTATCTCCAGCGGGTGAGGCAACCGTTCAACACGGGCCTGCTGTCTCAGGTTGCCGCCCTGGCCGCTCTGGATGACGATTCCTTCCTGGAACGAACCCGGCAGGTGGTCACCGAAGGTCTGACTTTTCTCTATCGGGAAATGGCGCGACTGCGCCTGAAGACCGTACCCACCCAGGCCAACTTCCTCCTCATCGAAGTCCCCTGCGATGCCAGGAGGGTTTACGAGGCGATGCTGCGCCAGGGCGTGATCATTCGTCCCATGAATGCCTATGGGATGGTCAACACCATTCGCGTGAACACCGGCTTGCCGGAAGAGAACGAGAGGTTTGTCAGGTCCTTGGAGGAAACCCTTCACCAACTGCAGGGGTCAAACTGAACCGCCGGATGATCATTGCCTTGGACGGCCCCGCAGGGGCGGGCAAGAGCACCGTGTGCCGGCTGCTGGCAGCACGGCTGGGCTACGTCTATCTTGATACCGGAGCCATGTACCGGGCGGTGGCCTGGCTGGTTCAGACAGAAGGGCTTGATGCGGCCGACGAAACCGCCCTGGCGCAACACCTGGAACAGCAACCTATACGGTTCACCCTTGATAACGGGGCGTTGCATATCTTCGTCGGCAACCGGCAGTTGAACGAGGAATTGCGGCAGCCGGAGATGGCCTTGATGGCCTCGCGCATCTCACAGCTCGAGTGTGTCAGGAACTACCTCACCCGCTGTCAGCGAGAGCTTGGAGCGAGAGGCGGACTGGTGGCCGAAGGCCGGGACATGACCACCGTGGTGTTTCCGGATGCACCGGTCAGAATTTTCCTCACCGCCGATCTCAAGGCTCGCACTCAAAGACGGCTGCTGGAATACCAGGCAAAAGGGCTCAGGGTTGAGGAAGCCAGCCTCGAAGCACAAATCCGGGCGCGCGACGAGGCGGATGCCGAACGTGCGCTGGCGCCGCTGCGGGCGGCTCCTGGAGTCCTTCGCGTGGACACCTCGGAGATGAACATCACCCAGGTGGTGGAGCACCTGCTGGGGTTGATACGGCGGCAGAAAACACCAGAAGAGGCATCAAACCAGACTTGAGCGCAAATTTTCGCGTTGTTGTTGGGATTATATTCTGCTATGGTTTTTAGTTAAGTAACAGGCGGGGGAAAAAATCGGACAAGGGGGTAACAGGTTCAATGGTTGAAAAAGACGAAATCAAACAAGAAGAGATGGTTCCCATTCAGTTAGCTGAGCCATCGCAGACCGATGATGGGTTGCTCGAAGCAGATCTGGAAGATCTCGATACTATGCAGGATCTTTACGATCAGAGCTTTCAAAATATCCAGGAAGGAGAGGTAATCCGGGGAAGGATTGTCCAGGTCAACGATGACTTTGTCATGGTGGACATCGGCTATAAGTCCGAAGGGCAGATTTCAGTGACGGAATTCCGGGACGAGGAAGGTGACGTCAAGGCTGCGGTAGGCGATGAGGTCGATGTTCTGCTGGAATACCACGATGATGAGGACGGCACCATTCATCTTTCCAAGGAAAAGGCCGCCAAGATCAAGATCTGGGATGATATCAGCAAGATCTACAACGAGGACGGCATCATCGAGGGCAAAGTCGTTTCCAAAGTAAAGGGAGGGCTTGCCGTTGACATTGGAGTGCAGGCCTTTCTGCCCGGCTCCCAGGTGGACCTGCGGCCGATCCGCAACCTGGAATCCCTCCTCGGACAGGTCTTCCCGTTTAAGGTTTTAAAATACAACAAAAAGCGCCGTAATGTAGTGCTCTCCCGCCGCGCCATTCTCGAGAAGGAACGCGAACATCTCAAGCACGAGACCCTCGCCAATCTCGAAGACAACAAGGTCGTCGAAGGCATCGTCAAGAACATCACCGACTACGGCGTGTTTGTAGACCTCGGCGGAATCGACGGTCTGCTGCACATCACGGACATGAGTTGGGGGCGCGTTGGACATCCCTCGGAGCTGTTCCAGATGGGCGACAAGATCAAGGTCATGGTGCTGAGCTTCGATCGGGAGAACGAACGCGTCTCGCTCGGCCTGAAGCAGTTGGTCGCCGACCCCTGGACGCGGGCACAGGAACGCTACCCGGTCCAGACTCAGGTGAAAGGGCGCGTGGTCAGTTTGACGGACTATGGGGCGTTCGTGGAAATTGAAGAGGGGGTGGAAGGACTGATTCATGTCTCAGAAATGTCCTGGACCAAGAAGATTCGTCATCCCTCTAAAGTCCTCAGCGTCGGGGATGAGGTGGAAGCGGTGGTCCTCAGCATCAATCCGGACAACAAGCGCATCTCACTGGGCATGAAACAGCTCGAACCCAATCCCTGGGACATCATTGCCCATAAATATCCGGTGGGCACCACCATTGCCGGCAAGATCAAGAACATCACCGACTTTGGGGTCTTCATCGGGATTGACGAAGGGATTGACGGTCTGGTTCATATTTCCGACATTTCCTGGACCAAGCGCATCAAACATCCGTCCGAAGTCTACAAGAAAAACCAGGAAGTCCAGGCCATTGTGCTCAACATCGACCGCGAGAACGAGCGCTTTTCGCTGGGGATCAAACAGCTCGAACCCGACCCCTGGGAGAGCATCCCCCAGCGCTATCCGTTGGGGACCGTTATCGCCGGCCCGATCACCAACGTGACGGACTTCGGGCTGTTTGTGGAACTCGAGGAAGGCATCGAAGGCCTGGTGCACGTATCGGAAATCAGCAAAGAGAAGATCAAGTCCCCGGTCGGCCAGTTCAAGACCGGGGATAGAATCACCGCCAAGGTGATCAACATCTCCCCCAAGGACCGCAAAATCGGACTTTCCATCAAGAAGGTCCAAGAACAGGAAGAGCGCACCAACTTCGAAGACTATGTGGACAATGCCAAGGCGGCGACCTCCAATCTCGGAGAACTGTTGAAGGAAGGATTGGAGGCTCGGGCCACCAGCACTCTGCCGTCGGAGAAGAGTTAGTCGGATCCTTCCCCGGCAAGGATTTTGAAAACGTCACCCGGCTTGTGCGAAATGCGCATGAGACCGGGTGACTGATTTCTGGATACGCTTATGAAACGGTTTTTCCAGTTTCTCCTCAGCCTTTTCTTATTGACGGTGATCATCTTCCTCGCATGGCTGATGACCCCTGAATTCCAGTTCCTGGCCAGCCCCAATCGCATCGGGGTGCTCGAAGTCCGCGGCATGATCGACAACGTGCAGGACTCGCTGAAGGCACTCAAGGAATTCCGTCAGGACGACAACGTTCGAGCCATCGTGGTCCGCATCGACTCTCCGGGAGGCGGCATCGGGGCTTCTCAGGAGCTCTGCCGGGAAATATGGCGTACCAGGGAGGAAAAGCCGGTGGTGGCCTCTCTGGGGGGCATCGCGGCCTCGGGGGGCTATTACATCGCGTCGGCGGCCAATCGCGTGATTGCCAACCCCGGCACCATCACCGGGAGTATCGGCGTGATCAGCTACTTCCCCAACCTGCGGGAACTGTTTGATAAAATCGGCTTCAGTGCCGTGATCATCAAGAGCGGTCAGTTCAAGGATACCGGCAATCCGGGGCGGGAGATGACCCAGGAAGAAAAGGCCCTGCTTCAGACCACCATGGACCAGGCGCATGCTCAGTTCATCCGTGATGTCGCGCGGGGCCGCAGCCTGCCCGAGACAAAAGTGAGCGAAATTGCGGACGGCCGGATCATCATGGGCGAGACCGCCCACCAGTTGGGGCTGGTAGATGAGCTGGGTAATTTCGAGGATGCCGTGATAGCCTCGGCCCGTCTCGGCAAGATCGAGGGCGAACCGGACCTCCTGTACGCCAAGAAAAAGAAACGCTCACTCCTTGACTTCCTGCTGGGTACTGAAGTCAGTGAGCAGCTGGACAACCTTGTGAACAGCCCGCCTGGCATTTTGCGCTACCAGGCTCGGTAGCTGACTCTTGCGGGCTCACGAAGCCTCCGAAAAGAGCACGGGGGCTCCTTTCGGGGGCTTCGCGCCGACCGATGGTGTGGTGTTGTCCTCACGTCTTGAAGATGCTGATGTCGCCACTTCCTTCTCTCAGGATTTCAGGGGTGTCCCCGATCAGTGAAACCACACTCGACGGCTTGCCGGGGACCGAGCCTCCGTCGATGATGAGGTCGATGGCATGGCCGAGTTTCTCCTTGATTTCCTGAGGAGTGGCGAGGATATCCTTGGTTTCGGGGTTGGTTGCGCTGGTGCTGATGACGGGATGTCCCAAATCATCGACAATGGCCAGGCAAATGGCATTATCGGGCACTCTGATTCCCACCGTGTGACGCTTGGTCAGCATGATCTTGGGAACCAGCCGGGAACCTTCGAGAACGAAGGTGTATGGGCCGGGAAGCAATCGCTTCATGTTCTTGTAGGCATAGTTGGTGACCTGGGCATACTCACTGATGTTTTTCAGATCACTGCAAATGAAGCTGAACGGATCGACGGGCGAACGGCGTTTCAGTTGGTAGATCTTTTCAATGGCCGCCTTATTGAGAAGATCGCAGCCAATTCCGTAATACGTATCCGTGGGATAGGCTATGATCCCCCCATTCGACAAAACCTCGACTACCTGTTTGATCTTTCTCGGTTCAGGATACTTGGGGTTGATTTCTAGAATCATGAGCACTCCCTTTCTGGCTAAGAGTTATCGAAACAGTGCCTTCAGTCGCTGCCGGAAGGTCTCAACCTCAGTCAATTTAACCCATTTTCAGAGGAGGGTCTTGACTTAAGGGGCCGAACCCATGAAAAAAGCCTTCAGTCAAGGTCTTTTGCCAAGCCCAGACCCTTTGGACAATACCCGTATGAAAATTGGGTTGTCAAGACAAGAAAAGGAGCCTGACCTGGATCATCCGAGCCCTGCATCAAGGTTTGCAGCCATTGACGTTGGCTCCCATACGCTTCGCTTGCTCATCGCCACGGTCGGCAAGCGGCGCGAGGTCCTTCCCCTTCGCCGGGACCGACGCATCACACGGTTGGCGAGGGATTTTTCGCAGACCGAAGACCTGAGCGAACCGAGTATGGTCGAGAGCCTGGCGGTGCTCGGCGAATTCTCTGGCTTGCTGCAGCAGCATCAGGTGACAAGCGTCATCTGCGGTGCGACCGGGGTGGTCCGCCGTGCCGGGAATGCCAGTGAGTTCCTGCAGCGCATCGAGAAAATGAATGGTCCTGTGCCATCCATCCTCTCCGAGGAGAGAGAAGCTTATTTGTCGGCCAAAGGGGTTCTCAGCGGGCTTCCCCGGAAAGAAGGGGTGGTGCTGTCGTTCGATCTCGGAGGCAGCAGTACCGAGTTCATGTTGATTGACTGCAATCGGGAGCTTTCGCTGTGGCACAGCAGTGTTTTTATTGGAGCAGCTACGGCAACGGAACGATTTCTGCCCGGCGATCCGCCCGCAGCCTCAGTGGTGCTTCGAGCCCGCGAGGCCGTCCGTTCGGCGCTGCACACCCAGCTGGCACAGTTGCAAGCGGTGCTGCAGGACCTTCACCTGCCGCTTTCGGCGTTGCAGGTCGTCGGCACCGCCGGAAGCGTTACCACCCTGGCGGCGATGTTCCTGGAAATGAAAGTCTACGACCCTTTCCGAATCAACGGTGTGCTGCTGTCGCAAACCTGGCTGAATCGCACCATCGACCTGCTCGCCAGGACCCCGCTGAGGGAACGGCGGCAGCTTGCCGGCCTGGAAGCGGGTCGAGAAGGGATTATCCTGGGAGGAGCTCTGGTTGTCGCCGAATTGCTGCGGGGACTCAAACAGGTGCAATTCATGGTCGTTGACAGCGGTCTTCTGGAGGGCCTGCTGCTCACTCTGATTGAACAGAGCTTCGGCTTGCCGGAGCGTCTCGTATCACCCTTTACAATGGACCATGGGGGAGAACAGTAATGACAGACTTAAAGACGAAACAGATTGTAGAAGCCCTGACCTTCGATGACATTTCTCTGCTGCCGGAGTATTCAGAGGTTTTGCCGCACGAAACTTCGGTCGAAACCATGCTCTCCCGTGAGATCGCCTTGCGCATCCCGCTGACCAGTGCCGCCATGGACACGGTCACCGAGGCCGCAACGGCTATCAGCCTGGCCCGAGAGGGAGGGATTGGTTTCATTCACCGTAATATGTCCATCGAACGGCAGGCCAGTGAAGTATCCAAGGTCAAAAAGTCGGAGAGCGGGATGGTCGCCGATCCGGTGACGGTGGAACCCGACCAGGACATCTCCGCTGTCCTCGAACTGATGGCCAAATATCGCATCTCGGGGGTGCCGGTGGTGAAGGGCGGGCAGTTGGTCGGCATCATCACCAACCGCGACCTGCGCTTCGAAACCAATATGCACCTCAGGGTATCCGAAGTCATGACCAAGGAGAACCTGGTTACAGCTCCTCTCGGGATCTCCCTCGAAGAATCCAAGAGACTGCTCCACAAGAACCGGATTGAAAAACTCCTGGTGGTGGATGAGCAGGGCAAGCTGAGGGGGCTCATCACGATCAAGGACATCATGAAGATCATCAAATACCCCAACGCCTGCAAGGATCAGCTCGGCCGTCTGCGGGTGGGGGCAGCGGTGGGCGCCAGCCGGGATCTGCTGGAACGAGCCACCGCTCTCAGGAATGCCGGAGTGGACGTCATCACCGTTGACAGCGCTCACGGTCATTCCCGAAATGTGCTGAAGGCAGTGGAACGCATCAAGGCCGACTTTCCTGAGATCCAGATCGTTGCTGGCAACGTCGCCACCGCCCGGGGCGCGGAAACCCTCATCAAAGCGGGCGCCGACGCCATCAAGGTCGGGGTTGGACCGGGGTCGATCTGCACCACCCGGATTGTTGCCGGCGTCGGGGTGCCGCAGGTGACGGCGGTCATGGAGTGCGCCAGAGTGGCAAGGCCACTTGGCATCCCCATCATTTCCGACGGCGGCATCAAATACAGCGGCGACATTGTCAAAGCGCTCGCCGTTGGCGCCGACAGTGTCATGATCGGAAGTCTCTTCGCCGGAACGGATGAAAGCCCCGGCGAGACCATTCTCTTCCAGGGACGCAGCTACAAAGTGTATCGCGGCATGGGCTCCCTCGGAGCCATGAAGGAAGGCAGCCGGGACCGTTATTTCCAGGACGAACTGGAAGATCCCGGCAAGCTGGTTCCTGAAGGGATCGAGGGCAAAGTCCCCTACCGCGGCTCGATCGCCGCCAGCGTCCACCAGATGATCGGCGGGCTTCGCGCCGGCATGGGGTATCTCGGCTGCGGCAGCCTGGCGGAACTACGGGAAAAGGCCCGGATGGTGCGCGTCACCAGCGCGGGACTCAAAGAAAGCCACGTTCACGACGTCATCATCACCAAGGAAGCGCCCAATTACCAGGTCGATTTACGATAGCTTCAGCACCGGGGGAACTCGCTCATGTCTTCCGATCATCTGCCCGAGGAACGTATCCTGATCCTGGACTTCGGCTCCCAGACCACCCAACTCATTGCCCGACGGGTGAGGGAGAGCCGGGTCTACTGCGAAATCCACCCATACCAACTGCCGCTGGCAAAGGTCAGAGCCTTCCACCCCAGGGGCATCATCCTCTCCGGGAGTCCGGCCAGCATGCACGATCCGGAGGCCCCACGCCTGGATCCAGGAGTCTTCGACCTGGATTGTCCGGTTCTCGGCATCTGCTACGGCATGCAATTGATGGCTTCCCTGCTGGGAGGGTCGGTCGAAAAAGCGGATCGCCGGGAATATGGGCCGGCCATCATCACCCTGGACGATCGAAGCGAGCTCTTCCGGGATATTGAAGAGGAGGGCGTGCGGGTGTGGATGAGCCATGGCGACCGCATCCTCGAACTCCCTGCCGGCTTCCAGGGGCTGGCCCACAGCGAGAATTCTCCCGCCGCGGCCATGGGCCATCCCGACCGCCATCTCTATGGCGTCCAGTTCCACCCGGAGGTCGTGCACACCGCTTGCGGTCGGATGCTGCTCGATAACTTTCTGTTCCACATCTGCCACTGCCGCCCGACCTGGACCATGAAATCATTCGTGGACCATGCCATCGAGGGTCTGGCCGAGCGGGTCGGCGAGAACCAGGTGATCTGCGCCCTGAGCGGCGGTGTCGATTCGTCGGTCGTGGCGGTACTCCTCCACAAGGCCATCGGCGCCCGTCTGCACTGCATTTTCGTCAACAACGGACTGCTGCGCCGGGGGGAAGCCGAGAGTGTCCGGCGGATCTTCCAGGACCATTTCGAGTTGAACCTCATCTATGTGGATGCCACCCAACCATTCCTCGAGCGCCTCGATGGCGTCACTGACCCCGAACAAAAGCGCAAAATCATTGGCAATCTCTTCATCGAGATCTTCGAACGGGAAGCGGCCAAAATCCGAAATGTCAAATACCTCGCTCAGGGCACCCTCTACCCCGACGTCATCGAGAGCGTCTCCTTCAAGGGCCCGTCAGCCACCATCAAAACCCACCACAACGTCGGCGGCCTGCCGGAACGGATGAAACTCGAACTCATCGAACCCCTGCGCGAACTCTTCAAGGATGAAGTGCGGCTGGTCGGGCGGGAACTGGGGCTGCCGGAGCAGATCGTCATGCGTCACCCCTTCCCCGGACCCGGACTCGCCATCCGGTTGATCGGGCCGGTCAGGCCGGAACCACTGGAAATCCTGCGCGAGGCCGACCTGATCATCCAGGAAGAACTGGAGGCTGCGGGCTGGTACGATCGCGTCTGGCAGGCCTTTGCCGTGCTCTTGCCGGTGCAGTCGGTGGGAGTCATGGGAGATGAACGGACCTACGACCAGGTGATCGCCGTGCGCGTCGTGGAGAGCCTCGACGCCATGACCGCCGATTGGGCCAGACTCCCGCATGAACTGCTGCAGCGGATCTCCATCCGGATCATCAATGAGGTCAAAGGGGTTAACCGGGTGGTCTACGATATCTCGTCCAAGCCTCCCAGCACCATCGAGTGGGAGTGATGGAGAAGCGAACCGCAGAACTGTAGAACTGCAGAACCGCAGAAGTTAGAAGTGTAGAAGTATGGAAGTATGGAAGTGCAGGATGTTGCATGGCGAATCTTAGGGTGCCGACGACCTTCACCGACAGCCGCCGATTTTACCGCTATCAGCATCAGCAGCGGCAGGGCGGGGTTGCTTTTCAGGTGCGGTATCGGGAAACCGATCTTTGGATTCGGGCTGAACGACAGCTCGAGAAAGAGGCGCTCGAGGCGGTTTTGAATTGCCGCCGCCAGTTGGAGGCATACATCAACGATCATCCCGATTTCGTCCGCGCCTTAACACCGTTGCCTGATGATCCCTTTGCCCCGCCGCTGGTGCGGCAGATGCTGGAGGCCGCCCGGAAGGTCGGCGTTGGCCCCATGGCCAGCGTGGCAGGAGCCATTGCCCAGGCCGTGGCACTCCGTTTGAAGCCGCTCTCAGCCTCGCTCATCATCGAAAACGGGGGGGATTGTTACCTGGATCTGGCGGAAGAGACCACGGTGGGGATTTTTGCCGGGCCCAATTCGCCCTTCACCGGCCGAATCGGGCTGCGCTTCCCGGCGGATCGCTTTCCTGTCGGCATCTGTACTTCGTCTGGGACCATCGGCCATTCGCTGAGCTTCGGCAAGGCCGATGCCGTCACCGTGGTCGCCCGCGATGCCGCCCTGGCCGATGCTGCAGCCACGGCGCTCGGTAACCTCGTCCAGACCCCCGGCGATATCAGCAAGGTCCTCGAAATCGCCTCCACTCACCCCCTGCTGGAAGGGGTCCTGATCATCATCCAGGACAAGATGGGCCTCTGGGGCAACTTGGAACTGATTTCTCGCTAGATGGTCGCGAGCCTTCCTGCGCCGCTCCCTCCACATCGCATCCGGTCGAGTTTGAAAAACCTGTTGAGATTTTGCACTTGGTTGCTATATTAGCATGCTTGTGAATATTTGCGTGTTCTTCGAAATCCACGGATGGCAGCCTTGACGGTCAGAACATGAAACTGGTGGTGATGTCAGATACCCATCTCAGCCGGGTAACGGATGAGTTCAGGGCGATTTGTGAGTGCTATTGTCACGATGCAGACTTGGTGATTCATTTGGGCGATATGACGCGCGGCAGGATTCTGAACTACCTCGAACAGTTTCCGCTGCAAGCCGTCGCGGGCAATATGGACGATCACAATATCCACAGCCGCCTGCCGGTCAAGAAGGTGCTGCCGCTCGGGGCCTTTCGGATTGGCCTGATCCACGGCTGGGGTGCCGCCGGTGACTTGCGTAACCGTTTGCAAAAACAGTTTACGGATGTGAACGCGATCTTTTTCGGGCATACCCACCAGCCCTTACAGCTTGTGGAGAATGGACTGCTATGGTTCAATCCGGGATCAGTTTTCGATGGGCGAGGCCCATCTCGCGGCAGTATTGGGATTGTCCATGTGGATGAGCAGCTGCGCGGGGAAATCGTCACGTTCCAGGAGTGAACATGGAAACCCTCTGGGCTCCCTGGCGGATGGAGTACATCCTGGGCAAACGGGAATCTTACTGTATTTTCTGCCCGGACGGGGATGGGCATTCCGATGCCGAGCGCCTTATTTTACATCGCGGGCGCTTGGTTATGGTAATGATGAACAAGTTCCCGTATAATAACGGGCACCTTTTGGTCGCACCGTGGCGGCACGTGGCGAACCTCGAAGAGCTGGTTGAAGACGAAATGACCCATATCATGCGCTGGGTGACTATCGCAACACGCATCATTGCGGAACTCATGCACCCGGATGGTTTCAATGTGGGAATCAACCTGGGAAATGCGGCCGGGGCGGGAGTGGAAGCTCATCTTCATGTTCACGTGGTACCTAGGTGGCAGGGAGACACCAATTTCCTTACGGTATTTAGCGACGTCAGAAGTATTCCCGAGCATTTGAAACAGACCTATGAGAAGCTGTTACCCTATTTCAAGAAGGAGAGCGCCCATGAGATTCATTAAACCGATTATCATTCTTATCATCCTCGGCCTGATCGCACTATTCATCTGGCAAAACACCGCGACCTTTAACGCACTCCAAGTCTTTCAACTCACTCTTCCTTTCAGCCAACCCATGAAGTGGACCTTTTCGCTCGCAACCCTGGTCGGCATTTCCGGAGCAGTCGGCCTGCTGGTGGGGATCATAATCATGTTCAAGCCATATAGGGGCTTGCGCAAGAAGCTGGTCGAGGAACGACAGGAAAAGGCCGCTGCGTAGCAGCAAGTGCGCCGGACCCCGGCAGCAGCACTGGTCCGGACGCAGGTTGAGACCGTATCCAGTTATTCATTACTGCAATCGGTACGCTGAAGGGCATATTTCTCGAGGTAGCCTCGCGGGGTGATCATCCACTCACCCCAGAGGTATGTCTGGCTGTTTCCCACCAGGAGAATCGTCTGCATATCGACTTCCTCCATGGGAATCCCCGCCAGGGTGGTGAGGCAGGTCCATTCAGAGTCGCGCATGGCGGCTCGCACCAGCGCCACCGGGGTGGCTGGTGAGCGATGACCGAGGAGGATTTCCCGAGCGCGGGTCAGCAGGTGGGATCGGGTTTTGCTGCGCGGATTGTAGAGGGCCAGCACAAAATCGGCCATGGCAGCCGCTGCCAGCCGTTTTTCGATCACCTCCCAGGGGGTGAGCAGATCGCTCAAGCTGATGGCCGCAAAATCATGCATGAGGGGGGCGCCGGCGAGCGCCGCAGCGGCATTGAACGCTGCCACCCCGGGAATCACCTCCACCACGAGATCCGCCTTTTGCGTGCCTGACGCCGCGTTCCGCACGACCCGCAGGGCGCGCTCGTGACAGAGGTCCAAAACGAGGCCCGCCATCCCATAAATCCCCGCATCACCGCTTGAAACCACCGCCACCCGGCGACCTTGAAGCGCGTAATCGATGGCTGCCTGACAGCGTTCCACTTCCTTCCGCATCCCGCTGGCGAAAATCGCTTTCCCATCGCAGAGGTCGGCGATCAACGCGAGGTAGGTCTTGTAGCCGACAATGACCTCCGCCGCTCGAAGCGCCTGCAGTGCCTCGGGAACCATGAATGAGCGTCCCCCCGGACCGAGACTCACAATGGTGAGGCGACCCTGGCCGCGGCCAGCGTCACGTTGGCCGTTTTCACTTTGGTTACGATCAGTTCCCTGCTCTGAGCACTCACCAGTGCCGTTGCTTCGCATACGCTCTCAACTCCCGTGTGGACCTGTACCACCCGTGAGGGGTTCGGTACCGCCACGCTTTCCAGTTGCTGGCGGGAAAAGAAGTGAACCGGACAACCCAGCCGCCGGCCCGCCTCCAGGATCCCTTCCTCGTCCGACTTCAGATCGATACTGGCCAAGTTTCTGATTGCCCCCAAAGACAACCGCTTATGCTCGAAGGTCCGAGCCAGAAACTCCAGAATTTCCTCCGCCATCGTCCCCCGATTGCAGCCAATCCCCACCACCAGGCAGCGAGGCCGCAAGATCAGACAGGAACAATCCGCCGGGGCCAGGCATGGCGAAACCCAGATGCCGACCCCTGCGCCGCCCTCCTGGACGGCGAGCGGCTCGTCCGGCAACCAGGTAATCTGCGGCAGCTCTCCGAGCCAGGGGTCGAGCCGCCCTTCCGGGTCAACCACCCACAGAGGTTCATCCTCAAGCAGGCGCCTTGCCACAGCCGCGATCATCGCCGGATTCTCGATGGCCAGCCCCAGCTCCCGAGCGACCAGGTCGATTGCGGGACGGTTCTGAACCTCCGAAGCGGTTGTGATGACCGGCTGGCCTGAGATTATGCGGGCAATGGTCTGCGCCAGCCGATTTGCCCCGCCCAGATGACCTGATACCAGGCTGATCACATACTGGCCCCGTTCATCCAGGACCACCACCGCCGGATCCTGAGTCTTATCCCTGAGCAGGGAGGCGATCTGGCGCACCACAATCCCGGTCGCCATGATGAAGACCAGCCCTCGAAACTGCTGCCACAGAGCGGGGACCACCGTCCGCAGGCGGTCAAAGCCCATCGCCCCCAGAGCTACCGCAAACCGATACCGGTCAGGCACATAGCAGGTACATCCCGGCAGGTTTGCCTGGATCTGCAGGGCCAGGTCGACCCCGTTCCTGGTAACGGCGATGACGGCAATGGGAAAATGATGAGGTGCGAGTGATGAGTGATGAGGGCAACCCATGCTCTTTGCCATTTTCTCAGGATGCCGGGCCGGCCCGGCGGAATCCATGGGCGAAGGTCTCATCGTAAAGCTTCGATTGCTTCAGGTCTTCTCGTCCGCCGGCACCAAAAACGTCACCTATCATGATGATGGCCTGACGCTGAATACTGGTGGCTTTGACCTTCGACACGATATTCGCCAGGCTCCCCCGAAGAATTTGCTCATCCGGCCAGCCCACTCGGCAGGCCACGACAACAGGGGTATCGGGCCCGTACCAAGGCACCACTTCAGCAACCACCTTCTCCAGCTGCTGGACACTCAGGTAGATCACCAGGGTCGCACGATGCGAGGCGAGGGAGGCAAGGTTCTCTCTTTCGGGCACCGGCGTACGGCCGGCAAGCCGCGTAAGGATGACGGTCTGAGAGAGTTCAGGGAGAGTCAGTTCCTGTTTCAAGGCTGCCGCCGCCGCAAACACTGCCGAGATGCCCGGCACCACCGCATAGGGGATGCCTTCCCGGGCAAGCTGCTGCATCTGCTCCTGGAGGGCACCGTAAAGGCTCGGGTCGCCCGTGTGCAGCCGCACCACCCGTTCGCCGGCAAAATAGCCCTCCCGCAGCAACTGATGGGTTTCCACCAGCGTCATGGAAGCGCTGCTGTAAGTCCTGGCACCCGCTTTGCTCCCTTCCAGGAGTGCTTCCGGCACCAGGGACCCCGTATACACGATCAGATCGGCTTCCTGCACCAACCTTTTTCCCTTGACCGTGATCAGCTCAGGATCACCGGGTCCTGCCCCAACAAACCAGACGGGATGCTTCATCGCTTCAGCCCTCTCAGCCTCGAATCGTCACCTGCCACTGCCCCATCCCACACCCTTCGCCCGCAACCCGCCCTCATTTTTCCCAGACACTCAGGATGAAAACCGGATTCAGGGCTTCGAAGCGAAGGCTTTCCGCAATGGGTACCGAGCGGTTGACCTGCAGCTGCGTGATACTCACTTCGAAAGGCTTCCCGCTCCAGAACGACCTGGCTAATTCGAGGGTATCCAGGGTCACGGCCGTTTGTACCACCCGCCCTCCGGCCCGCAACCGTTCCGACACTTGCTGCAGCACCTCCGGGAGATCGTTGCCGCTCCCCCCGATGAACACCCGATCCGGATCGGGAAGCTCAGCCAGCACCTCCCGCGCCGTGCCATGCACCGCTCGCACCTCGGCCAGCCCGTAGGCCTTGATGTTCCTCCGCAAGGCTTCATAGCGCGGCACCTGCTTTTCCACCGCAATGACTTCCTTGAGGGCCACCAAACGCGCTGCTTCAATGCTGACCGAGCCGCTGGCGGCGCCCAAATCCCACAGCACAAGACCTGGTTCGAGATGCAACAGGGCCAGCACCACAGCCCGAACTTCCATCTTGGTGATCATTCCGGCCTCGTGCTCAAACGCCGCTTCCGGAAGCCCGAAAAGGGGAAGGCTGGAACTGGCCGAGGAGTCCTTTCCAGCCGATTCTTGGCGGATGACGACAACGATATTGAGCGGAGCAAAATGCCTGGTCGCGGCCGCTTCCAGGGACAGATGGTGGATGCGCTCCGTGGGCAGTCCCAAATCTTCGCCAATAATCAGGGAGCGATCACAGATGCCGGCTTCAAGCAATTGCTGGGCAACCCAGGCGGGCGGGCGATGAGGATCGGTGAACAGCGCCACCTTGCTCTTCTCCCGTACGGCCCTGAGCCAATGCGCCGGCTTGGACAGGCGCGCCCCCCCGTGCAGGCTCAGGACTGTTACGTCCTCCCAGGCTTCCCCAAGGGTGGCAAAGAGGGCCTGCACACTCGTCGTATTGGGGAAGGTGAGGAGCCGCTCTTTCCCGAGACAGCTCGCCAGCCGCCGCCCAATACCAAAGAAGAACGGGTCTCCCGACGCAAGAACGGCAACCCGCTTTTCTTCGGAGTTCTTTTTCACAAGCTGGAGGAAGTCCTCAAGCGGCCCTTCCAGCAGGATTCTAGCTCCTTTGAAGCCCGGAAACGCTTCGAGATGCCGCTTCCCTCCTGCGAGGATTTCGGCCCGCTTCAGCCAGCGCCAGACCTGAGCCCCAAGGTCCTCTCTACCCTGTCCTAATCCCACCAGCAGCACCAGGGGGGGGCGCCAGTCATTGGGATCACGCCCGGCAGCTGTCGTCATGGACCTTCCAGATCAAGCAGCAGGTTTCCTCCATAGCTAAAAATCAGGACCCTCACCGCAACTCTCTCCCCGACAATCTTGGCAGCCTGCTTGAGAACGTCCCGGCCCACGACCCGGATCAGGTCCTCAGCACGGTTGGCAAGCAGCATGTCGAGCGCCTCACGAGCGGTATTCGCCTGCTCAAGCCGGCAAGACAAAGCCCGAGCATAACCGGCGGCTTCAGCCTGTCGGGCGAGGGGCTTAAGATCCAACGGGACCGTGTGAGCATGAGTGTGGGGATGCCCCTGAGACATCTTCAGGGCTTTGCCGAAAAAGACGCTCAGCACCACCTCGCGAAAGCTCCGCTGGCGCCCTTCTTCGAGAGCAAAGGCAAAAAAATCGGCAATCTGAACGAAGGCTTCATCCGGCCAGGCGGGGAACAATTGGCGGCCCAGCCGTTCGCTCTTGCCGCCGGTGCTGAGCAGGATGCTCCGGCACCCCATCGACGCGGCGACCGAGAGCGCCGCCTGGATGGTTTCCCGGTAGGCATCGTGGGAAAAAGGCTTGACCAGGCCGGTCGTTCCCAGAATGGAAATGCCGCCTAAGACGCCCAGGCGGGGGTTGAGTGTCCGTCGAGCCATTTCCTGTCCCCGCGGCACCTCGATTTCAAGCTCCACCAGAAGCCTCTCCAGACGCTCGGCCGAGCGAGCAAAAGGCAAGTGAACAGCGGCCTTCCTCGGAGGGGTGGAAGGATTCATCCCGCCCCTCGATATGCTCTCGACGGCATCCCAGAGGAGCAGTTCTTCGGTAAGATTCTCCGCCAGCATCCGCCGCGGTACGGGATTGACCGCAGGTTCCCCGATCGCTACCGGCAGTCCCGGTTTGGTGACAACCCCGACTCCCCCTCCCGCCACCAGCAGGATACCTGGAAGGCAATTGGAACCCCCTGTCGAGCTTCCCACGGCAGCCCCGCTTGACCAGCACCTTACCTTCGCCCGAATGGCCGCTCCATGCGTTACATCCGGGTCATCACCGCCATCCTTGATCACCGTGGCCACTGCACCCTGCCCTGTGAGGTAAGTCTCGCTGATGGAAACCGGGAAGAAGATCCCGCTCGGCAGGCGAACAGCCAGGCAGGCAGCAGTCCGCCCAGCCAACAACTGCCGCAGGGCCGCTCGGGCTGAAGCGGTGGCTGCGGTCCCGGTGCTGAACCCGTACCGAAGGCTCCCTCTTACCCTCGACACGGCTGCCACCATCGGTGATGCTGCCAGCCCCGGCTGTCGGGAGCCCGCAGGAGAAGCGGCCGTGAGGTCAACCACCAAAAGCTTTCAAACACACATTCGTCCTCTCGAAGGATGACAGCAGGGAGAGATCATCCCAGGTCTTGCCGTCGCTACTGACGTAGCTCTGCCCCACATAGGCATTGGCGGCACTGCTGTACCCTGGCTCATCCAACTCCACAGGAATGGGATAATCATACCCAGGGGTCGTCAATTTTACCACTACGGAAAACCTGGAACCGGGCGCCACCGCCGGTGGCGCCGCCGGTGTCCTATAAGTTCTGAACGTGCGATATCCGGCTTTGGCCTGCTTCCCGCCCATGCTCTTGATGAGGACACCATTTCTTGGATCGGTACCGGTCACGTCCTTATAAATGAAGATCCGATAGGTGGAGTACGGAACTGGAAGATAGAAGCTGACGGCTTCAATGCTGGCCGCGTCTTCCGCAGCCTGGAACACGTTGGCAAACCAGGCAGTCGGCGAGGAATACCCGACCGAGGCAATCCAACCGAGAGGATCGTACTCATAGGCGAACTTGTAATTGTTCGGCCTTTGGGCATTGTAGTAGGCAACTCCCGGCAACAGTCTCTTGTCGTAATAGGAAAGATAGAAATAGCCATCCTTCCCCCAATTCTTCCCCCAGCTGTTCTTGGCTATGAAAGCACCGTTTCCGGGTGGGCGCTGACCGGCAACAAAGTTGCTTCGCGGGTAGTCATCGTCCCATCCCACGAGCGCTACCCCATGGTTCCTCCCAACTCCGGTCGGTCCATTGTAGTAGTACGCCGCGGTGGTTTCATTATAGTACGCGGCGCCGTAGTACAGGGCCACGGTCACCGCGCCGTAAGCCATGAGGGCAGTCTTCAACTGGTCGTTGGCGAGGTAGTCGGCCCGTTCCGACAGGTACCAGGCATTCTGAACATGCTTTCGCACCTTGGCCCCTGGCGCCGCTTCCAGCAGGAGATTGCCATAGAGATAGGGCATGTCGCTGGTATTTACCGGACCGGCCCACCGGGCCAGATAGGCCGTCGCCATGTCATAGTTGCCGCCCTTGCACTCCCGGATGTCATACCCATGGTAACGGTTCATGTCCGCTTCGGAAAAGTCCCAGCGCTTATGACCTCCATGTCCATACTTGAGGAAGGATTCCAGGGACGCGTAGGTCGCGAAGGCCCAGCATGCGCCACATGATCCCTGATCCTTCACCGGCGTCACCCCGCCCAGCGTGCGCAGATCAAAGGATGTCGGAAAGATGTCGGTCGCACCCAGAAGGCTTTTCGACGTCACCGGGGGGGCTTTCAGAGGTGATGGGATATAGGACAACTCCTGCCCCTGTTCGCTGCAGCTCTCCACCACGCGCTCGCTTCTGCTCTGGAGATACTGAGTGAATTCGGGATTCACCGGGGCCACGCTCAGTTCCCCGGCTCGCACCCCGGCCGGCATGCAGATCATGGAAAGCCCGCAGCACCACAGCGCGAGCACCCCGAGCAGCAACCAACGACTTCTGACTAGAATCTTCAAAGGCATTTCTCCCTCATCTGGTGGAAGGTTCCAGGTTCATTGGTCAGGCTGGAACCTTTCCGGGTATAACTCTCGTGCGAGCTGCTCCACCGCCTCCACACAGCGGGGCCCGGGTCGTGAATATAGATATTCGTCCACGAAGATCACCCGGTCCTGCCGCACCGCTCGAAGCTGCGCAAAATGAGGCCGCCTGAGAGGGGGCAGAGGATTCTGGCTCATGGGACCGCGCTGTACCAGGTATAAGTCGGGATCAGCCACCAGCAGTGCTTCAAAATTGTACTGCACGATCGTTTTTTCACTCTTGATGACATTATCCGCCCCGGCTGCGACCAGGATTTGCTGGACGATGGAACCCCTGCCCGCAGCGGTGAGCGGTTCCGCCCGCACTTCAAAAAACACCCGGCGGCCTTCCCCGGCCCGGGGCAGCCGTTCCCCGACCGCCATCAGCCGCTTTCTCAGACCAGCGACCACTTCCCGGGCCTCGTTCGATCGTCCCACCAGGACCGCGAGCCGTTCCATGACGGCAAAGACTTCCTCAAATGTCTTGGGGGCAAAGACCGCCAGGGGTATGCCCGCGCTCTGCAGCCGCTCCATTTCGGCCGTAACCTCCCAGCGGCTGGCACTCTGCACCACCAGATCCGGTTTGAGCCCGATGATCATCTCCACATTGGGACGCATGTGGGTGCCGACCGAAGGCAATTTCACGATCTCGGCAGGGAATCGGTCGGCCTGGGTGCGCGCGGCGATTTCACCGCCCGCGCCAATCGCATAGAGCATTTCCGCAAACGCGCCGTAGAGCGGGATGATCCGTTTGGCCGGTTCCCGGAGTACTATCTCATGCCCCAGATCATCCACAATGGCAAGCGCCCGCGCCATCTCGGGCACGCTCATGGCCATAGTCGCCACCAGCACCAGGGTGCTGAGCCACTTGCAGGACGAGCAGTGCTGAGTGCTGAATACTGAGGGCTGAGGGCCGTAATCCATTAGCAAATCTTGACCATCCATCCTGCGCCATGTTCGCGTTTCAGGCCATCGTGACCCCTGTTTCGAATCAGGGAAGACCGCCTGCCATTCTATCACTACCCGTCTCTGCCTGGTATACACCCCCGGTTCGGGTCCAGTTTCAGAAAAAAACCACCTGCCGTCCGCCGGCAGCGGGCACTTCGTGGATCAAGGCGCGTGCCTCGTAGACCTCTTCCAAAATCGGTGGAATCAACACCGTGTTCGTTTCTCCATCGGCCACCACGGCGCCATCCTTGAGGAAAATGAGCCGATGGCAGAACAGCGCGGCCAGGTTGACGTCATGCAAAACAGCGAGAATGGTCAGGCCATTCTCCCGGTGGAGCTGCTCGAGCACCCTGAAGACCTGCAACTTGCGGTGGATATCCATGGCCGAAGTGGCCTCATCGAGGAGCAGGACAATCCCTTCCTGGGCCAGGGTCTTGGCCATGATCACCCGCTGCTTCTCCCCGCCGCTCACCGCCGTTATCAGCCGGTCGGCGAGCATTTCGGTATCGGTCAACACCATCGCCCGGCCGACGGCCTGATCGTCCTCGACGCTGTCGAGCTGCCAGCGTTTCTGGTGAGGATAGCGCCCCATCTGCACCACTTCTCGGCAGCGAAACGGGAACCGCACGTCCGGGTCCTGCGTCACCACCGCCATCTGGCGCGCCCGCTCCCGATGCTTGAGCTGCCCGAGGGGATATCCGTTGAATTCAATGGCTCCCCGCTGGATTGGTACGATACCGCTCAGAGCCAGGAGCAGGGTCGTCTTTCCCGACCCGTTCGGGCCCAGAATGCCAAGGAATTCTCCCTGATTGACGGAAAAGGAGATCCCTTTCAGAACGGAATGGCTGGAATAGCCACAGCTCAGGTCGCTGACACGAATCAGAGCTGCAGGTATTTCTTGCGATGGAGCAGGAGATAACAAAAGAAAGGTCCTCCTAGAATGGCCGTCACCACCCCCACGGGAAGCTCTTCCCCGGAGGCGAGCAGGCTCCTGGCGATGGTATCGGCAATGAGCACCAGCAGCCCTCCGAGCAGCAGGACGGCGGGAAGCAGACGGCGATGGCCGGGGCCGATGGCCAGGCGCACCAGATGGGGCACCACCAGTCCGACAAAGCCGATGACGCCGCTCACCGAGACCGCTGCCGCCGTCACCAGCGATGACGCCAGGAGCAGGCAGAAGCGCAGACGCTGGACATCCACCCCAAGATGCTGCGCCTGAACATCTCCCAGGCTCAGCAGGTCGAGCTCGCGCGTGTACCACAAGATCACCCCGCAGCCGAGCACTACATAGGGAATGACGAGGATCACATGAGTCCAGCTTCGGCCCGAGAGGCTCCCCATGATCCAGAAAACAATGGTTGAAACGGAATCTTCATTGAGGCTTTTGAGGAGGCTGATGCAGGCCGAAAGAAAGGTGGAGACAATGATCCCGGCCAGAACCAGGGTGGTAACGTGAATGCGCCCGTCCATCCGCCCCAGAAGGTAGACCAGGTAGAGTGCCGTGAGGGCCCCGGCAAAAGCCGCCACCGGGAGTGAGCTGATCCCCAGGAGGTGAATTCCGCCAACACCCGCAATAATCGCCAGGGAGGCCCCGAAGGCGGCTCCCGTCGAGACCCCCAGAGTGAAGGGATCGGCCAGCGGGTTCAGGAGCACCCCCTGGTAGACGGCTCCCGCCAGCGCCAGGGCACCGCCCAACACCAGGGCCAGGACAATCCTGGCCAGCCGAACATGGAGCACGATATACCGGAGAGTATCATCGAGATCGGTTGCCCAGGCGGAATGGAAGGGGGATAGCCAGAGCTTCAGGATGGCTTGGTAGGAAACCTCGAGCGGTCCGATTCCAGAGGCCGTGAAGGCCGCCACGACAATCACCACGAGCAGCCCCAACCACATCTTCAGCCCTCTGCCCCTCCCTCGGTGGTTTCAAGTCCCCGCTTCTTGACAATCATGAGAGAAAGGTAATGGGGCTGGGCAAGCTGGGCAAGGCGTTGAAAATCATGCTCTATGACCTCTCCCTCGAGACCGCAGCGGCTGATGAAACAGCAGTTGCCCTGCAGCCCCAGATCCTCGAGCTGTTCCAGAATTTGGGGAAGCTGCCTGTAGGTTTTCATGAGCACAACGCTGTCCGAAACTTCGATCACCTCTTTCAGCCGGCCCGCTCCCTTGGCGCCGGAAATGATCGTCATCACCTCTTCCCCCTCGGCCAACGGCAGGACGGCACAGGCGGCGGCAGCCTGAAATGAGGTCACTCCGGGAACAACCGTGATGGCGACTTCCGGCAGACAGCGGCGGATCTTGCGCATGAGATAGATGAAGGTGCTGAACGTGAGCGGATCACCCAGGGTGAGGAAGGCCACATCTTTTCACTGTCTGAGGATTTCAACCACCTTTTCACAGTTGGCCAGCCAGGCATCCTCCAGGTGTTCGGGATCGAAGGTCATGGGAAAGGCCAGATAGTCCAGCGGGGTATCCGCAGAAAGATGATCCCGCACAATGTCCCGGGCAAGACTGTAGTCATTCTTGGTGGACGCAGCCGCAAAGACATGGCCGACACTCCCTAGAGCTTTCACGGCTTTGAGCGTAAGCAGTTCCGGGTCACCAGGACCAACCCCAATCCCATAGAGAGTTCCCAGCATAACGTTTCACCCTGCCTTCTTATTCAATTCCGACATTCATCGCCCCAAATCCGACATCCGAAATCGAAAATCAGAGTCGAGCCAATTCCAGCAGGGCATGGGTGATGGCCACAGCCACCGCACTCCCACCCTTGCGCCCAAAAACAGTGATAGAAGGCTGGTCGGTGAGCTTCCGAAGCGCTTCCTTCGATTCCGCCGCCTGCACGAATCCCACCGGCACACCGATGATCAGGGCCGGACGTACCCGTTCTTCAAGGATCATCCGCACGGCTTCGAAAAGCGCCGTAGGAGCGTTGCCGACGGCCACGATGCTCCCCTCCATCCGCCCGGCAGAATGCCGAAAGGCCGCCACCGACCGGGTGGTACCCAAAGCTTCCGCCCACTGCTGGCTCTCGGGTGCCGCCGACGGAGTCACCACGCGGTTGCCATACCAACCCAAACGCCATGGCGCAAGGCCGGTTTGAATCATCCGGGTATCGGTGAAAATGGGAACCCCGCGCCGCAAGGCCGCAACCCCGGCAGTAATCGCCAGCGGGTGGAAGTGGATCAGATCGCGGTATTCAAAATCGCCTGTGGTGTGAATGACCCGGCGAACGACCTGCCACTGCTCCTCGGGAAACGGGTGATGCCCTGCCTCGGCATCAATGATCCGAAAACTGCTCTCCTCAATTGCCTGCCCGGCCCGAACCAACCCGGGGCGATCATGCTGTTCATTACCTTGAGGATTCATGACCCTGTTCCATGTTCTTGGGTACGGCGGCGGCGCCTTCACCACCAAACAAAAAGTCCTTGCGCCCCTCGCACAAGTGGGGACCACAAGGACTGCACCCGCTTCACTTGATCCTTCTCATCAGGAAAATCCCACGTTCCCCGGAATTAAAGACTATTCCACTCTTGAGAAACCCTGGAGGCTCAGGCAGGTTTTCTGACTCACGGATCATACTAATCGCCACCCCTTCCCATCACGCTCGATGCATGACAGTGGTCGCCATGGCTTTCGTCCCCGTTTACAGCGGCGGGACCGCGACGGACTCACACCGTCTTCCCCTTTAAATCCAATCGGTCACGGATACCTGAACCTGTTCCTTATCAAAGAACCAGCGGTCCCGTTCGGAAAACAGGGACCTTTACCGCCGATCTTCATCCCGCCTTCAGCGTGCCACGGCACAATGGACCATGGAGCACCGGCGGGTCTTTTTCCATCATGCCATCATGTTTATCCCAGTTGATGGATTGCGTCAATCGCGATGACACCCTTTGGAGGCTCGTGACGCCGGGCCGGCAGGCCTTGTCCAACCGTCCTGCTTTGACGCCGGGACAAATGGCACCAGCACGCACCGTTCGCGTACAACCTTCAGGAGGATTCCGCCCTCCGCTGGACGATCATACCCCGCGTCTGCAGTTGCTCCATCACCGCCTGTGCCGGGACGTCCCGCGCCGGGGAGAGAACCCCCGGCTGCCGAATGGCCCCGGCAAGGATCATCTGGGCGCCAATGCTGGCCGTATAGCCGACAGTCCGATTCATGGCGAAGAGGCCGGTTTTCAGGTCGCGGTAATCCAACAGGTCGTAGGTAACGCTCAGCTTTTTGCCATCCTTGAGCCCCCAGGTGCGGATGCGAATGATGACCAGGTCCCGTTCCTGCGGGCCGAACTGGAGGCGCGGCGTAAGGTGGTGTGCCAGAAACTGGCGGGGCGAAATCGATCCCCCATCGCCAGGAAGAGGCGTTTCGTCCAGGAAACCGAGATCTTTAAGAGTCTGCCAGAACCGACAATGGCCCGGATAACGCATGGCGAATCGCCCCATGGTGTTAACGGTCTTACCCAGTCCAAAGATGTCGAGGTAGCGGATGGCATCGCCGTTGGGATAGGCCTCGAGCTCGCCCACCACCGGGAAATCGGCCAGATGAATGTATTCATCCTTGAACATATGAGCCCCCGGCACGGTGATTTCGACGCCATCCCTGAGCAGGAGGCCGTCCCGATGGTAGGCCATGAGAACCCCCTCGAAGGTCCAGGTGATCTTGTACCGCAGGGGATTGTCGGCACAATCGGGCTCGGGCAGCCCCGCACCGTAGGAATAGAGCCCATGCACTTCGTCCAGCTCGGCAATGGCCATTTGCCCCAGGAGCAGGTCAATACCCGGATCCATGCCCATCTCGGGAAGGATGGTGACCCCCTTTGCCCGTGCTTCCTGATCCAGTTCGACCAGCGCGCCCGTGTAGTTGCTGCTCACGTAGGGCACCCCGGCATCAAGCGCTGCCCTGGCAAGCCGGGGGCCAAATGATACCGGCAGCATGGAAACCACGAGATTGGCTCCCGAGGCTTTGATCGCACTCACCACCGCCTGCTCATGGGAAGCATCCAGAGGCAGGAACCGCACCTTACCCAGGCCATTCTCCGCCGCAAACCGGCGCGCGCCCTCAAGGTCATGGTCCGCCGCGACAACTTCGCCAATCAGGGGACTCCCATCGAGGTCATGGATCACTGCTTTGCCCTGCAGGCCGGTCCCCACAACCAGGACTCTATTCTCAACAGCCATCGTCACGTTCTTCTCCTGTCAGTTACTGATATTGCGCAACCTGGGATCGAGAGCGTCACGGAGTCCGTCTCCCAGGAGATTGATGCTCAGGATCGTTGCCATGATGGCAAACCCTGGAAAGGTGGCAAGCCACCAGGCATCGGTAATGTACATCCGCCCTTCGGCCAGCATGCGCCCCCAGCTTGGCGCAGGTGGCGGCACGCCCATACCGAGGAACGAAAGGCCACTTTCCCAGATAATGATGTTGGCCACCCGCAAGGTCCCCAGGACAAGCAGGGGTGAGATGACATTGGGCAGGATGTGCCGGTAGATAATGGCCGGATGACGGGTGCCGACGGCGCGGGCCGATTCGACGAATTCCTTCTCCTTGAGCGACAAGACACTGCCGCGAATGGTTCGGGCATAGATCACCCAGTCGGAGGCGCCGAGCACCAGGATGAGGTTGAACATGGAGTTGCCGAGCACGGCAATGACCGAAATGGTGAGGAGCATAAACGGGTAGGCCATAAAGATATCGGCCGTCCGCATGATGATGCTGTCCAGCCTTCGGCCGTAGTAGCCGGACACCAGCCCGAGGACAATGCCGATGAGCTCGCCCAGGAGCACCGCACTGAACCCCACCAGGAGCGACACCCGGCTGCCATGAAGGATGCGGGCCAGTGCGTCCCGTCCCAGGTTGTCGGTTCCCAGCAGGTGCGCCGAGCTTCCCCCGTCCAGCCACGCCGGCGGCTGAAAACGGGCCAGGAGGTCCTGGGCAAGGGGGTCGACGGGATAAAACAGGGGAAAGAAGAGGCTGGTGAGAAGGATTGCAGTGAGCATGACGGCGCCCCAAAGCGCGCTGCGGCGCCGAGCCACCTCCCGGAAGGTGCCCGCCATGAGCCTCAGGGTCGGCCCCAGACTCTCCATGGCACTGCGATGCGCGGCGGCGACGGCGCCTCTCACTTTTCCTCCAGGTAACTGATGCGGGGATCAAGATAGATGTAGAGAAGGTCGACCAGGAGGTTGGCGGCCACAAAAATGAGCGCGAGGATAAAGACGATGGACTGCACCAGGGGATAATCCCGGTTGAAAATCGCCTGCACCACCAGGCGCCCCACCCCCGGCCAGGCGAAAACCGTCTCGATGATCACCGTCCCGCCAATGAGCAACCCAAACTGCATGCCCGCTACCGTCACCAGCGGTATCAGGGCGTTTTTCAGGGCGTGCTTGCCGATGACGTAGAACTCCCGCAGTCCCTTGGCGCGAGCGGTGCGAATGTAATCAAGGCTCAAGACCTCGAGCATTACCGAGCGGGTGAGGCGGGCGAACATGGCCATAAGACTCATCGCCAGGGCGAGAGCGGGCATGATGAGCTGGGCAAAGGTCCCCCGGCCGGAGGTGGGGAGCCAGCCCAGCTTCACGGAAAAGATCATGATGAACATGATCCCCAGCCAGAAATGCGGCAAGGAAAGCCCGAAGAGCGCCCCCAGCATGCTTCCCATATCGAGGGCGGAACCGCGGTAGACGGCTGAGATGATCCCGATCGGGATGGATACCACCAAAGCCAGGACCATCGCCGCCAGGGATAGCTCAAGGCTTGCTGGCAGCCGCTCCAAAATCAGATCCAGGGCCGGCACATGGTAGTAGAGCGATTCTCCGAAATCCCCCTGTACCGCCTTCTTGATAAACCGACCGTACTGAACGTACAGGGGATCATTGAAGCCGAGCTTCTGACGAAGCTGCTCGACTTCCTGCATCGAGGCGTCACCCGGCAGCATCAGCATCACCGGGTCTCCTGAGAGATGAATGAAGAAGAAACTGATCATGGAGATCCCCATGACGACGTAGACGGTGTGCCACAGTCTTTTCAGCAAATAGTGGAGCATTGGCTCTCAATTCACTTTGTCCAAGGTGCGCTATCCGTTGGCCGTTGGCTGCTGGTTCCCAGCCTCGAGCTCCACTCAGCCTCTGCCTGGCCGTCCCCCAGGCTCCAGCTTGGAAACCAGCAACTCCGCCGACCAGCGGTTACTTCACCTTGGGTTTTGCGTAATACATATTCAGGAAGCCGTCGCGGCGGCCCTGGTAGTCAGCGTTGTTCGCGACCCCGAAGACTTCCGGAACCACATAGAGATACAGCCACGGGGCGTCACCGTAAAGCAGCCGGTCTACTTCCTGATAGACCTGCGCACGCTTTTCGCGATCGATCACCGTTCTCCCCTTGTCCAGCAGCTCATCGACCTTGGGGTTCTTGTAGTAATAGTCGCGGCTTTTGGAATGGAACAGGGAGTAGACATAACGGTCGGGCTCGGGAGCATCATCCCACCAGTAGATGAACATCTGGAGTTTCTTGCCCTTGTAATTCTCCCACATGACCGCTCTCTCGAGAGGCTCCAGCTTGATCTTGATGCCGACCTTGGCAAGATCCGCGGCAATGGCCTCGGCCTGTTCCTGGATCTGAGACATGTAGGTGCCGTAGCTCAACCGCGCCTCGAACCCCTTCTCATAACCGGCTTCGGCCAGCAGCTTCTTGGCCTTCTCGAGGTCGTAGGCATAGGGCTTGAGGCTGGGATCGTGGCCGAAGGTGCGGGGACTGATGGCCCCGGCACACAGAATCGCCTTGCCGTCGAAAAGCGCCTTGTTGATCAGTTCCCGGTTCAGAGCGTGGTTAACGGCCTGGCGCACCCGAACATCGTTAAAGGGCGGATCATAGGTATTCAGGCCCAGGTAGTTCATGGCTCCCATCTGCGGAGTCAGGTAAGCCTTGCCCGAGGCTTCGATTTTTTTGCGCTGGTTGACCGGTATGGCTCCCACCACATCCGCTTCGCCCGTCAGCAGCGAAGCCACGCGGGCCGCTTCTTCGGGAATGGCCTTAAAAATAACCTTCTTGTAGGCGGGCTTGGGACCGTAGTACTTGTCATAGGCTTCGAGGACGATCTCCTCGCCCTTGGTCCACTTTACCAGTTTGTAGGGCCCGCAACCGACCGGCTTGATGTTGTAGTCGGCATCTCCCATCTGCTGCACCACTTTCGGGGGAACGATGGGGAGATAGTACCCAAGGATGTAGAGGCCCGGTGCATAGGGTTCAGCAGTGGCAATGGTGATGGTATGCTCATCCAGGACCTTGAGATCCTTGAAGGGGGATAGTTTTCCCTTATGGGGACTGTCGATGGCCGGGTTGTTGAGCCGCTCGAACGAAAATTTGACCGCTTCGGCATTGACCGGGTCACCGTTGTGGAAAGTGGCATCCTTTCGCAGGGTGATCTTCCAGGTGAGGTCATCGATTTTTTCCCACTTTTCCGCCAGGGCTGGTTTTACCGTGGCGTCTTCCTGGGGGCTGAACAGGGTGTCGTGCAGATTGTAGCAGACACTCATGGTCGTCTGGATGGAACTACGCATCAGATCCAGTCCCACCGGTTCGGCTTCCTGGACAACCACCAGCGTGCCCGCCTCGCGCGCCGGGGCAGGTGCGGCAAAGCCCATGGTCACCAGGTTCAAAGCCAGCAAAAGCAGCATCCATCTCTTCATAGCCAACCTCCATCCCTAAAGTTAGTGGATATAACAGATCCTCCCGGCAACCGCTGCCGAGCGTCACCTTGCACTCACCGGCCCCCCTCAGCCAACCAGGACAGTTTATCTTCACCCTCCTCATAACCGGCCCTGACAACGATGCCCCTCTTACACTCCGAACTCTCTTCCCCCTCACGCCTCACGCCTCACCCTTCACTAATATAGGTGGCATGCTACCCAATGGCCTGCGGCCACCTCCCGGTTGTCAGGAACATCCTGATCACACACTGCCAACCGCCTCGGACAGCGAGGGTGGAAATGGCAGCCGGACGGGGGATCGATGGGAGACGGAACGTCCCCTTTGAGAATGATCCGATCGCGCGAGCGCCGGGGATTGGGCACCGGCACCGCCGACAGCAGAGCCTGCGTATAGGGGTGGTGAGGTTCGGCGTAGAGTCTTTCCACCGGTGCCAGTTCGACAATTCTTCCCAGGTACATCACCGCCACCCGGTGGCTGATATACCGGATAACGCCCAGGTCATGGGAAATGAAGAGATAGCTGAGGTTCAGCTGCCGCTGAAGTCGCACCAGAAGGTTCAGGACCTGAGCTTGAACGGATACATCCAGGGCCGATACCGGTTCATCGGCAACAACGAACTGCGGGTGCAGAACCAGGGCCCGAGCGATCCCGATGCGCTGCCGCTGACCGCCCGAAAACTCGTGCGGAAACCGCTTCCGGTGTTCAGGCAGCAGCCCGACCATGGTCAGCGCTTCCGCCACCTTTTCGGACCTTTCCTGCCGGGTCGCCTTCTCATGAGCGAGCAGCGGTTCTTCAACGATGCGTTCCACGGTGAGCCGTGGATTGAGTGAACTGAAGGGGTCCTGGAACACGATCTGCATGCTGCGTCTGAGCGACCGCATGGCTTCCTGGTTAGGGTGCGCAGGTTTCGGCCCTGATAGAGGATCTCCCCGGAAGTGGGTTCGATGAGGCGCAGGATGGCCCGCCCGGCCGTCGATTTCCCACAGCCCGACTCACCCACCAGTCCCAGCGTCTCCCGCGAGGCGACGGAAAATGAGATGCCGTCCACCGCCCGCACAAACTGCTCCCGCCGCCCGAGCCATCCCCGACGCACCGGAAAGTACTTCACCAGGTTTTGGACACGAAGGATCTCAGCCATGTACCACCATCCAGCAGGCGGCCCAGTGGTCGTCACCTGATTCCATCAGATCGGGTTCCTGCTCTCTGCAAATCTCCTGAGCCTGGGGGCAACGGGGATGAAACCGGCACCCCCGGGGAAGGGCAAAAAGACTTGGCACCACCCCCCGAATCTCGTATAAGGCTTGCGTCTTGCGCGTTGCTTCGGGGCTGGGGATAGCCTGCATGAGCCCCCGGGTATAAGGATGCAACGGCTGGTCGAAAAGCTCCAGGGTTCGGGCCTGCTCTACCACCCGGCCGGCATAAATCACCACCACCCGGTGAGAAATCTCGGCAATAACCCCTAAATCGTGGGTGATCATGATGATCGCGGTACCCAGATCCTGCCGGAGCCGCTCCATCAGATCGAGGATCTGGGCCTGGATGGTCACATCGAGGGCCGTGGTGGGTTCATCGGCGATGAGCAGGCCGGGGCGGCACGCCAGAGCCATGGCGATCATCACCCGCTGACGAATACCCCCTGACAGTTGGTGAGGATATTCCTTAACCCGGTTATGGGGAATGGGAACCCCGACCGTTTCCAGCATTTCGACCGATTTGGCAAGGGCTTCCGACCGCGACGCACCCTGGTGAATGCGGAAAGCTTCCGCCAGTTGATTGCCAACGGTGAAGACCGGATTCAAGGCGGTCATGGGTTCCTGAAAAATCATGCTGATTTCGTTCCCGCGAATGGTCCTGATCTCCCATTCGGGGAGATCCAGGAGATTGCGGCCGCGAAAGATGATTTCTCCCCCTGCGAAAACGGCGGGCGGCATCGGAAGGAGCCGCAGGACTGACAGCGCCAGCACACTCTTGCCGCATCCGGACTCCCCCACCACCCCCAGGACCTCGCCGGTCTGCACGTGCAGGCTGACACCGTCTACCGCTTTGGCCGTTCCTGCAGGCGTTCTGAAATGGGTGTGGAGATCCCGCACCTGGAGAAGAGGGGCAGGGGCTTTGTGGGCTATAGAGCCCAGACTCGCTCCAGCTAAAGCCATATTCAATTTTCGAGCTCGGGTTCAAATTGTCTTATACGGCGCGCTAAACCTTAGCAGGCCTGACGCCAGCGGCTGCTGAAAAAGTCCTTGGGCACCACCACAATCCCCCGCGGTGTGACCTCGAAATGCTTCCGATCCTCCTGCGGATCGATGCCAATCTGGGTATTCGCCGGGATGACGTTGTGCTTGTCGATAATGGCCTTCTTGATGCGACAATGCCGGCCGATCTCGACGTTGTCCATGATCACCGATTCATCCACTTCCGCCCAACTGCGCACGGTTACATTGTAAGAGAGCACGGAACTGCGCACTGTGCCGCCACTGATGATACAGCCGGGAGCCACCAGCGAATCCACTGCCATCCCCACTCGCGGCTGCTCCTGGTTGACCTGATTGAAGACGAACTTGGCGGGCGGATACTGGCGCTGAAAGGTTCGGATGGGCCAGAGGCTGCCGTAGAGGTTGAAGAAGGGATCGATCCCGGTCAGGTCCATATTTGCATTCCAGTAGGCGTCGAGGGTGCCGACGTCGCGCCAGTACTGGGAATCCCTCGTTCCGTCAACCAGTTGCCAGCGTCTGACACCATCCGGGTCCACCGCGTGGATATAATCCTTGATGCGATTCAGGCGCCGGTAGGGATAGGCGATCACCTTATGATCCCCTATCAGGTGAGGAATGATATCGGTTCCAAAATCGTTGTAATCGGTCTTTTTCAGAAGATCGAGGAGCAGTTCCGTCCGGAACAGATAGATGCCCATGGAAGCCAGCGAACGCTCGGGGTCGTCGGGAATGGCCTTCGGTTCCCTGGGCTTTTCCTGCCAGGCGACGATGCGGAAATCATTGTCCACTTCGGCAATGCCGAACTCCGAGGCCTGGTTTCGCTCGACCTCCAGCAGACCGACACTGACGTCGGCATCATGCTTTTCGTGGTATTCGCGGAACGACATGTAATCCATCTTGTAAACATGATCCCCCGACAGGATCAAGACCAGACGGGGACGCTCCCGTTCGAGCAAATAGAGGTTCTGGCGTACACAGTCGGCTGTCCCTCGGTACCATTCCTTGCCCAGTCGCTGCTGCGGGGCGGCGATGCGGAGGTAATGCCCGAGATCGGCGGAGAAGATATTCCAGCCCTCTTCCAGGTGATCGACCATGGACTGGGATTTATATTGAGGGAAGATGAGGATCTTGTAGAGCTGAGAGTTGATACAGTTGCTCAGGGGAATGTCGATGAGCCGGTAGACGCCGCCAAAGGGTACCGCTGGTTTGGAACGGTCACGCGTCAGGGGCATCAGCCGTTTCCCCTCGCCTCCCGCCATGATGATGGTGAGCACGTCTTTCATGGTCCGTCCCTTTCCCACAAGCTGCGTTTTGCACTACCGCATTAATGGAGATATTCCCGCACATCCGAAGGCAGGGCACTGTTCCGATACACCACGTTGCCCTCCTTATTCACGAGCACCACCAGGGGGATGCCTTGGACCTTGTAGGCTTTCATCACCTTGCCTTCACCATCGAAGAGGATCGGCCACGTGACCGGATGCCCCTCTTGATAGCGTTTCAGGCGTTCAATGGTATCTGACCCACCCACATTGATGCCGAGGATCTCCAGTTCGTTCGGCCCGATCTTTTCCCGTAGTTTGAGAAAATCCGGTCTCATGGAAACGCAGTAGGGACACCAGGTCGCCCAGAAGTAAAGCAGCACCGGGCGCTCCCCCTTGAATGTGCTCAACCGGACCATGCTCCCATTCAGGCTGGGAAGTTCAAAGTCGATGGCCGGCCCTTTGGCGCCCGAACCCCAACTGAAGAAAGCCGCCAAACGCTCCAGTCCGCCCGACTCAGCCGCGATTCCCTGAGGTTGCGGCGCCAGCAGCAGACTCATCAGCACCACCGCCAGGACCCCCAACAACCCGCGGAAAACCTTTTTGAAACTCATAGCCAGAGTTCTCCTGTCTTGATGAAGAAGTATTCGGCGGCCAGAACCATCAACACTCCGAAGGTCTTCTGAATGCGCCTCATCCAGATGCCCGAACGCGGGAGAGAAGCCAGGAGGCCGGTGAAGGTTCCGATCACGATCACCAGGCTGCCGATCCCATAAGAAAAGCAGAAGAGCATTCCCATGCCCCACACGATGTCCTGGCGGGTGGCGACGATCGTCAGGAGCACGCCCAGAATCGGCGTGGTGCACGTGCTGACCACCAGGGCGGAAGCCCCCCCCAGCACTACGCTAGAAAGAATATCATGTCCGGGAATATTTCGCACCTGGATACGATTCAAAAACGCCGGGGGTTTGAGCGGCACGACTTCCAGCATCGCCAGGCCAAAGAAGAGACAGAGGTTGCCGACCATCAGATAGGTCCACCGGTTGGTCGTCAACGCTCCAAAAAGGCCACCGGTGAGGGCCGCCACGGCACCGAGCGCGGAATAAACCACCGCCAGCCCCAGGACGTAGAAGGATGAGAGGACGAAGCCCCGCCAGCGGTTGCCATGGGCCTTGGCACCAATGAACGCTACCGTGATCGGAATCATGGGGTAGGTGCATGGCGTGAAACTCGCCAGAACACCACCTACATAGGCGAGGAGAAGGGCAAGCGACGGATGTTCGTGCGCAATCCCCTCAAAATGAGTCATCCACTCCAAAACGTTTCCTCTGGTTCAATCCGCTTATATCGCTCCGAGCTGTTCGAGGAGCCTCAGACTCTTGAGATCCCTGCCACGGTGCTCACGCACCCAGCCCAATAATGCCCGCAACAGAGGCGCCTTCCGATGCTGGGAGAAATGGAGACGCCAGAGCTTGGTTAGCGAAACCCGTCTGGACTGCTGAACAAGCGTCAGAGTCCCCAAATCCAGGGGAACCCCATCTCCTTCACCCATTCCATGATTGGGACAGAGCAACGTTCCCTGACGCATTTGCCACCGCCACTGGGTGGCCGCGCTGAGTGAACGGCGACACACCGCACAGGCTTCCAGCGATGGAAGATAACCCATGATATGAAGAAAGCGAAGCAGGAAGAGCAGGACCACGTTGAGCGGGTCGCGGCAGCCGACCAGGTGGTCCAGCGTTGCTCGCAACAGCACAAAAAGCTCAGCCTGTGGTTCTCCTTCCGCAGCCATTTCCAGGACCATCTCGGAAACCAGCGCCGCATAACCCCATCGCGCCAAATCAGCGCGAAGACTCAGATGCGGCTCCACCAGGGTGCACGACTCAATCCATACCAGCCCCTTTCGCAGCCGGTAGGTCAAGTGCACCACACTGCAAGGTTCAAAAGTATGAACAAATCGCTTGCGGCTCCGCCTGGCCCCCTTGGCAATGCCCCGCAGATTTCCCCCGTGTTCGCTGAAAAAAGCAATGAGTCGATCGGACTCTCCATAGTCCCGGCAATGCAAGACGATGGCTTCCGTTTCAGCAACATCCATGCCCCGTCCAGTCTCATTCCTTCAGATGGCGCTCATCGGGAAGACTGAAGCGGAGGACACTGCCGGGCCTGGCCGGAATGTCCACAGGGCGACCGTCCCATTTCATGCTGACGCCACCCGCATTGCCGATCACGATTCGCATGCCTTGCTCGGCCTCCCATTCACGCATGTCCCCAGGTTCCAACATGGCGTTCTGGGTGATCTTGTCATCCATGGTGACCTGGACCCAGGTCTTCTGCGTGGCTTCAACCGTGAACTGATGCTTGTCCGCGATCTCCGCCGCCGTCGGCTTTTCCTTCGCTTCCGGCAGAATATCGGAGCTGGTCACCTCCGGTGCCGAGCGCATCCCCTGGTCGCCCGCCACCGTCGCTTCCTTCACCGGTTTCGGGATGACTCCGGGACCAGCCTTGTCGGAAAGATCAGCAGGCAGGTCCTGCTGGGGATAGCCGGAAGTGGTCAGGGATTGCGGGGCGTCTCCGTGCAATCGATATTTCCAGAACCACGCGCCCCCATACACCACCCCCACGACGGCAATGCCGAACAGCACAATCGAAAACACTCCGATTCGTCTTTTCTTGCCTAGTCCCTTGGACCACTTGCCGAAGCGCTTTATTCCCCGGTCCTGCTGATCACAGGCGCGTATCGCTGCTTCATATTTCTGGATCAGTGCTTCGCCGTCAAGCCCCACCGCCCCGCAGTAGCTTCTCAAAAAACTGCGGATCAACAAGGGCGTTCCAATCCGCTCGAAGTTCCCCTCTTCCATGGCCTCAAGCATGTTGATACTGACGCGAAGCCTTTCCGACAACACCGGCAAGGTCAAGCCCTGCTTCAGCCTCTCAGATTTCAACAATTCGGCAAGTTCTTGCATTGGCTCTTCGCCCTTGGCTGCTGGCTGCTGGTTATAGGGATATTTGAATGAAGGCGCGGGATTCGAGTTCCTTGACCCATTCTTCGAATTTGCGGTTCATTTCCTGTTGGAACAACTGTCGGCGAGCCTTTTCCCGAATACTGACGTCACCGGTAGCCTGTTTTTCCTTTTGGCGGTCCAACACCTTAAAGATGAAATACCCCGACGGAGTCTTGATCAAATCGCTCGTCTCACCCGGTTTGAGATTCCGGGTTGCGGCTTCAATGGGAGGCGCCAGTTCACCCACGGCAATATATCCCAGATCGCCACCTTCCTGTGCCGCCGGTCCTTTAGAGTACTCCACGGCAAGCCTGCCGAAATCTGCCCCCCCCTTCAGCCGCCCCACAATGTCTTTGGCCTGCTTGTCGACGGCTTCGGTCGTGAGCGCATCAGCCTCTTCCGGAAGGGGTAGAAAAATGATCGCCAGACGCCTCCGCTCGCTGAAGGATGCCTCATCGTTGGTGAGAAAGGAATCGATCTGTTTTTCACTAATGATGATCTTGGACTTGAGCACCCGGTCAACCAGTCTGCTACGCTCGATCTCCTTCTTAATGGCGTCCCGGAACTGAGCCCGACTCTGCCCTTCCTGCTGGATCATATATTCCAGCTGGGTGTCCGTGAAGCGATTCTCCTGTTTGATCCTGTCAATCGCCTCATCGACCTCGCGCTCCGAGACCACGATCTTCAAACGCCGAATCTCTTCATCGGCCAGCCGGTCGCGAACCATCTGATGCAGCACCTCGCGTTCAAGTTGCGCCCGCTTTGCCGGATCATCCATGTTCAACTCCGGCGCCATCTTCGCCACCATGCGAATCTGGTCCTGCAGTTCACTGTAGAGGATAATCTCCCCGTTCACCACGGCCACCATCCGGTCCAGGGTAGCAGCGCGAGCAGTTCCCAAGCCTACCAGCAACCCCATGATAATCAAGGATATTCTCATCGCCATGCGCATGCCGTCCCTCATTCTGCGGAATCCCTCTCTTCAGTCTAACCTACTGAATTGACTTAATATCACTATCATGTTCCCAGGCTTCTTGCAAGATCCTTTTCAACCGGGCCAGGCGCTGAGCCGGATCGCGCCCCCAGATCTCAATCTTCAGTCTGTGTTCCGCCTCAAGCCGGAAGGCACCATTGATCCGTTCCAGATAGGATGCCAAGGCCAGCACCCCCAGGTTTTTGGCAAAAGTGAGGGCAAAGGACTCACCATCCTCATCAACGCGTTCCAGCCCGATCCGTTTGGCAAGGAGGCGCATTTTCGCCAGCAGGTTCAGGTTCCTGACACTCTCGGGAAACTGACCATAACGATCTCGCCATTCTTTTGCCAAGTCGTCGATTTCCGACTCTTCTCCCAGCGTCGCCAACCTCTTGTAGGCTATGAGCCGCTGATCGGTATCGGGAATGAAAGTCTCCGGCAGGAACGCCGAGAGCTGAACGTTCAGCTCCGGCTCGACGGTCTCTGCCGCCACCCCCCCGCCTTTGAGATCGCGCATGGTTTTTTCGAGTAGTTCCAGGAAGAGTTCGTAACCCACGGCTGCAATGTGCCCCGACTGCGCTGCCCCCAGGATGGTCCCGCCTCCCCGAATCTGGAGGTCGTTGAGGGCGATCTTGAAGCCTGCGCCCAGTTCGCTGAAATCGAGCAGGGCCCGCAGCCGTTTCTGGGCGTCGCGCGTGATGAGATGTTCGCCGGGTACCAGGAGATAGGCATAGGCCTGTTCGCTGGAGCGTCCCACCCGTCCTCGCAGCTGGTAGATCTGAGCAAGGCCGAACTTGTCGGCCCGGTTGATGATGATCGTGTTGGTCGCCGGAATGTCCAATCCCGACTCGATGATGGTGGTGCAAACCAGCACTTCCACGCGGCGCTGGATGAAATCCAGCATCACCTTTTCCAGGTCCCGTTCCTTCATCTGGCCATGGGCCACGCTGAAGCGCGCTTCCGGGACCATCTGGCTCAATTTGGCGGCCATCTGGTAGATGCTCATGACGTGATTGTGGACGAAGAAGACCTGGCCGCCCCGTTTCAATTCTCGATAGATGGCTTCGCGAATGGTGAATTCGTCGTACTTACAGAGAAACGTCTCGATGGAATGGCGATCCTGCGGCGCCGTCTCGATCACGCTCATATCCCGCATCCCGGAAAGAGCCATGTGCAACGTTCGGGGGATCGGGGTGGCGGTCAAGGTGAGGACGTCCACCGAAACTCGAAGCTTCTTCAGGTTTTCCTTATGCTTGACCCCAAACCGGTGCTCCTCGTCCACAATGACCAATCCCAGGTCACGAAACTTAACATCCTTTTGCAGCAGTCGATGGGTACCGATTACCACATCGATGCCCCCGTGCTCCATGGCCTTGAGCACCTGCTTCTGCTGAGCGGGGCTCTTGAAGCGGCTGAGGGCCGCAACCGTCGCGGGAAAACCGTCGAACCGTTCGACAAAGGTCTGATAGTGCTGTTCAGCCAAAACCGTGGTCGGTACCAGCATGGCCACCTGTTTGCCATCGGTCACGGCCTTGAACGCGGCCCGGATCGCCACTTCCGTCTTACCGTAGCCGACATCTCCGCAAATCAACCGATCCATGGGCCGACCCGTTGCCATATCTTCGAGCACATCCTCGATGGCTCGCACTTGATCGGGAGTCTCCTCATGCGCGAAGGTCGCTTCGAATTCGCGAAAATAGGTGTCCGGGGGAGAATACCGAAACCCTTCATGCACCTGCCGCTGGGCATAGAGGCTGAGAAGCTCCTGGGCGATCCGCTCCGCTGATTCCAGGGCCTTGAGCTTGGCGGTTTCCCAGGATTTCCCCCCAAGCTTGTCGACCCGCGGCTCGTGGCCCTCGACCCCGAGGTATTTCTGGACTTTGGTGAGCTTGTCCACGGGAACATAGAGACGGTCGCCATCCTGGTATTCGAGGAGCAGGAAATCATTCTCAATGCTTCGCACATTCAGATGAACCAGCTCTTTGTAGATCCCGATCCCGTGGTCGACGTGAACCACAAAATCTCCCACATGAAGGTCCTGAAAGGAGTTCAGGAAGATGCCTGAAACCGGTTTGCGAGGTCGCCGCCGGGAGCGTTTCCCGAAAACTTCCTCTTCCGAGACTACGGCGAGTTTTTCCGCGGGCCAGAGGAAACCTTTAAAGGAAGGGCCGACCAGCAGCTTTACCGCAGAGGAGGCAAAGGACTCTTCTCCGAACGGCAAGGCACTGAACAGGACTTCCACCCCATAGCCGAGCAGCAGCTCGGCCAGTCGTTTGGCCTGCTCCTTCTGCTGGCACACGAGGAAGGAGTTGATGCCTTCCCTTTGCCATTGCTGGAACTGGTGCACCAGAGGCTCCAGCAGCCTTTCCTTGTTTTGATGAGACCTTATCGCAATGTTCAGTTCACTGTGCCCGGAAGCTCCCAGATCAAACGTGCGGGACGACGCGGAGGGCTCGGTGAGCGCATTCACCCATACCTGCTGGAAGTGTCTGCCCTCTTCCCATACCTGGTCCGGATCGACCAGGAGTTCGGCGGCCGGCCGCTGCCACTCATTGGCCGACGGCTCCCCGCCGGCCCCCTGGGACCTCTGCCGGATGCTCTCAGCCATTTCCATGTGACTGCGGCTGGTATCCGACCAGAAAAGGATGGTATGGGGATCGAGATAGTCGAACAGGGTTGCCGTCTTTTCGTAGAATATGGGCAGTACCGACTCGAAAGAGCCCGTCTGATAGCCTTCCTGGATCCTTTCCAGCCAAACGTTCCCGGCGGCGGGCGTGAGCACCCCGTCCCGGACATCGGCATAGACCGCCTCCTGGCCTCGGGAACGGGCCTCGGGGTCGAGGATGATCTCGCTGGAGGGGAGCAGGACCACATCTTCCAGAATCCCCAGAGAACGCTGACTGCTGGGATGGAACAGGCGGATGGAATCCAGCTCGTCGCCAAAGAATTCGAGCCGGAGAGGCCACTGGTAGAGGGGCGCATAGAGGTCGAGAACCCCCCCGCGTCGGCTGAGGTCGCCGTATTCCTCGACCAGTGAGACCGGATAGTAGCCGCGCTCGATGAGCCGCCGACAGAAGGAGTCGAGGTCCAGGTCCTCCCCCTTGACCCGGTAATCCACGTGCTCGACCAGCAGCGCGGGGGGCATGAGGCGTTCGAGCAGAGCCAGGGCCGAGGTCACTACCACCAGGGGTGACGTTGCCGTCCTGATGGCATAGAGGGTTTCAAGCCGCCTGGCCGTGGTCTCCATTTTCCCCAGAGACTGACTCTTCCGGGCGGTGCGGGAAGGAAAGTACCAGACCCTGCGCAGCAGCGGTGCGTCCGGACGCTGAGGGTCCCTGCCCATGAAGAAGGAGACCGTCTCAAACAGCTGCTCCGCCTCCCGCTCGCTCGGGGCAATCACAACCATGGCCTGGCGAAGGCGCGACAGGCCTCTGGCAATGAGATACGAAAGGGCCGATTCCTGCACCCCGTGGAGATGGATTGATTCGTGCGAGTTCTTCAGAAACGTGAGGACAGCCTCAGCATCCGGTTTCAGGAAGACGTCCCCGTCGAACCTTACCGGGGCTCCAACCTCCCACTCAGGATAAACCGATGACTTCATTGGGTCCGTGACGATTCCCCTGCAAAAAAGATTTCATCTTTAAAAGAAACCACACTATAACCAAGAAGGCTTTCAAAAGAAAGATTTGCGGAAGGAGCAATCATTCATGACCCATACCACTCTCCAGGAAAGACTGCGCCAGATTCCCAGCGTCGAACACATGCTCCAGGTACCTGCCATCCAGGAGACGCTCGCCCAACTCCCACGAACCCTCGTCCTCGCAAGCATCCGGCAGGTCCTGGAAGAAAAGCGTGCCGAGCTTCTTGCTCATCCCGAGAAGGTCCCGGCGGTGACCCTCGAAGCCGCCCAGCTGGTGCCGCTGATTTTGAACCACCTCGCCAGGATCAGCGCCCACACGCTGCAAACCGTTGTAAATGCGACTGGCATCATGGTGCACACCAATCTCGGACGCTCCCTCCTCGCCGAGGCCGCGATTGACCGACTGCAGCAGATCTGCCGCCACTACAACAACCTCGAGTACGACCTCGAACAGGGCCGGCGGGGGTCCCGCTATGTGCACGCCGAAGCCATCCTCTGCGAGCTCACCGGAGCCGAAGCCGCCCTGGTCGTCAACAACAATGCCGCAGCCGTGCTGCTCGCCTTGAACACCATGGCCAACGGCCGGGAAGTCATCGTCTCCCGTGGTCAGTTGGTAGAAATCGGCGGCTCGTTTCGGATTCCGGATGTGATGCGCAGCAGCGGCGCCAGCCTGCGCGAAGTCGGGTGCACGAACCGGACGCACTTGAGCGACTATGAGGCGGCGGTCACCGATCAAACGGCGGTGCTGCTGCGGGTGCATGCCAGCAATTACCGCATCATCGGCTTTACCGCCGAGGTTTCGGGGGAAGACCTGGTGATGCTCGGCCGGAAGCTCCGGCTGCCGGTCATGGAAGACTTGGGCAGCGGCTGTTTCATGGATCTGACCGGGTTTGGCCTGCCGGGCGAACCTACGGTCCAGGAGGTCCTGCGCACCGGCGTCGACCTGGTCACTTTCAGCGGAGACAAACTACTGGGCGGCCCTCAGGCGGGAATCATCCTCGGCAGGCCGGAAATCATCGCCCGCTGCCGGAAAAACCCGCTCACCCGAGCGCTCCGCGTGGACAAGATGACGCTTGCCGCTCTCGAAGCCACCCTGCGTCTCTATCGCGACCAACGCCAGGCCGTGGCCCAAATCCCGACGCTTCGCATGATCGCCATGCCCCTGACTCTCCTCGAAGAGCGGGCCCGGCAGCTGGCCTCACTCATCCGGGAAGCGGACGGCCACGACCGGCTCCAGGTCCAGGTCCAACCCGGCTTCTCCCAGGTCGGCGGTGGCGCCCTGCCCATCCAGAACCTCTCGACCTGGACCGTCGCGGTGAGCTCTGCCCACCTGAGCACGCAAGCCATCGAGACTCGCCTGCGCGCCAACCACCCGCCCATTATCGGGCGCATTGAAGCCGACCGCTATCTCATGGATGTCCGCACCCTGCAGCCGGCGGAATTCCCGGTCATTCAAAAGGCATGTCAGGGCCTGTTGGAAAAATCTGAACCTGCCCCCGAAGCCTTACCCAGCGCCAATGGAATCCGCTAGGAAAACCACAAATACAGAGCACCGGGAGGGTGTTGCTGCATCTTGAGGAAGTTCTCAAACGCTCCATGATTTCCCGATTCGCTTCACCTCTTCGGTCAGGCCCACTTTGACCTCACTCCAGGCAATGGGCCAAAGCATCATGGGCTGAACCTCCCTTTCGGCTTCCCCGAAATCAATCAACCCTTTAAGAAAAAGCAGCCAGTTGAAACGAACCGTTCCCTGCTCTTCAAGGACCATCATGAGCAGGTTCTCCAATGATATCCGGCTTCGGGGTAAGATAATAAAGATCAATAAAATCTTTTCTGCTGCCGCGACTGGCGATAGCGTGGAGCTTCATTCGTCCGATATCCAGAGGATCCGCCACCTTAAATGTTGCATCTTCGAAGACCACCATCTTGAGGGGAAATCGTCGAGGAATCAGCTCACGCAGATAATCAACTTTTATGTTGTCAATGATCAGTGCCCAATAGGAGGACGACTGAGAGGTCAGGGTCGGCTTATGGGAAAGACCCAGCAAGTCATGGAGGAGTGGTTGATACTCATAATCCTTCGGTATAAGAAAATCCAAGTCTGCCGAAAGGCGATGCCCCAAATGCAGGGCAAGAGCCGTACCACCAACCAGATAGACTGGAGTCATGGTTTTGAGACCGCTCAATCCCGGCAGCAGTCTCCAAACGGGCTCGGGTATTGCTTCACGGTGCATGATTCTTCCTTTACATCGAGGAGCAGAGCCCAGAATATTCTGGACCTCCGCGAGAGGGAGCGGCTGGTCTTGATTGTCCTCCGGAAGTCTTCCCGGCTGTAGGTGCGCATAAGGAATTGCAGAGCCACTTCGTCACCGAATTCCATGAGACGACTGATAATGAAGTATGAAGAGTCATCCACGCAAAGCTCCTCAAAATCGACATCCCAAAAGAAGGGCCTCAAGGACTCTGGAATGGACTGAGTCTTGCCGGATGCTGTGCCTTTTTCCATCACCTGCTACCCCCGGGTCCGTTCTTTGAGAGGCTGGCAAAGATGCCACTGGTGGCAAGCCTCAAACCGTTATTCAACCTGCTGACTTGAGATAGCCTCGTCCCCCGCCATTGTGTTCACATCCAATAACGCGTAAAAATTCCCTGTCTTTCCATTTGATGTATTAAAGTATATTTTCTTCCGTAAAATGCCACAACGATCCTTGTTGAGAGTTGCTGGCTGCACCAGGCGCATGAGTAACGTGGACTCCTGTCGGAGGATTGATAGATGAAGGTTTTGGCACCGTGCCGAGTGGTCAGAAGCTATGTGCAGAAGATTCAGGCCCGTCCTGAGGAGGTTTTCGCCCTGTTGTGCCCGGTCCGGGAAACGGAATGGGTAAAAGGCTGGGAACCACTTGTCGTCTATTCCCGGTCCGGGTTGGCGGAACCGGAATGCGTTTTCCTGACCGGTGAGGGCGAACCGGATGCGGTGTGGGTGATCACCCGGCGCGATTGGTCGCAGTTTGCACTCGAGATCATCAAGGTGACTCCCTGGACCACCGTGGCAAAGATCAACATTTCGCTTTCCGAAAACCAACAGGGGGGAACCGAGGCCGAGGTCACCTATTCCTACACGGCCTTGAGTGAGGCTGGCAAGGAATTCGTAGAGAACTATACGGACAGCTATTTTGCTGAATTCATGGAGTTTTGGGAAGCCTCGCTCAACGAGTACCTGCTGGCAAGAGCTCAATGAGTCGAGCCGGTCCCCGTCTCGCTGCCGTTGTTGTCCGGCGGGCAGGAAAAATCCCGCTCTGTCGGAGGGAGAATCACAGAGCGGGACCGGGAGAGGCTGCCGTCAAATCATAGCTTGACGTGGTAGACCCACCCGAACTTATCCTCTCTTTCACCATACTGGATGCCGACGATCTCGTCGTAGAATTTTTGTGACCATTCCCCGACTCCGCCATCCTGAACCTGGAACGATTCGCCCTTGAAGTAGATGTCTCCAACCGGTGACACCACCGCGGCCGTGCCGGTTCCGAAGACTTCCTTCATGGCGCCCGACTTGATTGCGGTAATCACTTCTTCGACAGCAACGGGACGTTCCGACACGGCAATCCCCCAATGCCGTGCCAGCTGGATGACTGAATCCCGAGTCACCCCCGGCAGGATCGATCCGGAGAGGGCCGGTGTGATCAATTCATCTTCGATGCGGAAGAAGATGTTCATGGTCCCCACTTCTTCGATTAAGCGCCGTTCCACGGCATCAAGCCAGAGCACCTGGGTGAGGCCCTGCTTCTTGGCATATTCGGCGGCAAACAGGCTCGAGGCATAATTGGCCATGGTCTTGGCTTCCCCCACGCCGCCCCGAACGGCACGGACGAATTCATCCGACACATAGATTTTGACCGGGTTGAAACCCTCCGCATAATAGGCGGCGACCGGTCCGGTAATGACGTAATAGAGGTACTCGCTGGCGGGACGGACCCCCAGATGGGCCTCGCTGGCAATCATCGTGGGCCGTATGTAGAGGGACGAACCGACATGATGGGGAATCCATTCTTCATCAATCCCCAGCAGTCTGCCGATCAGCTGAAACTGGAAGGCTGTGTCGATTTCCGGCATGCACATCCGGCGCGCCGAACGGTTGAATCGCTCCCAGTTCTTCTCCGGGCGGAACAGGTGGATGGTGCCGTCCTGCCACCGATAAGCCTTGAGCCCTTCAAAGATGCCCTGTCCATAATGAAGCACCATGGCCGCAGGGTCAAGCTGCAGAGCCTCGTACGGGACGATGCGGGCATCCTGCCAGCCCCGGTCGGCACGCCAGTCCATCATGAACATATGATCACTGAACACTCTGCCAAAAACCAGCTTGGTCTCATCCGTCGGCTTGGGGTGTCGCCTGGCAGGATCAACCGGTTGCACTCTGATTTCCATCTGAACCCCTCCTGCAATTTGAGATCAACGTTTGTTCCGCTCTATCGGGAACCATCAAGGCAGTCCTTCCCGGTCTGCTGCCCGGCTACTGCAGGGCGAAGTGGGACGAGCGCAGGAAGAGGCTGATTTGCCGGCTGTAGTGCTGGATCAAGAGCCTGTTGCCGGCGTCCTTGAAGAATTCCTGATCCCTTTCCTTGCCCTTTTCATCTTCTGCCTGTTTTTCGATAACGCCCTTTTCCAGGTAGTACTTGACGGCATTAGCGAACATGATATTGGAAATGGCTTCAGGACGTTCGATCAACTCCAGTTTGAGGGCCTTCTGGCCAAGGCTCGCTACCTTTTTGAGGAAGTCCTTTTCGTTGTACACCTTTTTTTGGAGATAGCGGACAGCTCTCAAAACCAGCCAGTAGCCCTCGAAGTAGTTCCGCAACAACCCCTGAAACGCATGGGCGGCGCGCAGTCCCTTATGGGCAAGAATATAGGGCTGATCGTGGCCGTTCACGCGATGGACCCAGCCCAGCTGCTCGAAAATCTCAATGGTCCGGTCCACCAGGTCTTCGTTCTGGATCTCATTGTCATAAACAAATTCAAACTTGAAAAAGTCTTTCATGAAAGCGACATCTTCCAGCAGCCGGGCGCGGCTGAAACGGAACGTCTCCTGCCCGAGGATGGATGAGGACACAAAGGCTGCGGCAATGAAGAAGTGAATGATGTTGTTCTTGTAGTACTCCAGGGCCAGCCGCTTGTTGTCTTCAACGGTGAAGACCTCTTCCTCGAGGTCATCGTCTTCGTCCTTGAGTTTCCCGATCAATTTGCTGCGTTCGAAATCCTTGAGCGTGTCCTCGATCAGGGTGTCAAAGTTGCGCAGCGTCTTGGACATCTTGGCACCGGTAGCCTCCAGAAAGTCGTAATAGATTCGGCAGATGTCCTGAAATTCCCCCACCGAAACCCCCCGGCGGGATGATGCCAGCAGGGCTGAGGCGGCAAGGGCGTGGGGGGTGACCAGCGATGTCTGGTTGATGCTGTTGATGATCCGATAGGCAAAATCCCGGTAGAGCACATGCCGGTCCTTGGGGCACAATTCCGAAAAATCGCCCCCGAAGCGCCGCCGATATTGCTGGAGGGAGAGCGGTTCGGCAAACTGAACATAAACCCGCCCATAGCGCTTCTTGAGAAAGCGCCGGGCACGTACCAGCTGGCCGATATTCTCCTGCACTTTAGCTTCACCGCTGAGCTCGGTCAGGTAGGCTTCCTCCTCCGGGATCCGATCGTAGCAGATCGAGATGGGCACGAACACGAGGTCGTCACAGAAACCCTCCTCGACGGCCTGAATCAGGATGGCGAGCAGGCCGAGTTTCGGCAGCACCATTTTGCCCGTGCGGCTGCGTCCGCCTTCAATGTAGAATTCGATATTGTGCCCCAGTTGCACCAGAGTCTTGACGTAGAGCGAGAACACTTCGGCATAGAACTTCATGCCCTTGAAACTGCGTCTGATAAAAAACGCCCCGCCCCGCCGAAAAAGCGGGCCCAGCGGCCAGAACGCAAGGTTCTTGCCCGCCGCCACGCACGGCAGGGAAAGCTTGTTCTGGAACAGGATCGAAGCGATGATCAGGTAATCAGTGTGGCTCTTGTGACATGGAATGTAAACCAGCCGGTTGTGACGAGCGGCGTGCTTGACCTTCTGGAGGCCGGTACTGTCCACTTCAATCCCGTCGAAGATATTGTCCCAGATCCAGTCCAACACCTTCGCGGCCACCTGGATGAGGGTATAATTGTAATCGGCAGCAATTTCTTCCAGGTACTTGTCTGCTTCCATGCGGACTTTCCAGATTTCCTGGTTGCTCGACCGCGAACGGCGCTGCATGAAAGCTTCGAGCCTGGGATGGTGAAGGATGATTTCCTTCAATTCGAGCTTGCTCTTCAGGGTCGGACCGACAATGGCTTTTCTGATGTTGTCGGCCGTGTCGATCAGGCTGCGGCGCAGTTCAAAGACCTGCTGGCGCCGCTGGGAGTAGATGGGGGAAAGCTCCGGGATCACCTTCTGCAGATCGAGAGGTTCCCCTACCTCCAGAACGGCATCCGAATAGCCGCGAAAGAAGGTGAGCATTTTCCGGATCAGACCGTGGCGCTCCTTCTGGCCGAGGAAAATCTCCATCAACCCCCGCCGCTCCCGCATCGGATGGCGGCTGTAGAGGAGCACGAGAGGCACCACAAAAATGGGTTCCTCCCGCTTTTCCTGGATCTTGAGCAGGTGTTCCAGAGGATCGTTGCCCACCAGGACGGTGCGCCGATAGTACCCCTTCTCCCCCAGCAGGAAAAACAGGCCGCATTCCCGACGCTGGAGCTTCTCTTCAAAATAGCCGCCATCGTAAGCGTTGGGGGTCCCGCCCCGGCGCACAAAATGGTAGAGATGATGTCCAAGAAGCTTAAGAGCATACCATCGCGGCTGCCACCAGTAAGGGTGAAGATCGAAAAGGAAGGTCGGCGCGGGCAGCCCCAGTTGGTGCAGGCGCAGGCTCAGACTGACATAATCCAGCTGGGAGCGGTATTTGATCGCGTAGACAATTGCCCCCCGCGCCGCGAGATCTTCGAGCAGGCGCTGCTGGTCCTCGGGTACGGAGGTTTTTGAAACGAGGCGTTCGACCCAGTTTTGGAACAGGCAGCGGGGCTTGTCAGCTACGGCATAACCGTATGGATCCTGGTGAATCGTGAATTTCGAGTTGCTTCCCATCCTGTCCCACCGCCACCTCATAGCTTGTTCGAACAATCCTTGGGGCGCCTCGTTCAGAGACTGAAAAAAGAGTGAGGTACCTTAACAGAAATGCGGTCAGAAACCAATTTTTTTTATGGACGGCTTCCATTATGATCCCTGGCGATGGGGAGGGATCATGATATGCTTAAAAATCTGCTGGTCACCAACTTTGCCATCATCAGGAGCCTCGAGGTCGTCTTTCCACAGGGGTTCAATATCGTCTCGGGCGAAACCGGGGCGGGAAAATCCATCCTGGTGGGCGCCGTCAATCTGATCCTGGGCAGCCGCGCTTCCCAGGAGATGGTTCGCACCGGATCAACGGAAGCTGCCATCGAAGCGACCTTTGCCCTTCCGGATAAGGCAAGCTTTAAAGCCCGACTCGCGGAGCTGGAACTCGAACCGGGAGTCCAACTCCAGGTGCGACGCAGCATCAGCCGGAGCGGCCGGAACCGGATCTTCATCAACGATCAGCAGGTAACTTTGCAGCAGCTTCAGCAGCTGACCAGGGGGCTCCTCTCCGTATCCGGGCAACATGAGCACCAGCAGCTCATGGACCCGGAAACCCATCTGGCAACCCTTGATAATTTCGGCAACCTCGGATCGCTCGTCTCCGAAGTAGGCCGCTGTTTCCAAGACTGGGCGGCAACCCGCGATCGCCTGGTCCAGCTCGAACGGCTCAAGCAAGAACACGCCGCTCAGGTGGAATGGATGCGGTTCCAGCTGCAAGAACTGGAGGCCGCCAAGCTCGTTCCCGGTGAAGATGGTCTGCTGGAGCAGGAACGTAAGCTCCTCAAACATGCGGGCACGCTCCTCGAAGCCGCTCACAGCGCCCACCAGATCCTTTATGGAAGCCGGGGGGCAATCCTGGAACAGGTCGCCGAGGCAGCCAGGCATCTCACGACCCTGAAACAGATCGATTCAACCCAGGAATCACTACTCGGCCAGCTTGAACAGGCGCGCATCCATCTCGAGGAACTGGCCCACGCCGTGCAACAATATGCTCATGGGGTTTCCTTTGAGCCCGAGCGCCTGGCGGCCGTGGAAGAGCGGCTCGGGCTGCTGCAGCGACTGGGAAAAAAGTACGGCGCGTCAGTGGCAGCCATGCTCGAAAAGCGCGATGAGCTGCACCAACAGCTGGCTCAGCTGGAGGCCGGTGACTACCAGCAGACCCGCCTGGAAAAGGATCTCGAAGCGCTCAGGAAGGACTACTTGCAGAAGGCGGGAGACCTTTCCCGGAAACGCCGGGAAGCAGCGGTGCGCCTGACGGCCTCGGTGGAAGAAACTCTGGCGCTGCTGGATATGCCCAAAACCCGCTTTGCCACCCGCTTCCTGGATCGGGACACCGTCCCCGGTGGTGCTGATCCGCCCTTTTCCCCTTCCGGGATCGACCGGGTGGAATTCGTGCTCTCCGCCAACCCCGGCGAAGACCTCAAGCCCCTGGCCCGCATCGCCTCGGGCGGCGAACTTTCCCGTATCCTGCTGGCTCTCAAAGGGATTCTCAGTCACCAGAATGATGCCGAGACCCTGATCTTCGACGAAGTCGATGCCGGCATCGGCGGACGCACGGCCGAACTGGTGGGCCTGCAACTGAAGCGGCTGGCCAAACACCAACAGGTCATCTGTATCACTCACCTGCCCCAGATCGCCTGCTACGGTGATCACCATTTCAAAGTGGCGAAAGAATCGGGGGGCAATACGACGCAGACCACCATCCAGCTGCTGGACCGCGATGAACGAGTCGAGGAGCTCTCCCGCATGCTTGGTGGAATCACCATTTCCGACAAGACCAGGGATCATGCGCGCGAGATGCTGCGCGGCGCCCAGGCACGGTCATAGCAGCCCCTCCCGGTCCAACTCGCCAAAGATCTGGTGCAGGTCCAGACCCTTCTGGTTGAACCCCTCGAGGCCAAAGACCATATTCGCCTCAATCACCCAATAGCCCCCGTGCGCCTCACAGATGTCCAGCCCCACCTCTTCGAACCCGCACCGGGCGGCAACCGCAATCGCAAACTGCAGCGCCTCTTCCGGGATGCCATCAAAGGCAATCGACCCGCCTTGAGAAACGTTGTTGCGGAATTCTCCCGGACGGTGGAGGCGCCAGTAGGCATGGATGATCCGACCCTTGATCAGCACCACCCGCAAGTCCCGCTCCAGTGGCAGGTATTCCTGAATGTAGGCCGGACGGTTATCCTGCAGATATCCTGCGAGCTCATCCTCTCCTCGAATCAAGAACACGCCCTCGCCCATGGAAGAGCCCACCGGCACCTTGGCAATAAAGGGATATGGAAAATCCGCGACAATCCTGGTCAACCGGTTGCGACCGTAATAAATCCGAGTGCGCGGATGAGGAATCTCCAGCAACTGAAAAAGGCTGGTCTGCCGGACCTTGTTCCCCAGGAACGGATAGTAATTGCGAGGGAAGGTGACCTTGCCCAGAGCCTGCAGAAGGTCCTCGTAGAGATGGCTGGGATAGAAAACCTCCTCGGCGTCCAGGATGGCCTCCTTCTCTGCTGCCGGATAGTCGTCCCAGTTGGGCTTCACACCGTAACAGGCAAAGGCTCCAATGCGCCGCAGCCGCTTCCCCAGGGAAACCCTGAGCCGCTGCTCGACAGGATCATCAGGTTTCATAAGACCACACCTGCATAATGACTACCCGGTCACTTCTTTCGTTGACATCCAGCCCCCTGCTTCTATAATGACCATGTGGTCATTGCCATTTTCCTGGGGGAGTACAGTAATGGGTTGTCGGGAAACTTTCAAGAAGCTCGGAGGTGAGAAGCAGCAGCGAATCCTCGCAACTGCCGTCGACGAGTTCGCCAGCCACGGGTTTCGGCAGGCCAGCATCAACCGGATGGTGCAGCACCTGGGAATTGCCAAGGGTTCCATATTTCAGTACTTTGGCACCAAGGAAGGGCTCTTCAAGGTCGTCTTCGATCACGCCGTGGAACTGGTCAGGCACACTCTCCGCCAGGTCAAACAGACCACGGCGGAAAGCGACTTTTTTGAGCGCCTCCGGCAGAGCCTCATCGCCGGCATCCTCTTTATCGACCGCCATCCCAAGATCTACAAAATCTACCTCAAAATGGTTTTTCAGGAGGACTTTCCGTTGCGCGCCGAATTCCTGCAGCAGGTGCATCTGTTTTCCGCAGAGTATCTGAACCCCCTGGTGACGTCCGGGATTGCCAGGGGTACGTTGCGGGCGGATCTGAACATCAGCGCCGCGGTCTTCTTTTTGGACGCGCTCATGGATCGGTTTCTCCAAGCCTACTGCATTTCCTTCCTGGATGCCGGCTCCGGCATCTACCAGGCCCCGAGGGAGGAGATGGAGCGGCGGGTGGCGGAGTTCGTCGAGCTCATCCGCAAGGGAATGGGGGCGGCTGAGTGAAGGCGATGGATGATTTCAGATTCTACCAGGGTCTCGGGCTGGGCGACATCTATGGCAAGGTGCAGGATGGCCGACGGCTGGACCTGAACGACGGCTTGCGGCTTTTTGCCTGCCCGGATGTGACCGCGGTGGGCGCCCTGGCTCATACAGTCAGGACCCGCCGGCACGGAACAGCTGCCTATTATGTAATGAACCAGCACCTCAACTACTCCAACATCTGCGTCAACGGTTGCCGGTTTTGCGCTTTCGGGAAGGAACGGGGGGATCCCCTGGCGTTCGAGCTGAGCGTGTCGGGCATCCTGGAAAAAATCAAGAAACGGGAGCCCGAGCACCTGACGGAGATCCATGTGGTGGGCGGGTGCCACCCGGATTTGCCGCTTTCCTATTATGAAAGCATGCTGCGGGAGCTCAAAGCCTTCTGCCCCCACACGGTCATGAAAGCCTTTACGGCCGTTGAGATCGACCATTTTGCCCGTCTCGCAGGTTTGAGCACCCACGCGGTGCTGGTTCGGCTCAAGGCTGCCGGGCTCGACCTGATGCCCGGGGGTGGGGCGGAAGTCTTCAGTCCGCGCGTCCGAAGGGAGCTATGCCCCAACAAGACGACCGGGGCCGACTGGCTTCGAATTGTCCGGGAAGCCCACCAGCTAGGCATCAAGACCAACGCAACCATGCTGTATGGCCACCTCGAAACCATCGAGGAACGGCTGGAACACCTGCTTGCCCTGCGAGACCTCCAAGACCTGACGGGTGGGTTTCTGTGCTTCATTCCCCTGCCCTTTCAGACAGCGAACAACAGCCTGGCGGGGATCACCCCGACTACCGGCGTCGAGGATCTCAAGACCATCGCCGTCAGCCGTTTGATGCTCGACAACCTGCCGCATCTGAAGGCCTACTGGGTCATGCTGACGGTAAAGCTGGCACAGGTGGCCCTCTATTTTGGGGCAGATGACTTTGACGGTACCGTGGTCGAGGAGAAGATCGGCCATATGGCGGGGGCGCCGACCGAAGCGGCGCTCACCCGCGTGGAACTGGAGAGGATCATCCGTGAGGGGGGATTCGAGCCCGTCGAGCGCAATTCGTTTTTTGAGAGGGTTTATCATTGAAACGTCTCATCCCCGAAGTCACACGAAGATATGACTTCTTGTTCTTGAGATTTTGAAGGAATTTCCAAAAAGGCTCCGATGGCCACAGCAACCATCATCAGCAAGATAGCCGCAGGGGATCGCATCGGCTTCGATGAAGCGCTGACGCTTTACGAAAAGGCCGATTTCCATGAGCTCGGCCGACTGGCGCACGCGGTCCGTCTCCGAAAGCACCCGGAGCCGGTGGTCAGCTACGTGGTGGACCGGAATATCAATTATTCCAATGTTTGCATTTGTGGATGTCGGTTTTGCGCCTTCTACCGCCCCCCGGCTCATGCTGAAGCTTATGTGCTGACCAGGGAGCAACTGACTGCAAAGATCGAGGAAACCCTGCAGCTCGGTGGTACCCAGATCCTCCTGCAAGGGGGCCATCATCCCGACCTGCCGCTGAGCTTTTACGAGGAAATGCTACGATTCATCAAGGATCGCTTTTCCATCCATATCCACGCTTTTTCACCACCGGAAATCGTTCATTTCGCGAAACTGGATAGAACCGGTGTACCCGCAGTGATAGCCCGGCTGATCGCGGCCGGCCTCGATTCCATCCCGGGCGGCGGCGCGGAAATCCTGGTCGATTCGGTGAGGCAAAGAGTTTCCCCAAACAAGTGTACTGCCGCGGAATGGCTGGAGGTCATGGAGGAAGCTCACCATCAGGGGCTTCGCACCACCGCCACCATGATGTTCGGGCATGACGAGCGCCCATCCCACCGTCTCGAACATCTGCTGACGCTGCGCGCCCTGCAGGATCGTACCGGCGGGTTTACAGCCTTTATCCCCTGGCCTTTTCAACCTGCGAACACTCTGCTCTCGCGGAGTGCAGAAACCCCCGTTGCCTATCTCCGGCTCCTGGCACTCTCACGCCTCGTTCTCGATAATTTCGACAATATCCAGGCCTCGTGGGTGACCATGGGGCCGAAGGTGGCGCAACTGGCCCTGCGGTTTGGCGCCAACGATTTCGGTTCCACCATGATTGAAGAAAATGTAGTGGCGGCCGCCGGGGTTCATTTCCGGTTGTCGGTGGCGGAGATCCGCCGCCAGATCACGGACGCCGGCTTTCGAGCACGGCAACGAACCATGGCATACCAATGGATCGGGCCCGATGAGGGGTGAACTGAAGCAAATCGCCGCAGGCCAGGAGGATCGGCTTTCGGCGGTGGCATCCCACGG
>Ga0255346_1000592_pt1 | contig 58410 bp, 49 predicted proteins | sample wastewater_treat_FD_194410 | JGI IMG/M metagenome (GOLD analysis project Ga0255346, IMG submission 194410) | Wastewater microbial communities from Lulu Island WWTP, Vancouver, Canada - plant22 | ecosystem: Engineered > WWTP > Wastewater > Unclassified | place: Canada: Vancouver, British Columbia...
GATCACCCCAATTGTAAGCAGTATCCCAAAGTGTAGATGAAGTATTAACAATTTGGTAAGCATTATTCCAATTAGTGTAGTTATCATTAACTAGATTAGCATTAGTATTCCAGTAAGTAGTGGAGGCAACAAGCGGAATAAAATAATTATTAGCTAATCCTAAAGTAAAAGTATGATTTGAACCAACTGAACTAATATCAAACAAAAGACCACCACTTGTGGAAGTAGAAAAAGTTTGAGTAGCATTAGTAAGTCCATTTAATGAGGAAATACTACTTCCACCACTAATTATTTCTTTCCAAGTACCATAACCATTAGCATCTGTGGTAAGCACATAACCAGAAGTAGCTGAAGTACCAAGACGAAAAGCAGAAAAAGTTCCTGTAGCAAAATTATTTAAACCAGTAAAAGTATTATTAGCATTCAATCTAACTAAATTTGCAGTATCTGATAATTGAGTTGAAGATAAACCAGAAATTGTACCAGAAATATTTAAATTAGTAATATCTGCTTGAGTGATAGTACTAGTACTAATTGTAGTAGTAGTAAAATTAAAACTTCCATCACTTGCTGAAACTGGTATATATGTAGAAGATGAAACAGTAGCTGTACCTACACCATCTAAATATTTAGCATTATAAGCATAAGGAATAGCAGTAATTTGTCTACGAGGCAATAAAATTTCTCCATTAACTGTTACTTCTAAATATATATTAGAATTATTTTTAAAAATTATTGGATCCAAAGCATTTGTACCACTACCACCAAGATCAATAGAAAAAATTCCATTAGTTGGAGTAATATTAATCGTTGTTGGTGAAGCAAGAGTCCCGCCAGCAGTATATAATTTGGTTGTACAAGAAGCATCACTACATAAAATAAATTGAATATTTTGTGTAGTAGTAACTGCTGAACCATTATTTAATAATTTACCTTGATAAGTAATAATATTTGGTGGATTTGCTGCTACAGAAACTTGATTGATAAAATAAAAAACAGTAAAAAATAAAACAAAAAATATCCCGATTACCAAAAATTTGGCACGGTTTTGTCCTTCTTGTTTTTTTCTAATAAAATTCATAAATTATCTGTAACCAATTATAACATTTTTTTGCTCAATTTTCACTAAAAACTGGGGATAAATATTATTTAAAATAAATTATTTTATAAAATTTAAAAAACAAAATTATTTTTTATTTTTGTCAGAATTTTTAGAATTTTTTTTCAAATTTACATCTATAGCAATAGTATCTGCTTCTTTATTAGTAAGATCAACTTCATTTGTCTTATGTAAATCATAATCAGGATGTTCTATAGTAACATAATATTTATTATCACCTGCCAAAAAATAATAGCGTCCTTTACGATCAGTAACTTGAAAACTAACTAATTTATTCCATTTAGCATCAAACAAACGAGCTATAGCTCTAGCAACTGGTTTTTTATTTTTGGAATCATAAACAATTCCCCAACCTTTTGGCTTAATAGGTTTTGCCAAACGACGAAAAAATAAGAAAAAGATAATATGAATAAATAAAAGCACCCAAATATACCAAACTGGTGAAATATAAAGAGAAATCAAAGTAATAATAAAACCTAAAATAGATATTACAGATTGCAAAACTCTCCCAATTTTTTGCCATACTAAGCGTTTTGGTTTTTTTGTTTTTTCACCTACTACATCAAGAGGAATATTAACAGTAATAGTTGAATCATCTTCTTTTACTTCAATAATTTCTCCATGATAAATATCTGGTCTACGACCATCACTTTTATAACCTAACAAAAGATTAGAAGGAAAAGAAAAATTAGCTTTTTGTACTTCAATTTTATATTTTCCTGGCTCTACTACAAAAGCATAGCGTCCTTCTTTATCAGTTACTTTAGTTTGTACTACTTTATTGCTTTCTGCATCTAACAAACGAACTACTGCCAAATCTACTGGTAATTTACTAAGTGCATTATAAACCTGACCCCACTTTTCTCTCTTACGATAGCCTAAAAGTAATAACGGTTGTAAAAATAATAATCGTAAGAAAGGTAATAAATTACTAAAAGAAATAAATGAAAAAGTAGAAACAGCCACCACACCAGTAGTTACTGGAGCTACCACTCTTCTACTAATTTTTTCTACTTCTGGATTATCTACTACATCACTTACAACTTGTCCAGTTTTAGCTCCCAATTCTCCAACTTTAGCTACTAAATTTTGCGTTACATTAGAAATATTTTCTGTTAAACTAGCATTAGGATCAATTACTTCTTCTAATTTTTTTACTTTTTTTATTAAATTTACATCAGTATTTACTATATTATTATTTATCACAAAAAGGGGAGCTAAACGATCATTATATTCTTCCTTAGTAATCTGTAAATAATATTCACCATTAGGTACCATCCAACCAAAAAATCCTGTATTATCAGTAATAAAATTATTCTTTTGTCCAAATTCTTCTAAATTAAAAACATTTTTATTTTTATCTAATAAAACAATCTTAGCGCCAGACAAAAGCATTTTATCTTCACCAAAAATTTTACCAAAAGGCAAAGAATTTAATTTAAAATTAAAAATATCTTTACCAATTTCTTCACCATAATCAATTTCTAAATAAGCATCAACCTGACCTGTCAAAGGAAAAGACAAATTGGTATAATAAGTTTTTTGATTTTCATCAAAAATAAATTGATAATTAGCTTGTAAAATTTTTAATGATAATTTTTTAACTTCTGCTTCAAATGTGTCTTGCTTTAAACCAATCAGCAAACCAAAATTAGATAAACCACTAACTATATTATTTTTTGCAGTTAGTTTTATTTTTTTATTGCCCACTAAAAAAATTAAATCCGTAATATCTATTTTTTTAATATTAGAAGAAAAACTATCTGCTGGAGGTTGATCAATTTCTTGTTCCACACAACCACTAAATCCTTTACAATCACTATCCTCACAATCAATAAAACCATCACCATCATTATCCAACCCATCATTACAAATTTCTATTTGCGCACCTTCTTGCTGACAAACACTTGTTTTTGAACAAACTGGATCATTACAACAACCTGGTAAACTACAATTATCTGCACAGTTTGGTGGAACATAAATTAATTGACCATTTCTCCACACACCAGAACTATATTCACCAACATTATTATAAGAAAAAATGGTGTAATAATAATTAGTATTTACCACTATATTATTATCTACAAAACTATTACCACTACCTTCATAAACTAAAATTCCCTCATTAGGATTTGTAGAAAAACTACCAATTTTTCTTAAAATTTTTACTCCTGTAAAATTAGAAACACTAGGATTTGTCCAAGTTAAACTTATAGAATTAGTAAGTACTTCTAAATTAAAATTACTTACTGGCGGAACTACAGGAGTAGCAATTAAACTATTAACTGAAACTCCTGAACTAAAATTTCCCGAAGTATCATAAGAAAAAACCGTATAATAATAATTAGTATTTTTCAAAACATTATTATCTACAAAACTATTACCACTACCTTCATAAACTAAAATTCCCTCATTAGGATTTGTAGAAAAACTACCAATTTTTCTTAAAATTTTTACTCCCTTAAAATCAAAATTATTGCCAATCAACAATGGATTATCCCAAACTAATTTAAATCCAGAATTATTAACAATACTTATATTTAAATTACTAACATTAGAAGGAGGAAGATCATCTTTCAAAGTAGTAAAAGTTTGATTAGTACTACTAGCCTGATTACCTAATTGATCGGTTGCGATCACTTGAAAATTATAAAGAGTATTTGGTAATAAACCTAACAAAGGTAAATTATGATTCAAAACAAAATTACTATCTAAAGCTGAACTACCATAAGAACCAGTTAAACCATATAATACTTGACTGCTTGCTAATTCATTTGTATTCCAAGTCAACAAAGCAGAATCAACTCCAGGAACAACCACAATATTTGAAATTATTGGTGGACTATCATCTTGATCCAAAGTTTGAAAAGTACCAAGATATACAGTTTCTTGATTTATATTATCTTTAGCAACAATTCTAAAACCATAAATACTATTTTTAGATAAACCTAATAAAGTTTTACTATATTGATTATTTTGATTAATGGTTATTGATTCTGCCAATCCATAAACACTATTCAAACCATATTCAAAAGTAAGACTACTTACTTGTTGATCATCAGAAACTACCCAATTTATCAAAGCACTAAAATAAGAAGTTGAAGTAACAACATTTGAAAAAACTGGTGGCTGATCTATAAAAATTGCACTAGTAGTAAAATCACCAGTATAAATAGCTGCATTATTTGAAGAATCAATAACTGTAATTTTATAAATATATTTTGTATCAGCTGTCAAACCACTTATATTTACTTTATACTCATCATTTCCTAAATTACTAACAGGAATATTTTGATCATACCCAGTCAAACCATATTCAAAAATAACTGAAGTTACTAATACATTATCTGTGGCTTTCCATTTTATTTCTGCGTTAGTTTGATTTACATTAGTAACAACTGAATCAATTACTGGACTAGTCGTATCTCCACTTTTATTATGTACTAATAATCCATTAGCAAAATAATTATTATATTTTTCAATATTAATTAAATTATAAGTTTGAATTTCACCAAATTTTTCTTCAATAGAAAAAATTTCTATTGCTTGACCCCAAGAATTTAATAAATGATCACCAATTTTTAATTGTTGAGGTAACCAATTATGTCTACTCAAAGTCATATTTGGATCAATCGCTACCCAACCAGATTCTATTGTCCAAAAAGGATGTTCTGAAGTAACATAAATATTTTCATTTATTAAATAATTATCATCATGCGGACCTGACCAAACACCCCCAACCGTAGTTGTAGTTAATTTATTTGAAACAAAATCATAAGACAAAATTAAATCACCAGAAACAATTTCTTCAATATTTTTTTCTTTTCCATCAGCCATTAAAATTTTGGTTCCAGCAGCAAAACAATTTGTTGCTTCTATTTTACAAACACTACTACAACCATCACCGTCATTAAGATTACCATCATCACATTCTTCACTGCCTTCTTTAATACCATTACCACAAATTGCTGGTACAGAAAAAATTACTTCCAAATCATCTGCCAAAACATTTTGCTGGGTTTTAAATCCAGAAAATAAAAATAAGCTTACTAGAAAAAATAAGAAAAAATATTTTAAAAATCTAAATTTATTTTTTTCTACCATAATATCTATTTTTTACAACTACTATAATTGCTAAAAAAAGTAGAATTAAAAATACAACTAATACTAACCAAAACCACCATGGTAAATATAAAAAATTAACTGTTTGAGAAACGGTTTGTTTCGTCAAACCATAATTTATCAAAATTTCTGCCTGATAAAGCGTTGGCCAAGAAATAATTACTGGTGAAATAAATTCTAAACTTCTCTCAGTTTGAGGCAATAAATTATTTCCTAAATAAATAGATTTTTCTTCTTTTATTTCCCCACGCCAATTTTTTATTTTTAATAAACCTGTTAAAGGAAAATCTACATTTCCTTTATTTTTAATTTGTAAAATAAAATTCCAATGATCTTTATCAAGATTATTTTTTTGCCAATTTAAAATTTGTAAATCTTCACGAGCTTCTCCTGAAACTTGTAAAGATAATAAAGAAACTACTTGTCCACTTAAACCAATTGAATTAGAACCAGCATTTACTTCTTGAACAACTAAACCTAAATAATAATTTCCTGAAACAACATTTTGAGGAACATTAATATTAAAACTTACTTTTTTTTCTTCATTTTGATCTAATTTTATATTTGAAAATTCTGGTTTTACCCAAGCTTCAGCTAAATTTATTTTTTCACGAAAAATTGGCACTCCTTCATTATTTTGTTCTACTCCTAAAACTAATAATTTATATTTTTTTTGAATATTTTCATTATTTTTTAATTCTAAAAAAACTGTTTTATTTTCACCAGCTGAAACAGTAATGACTTGTCGTATAGGAGAAATAGAAATTGCTTGAGCTGATAAAGGTAATAAAAAAAATCCAATAATAAAGAATATTATTAAAAATAAATTTTTATTAAAACCAAACATACTTAAAAATTGCCTGACAAATTAAGTACAATATTTTGACTTTTATTACCATAAGTTGTAGTGCTAGTTCTAGAAGCTTTTACTGTCATAGTAAGTAAATCATTAACTACGGGTACTGTTGAAGAAGCTAATACTCTTCCAGCAACAATAGATCGATCATTAACAAAAGCAGCATTTACTCCACTTATAGCAAAACCATATTCTTCACTACCTGCTGTAACTTCACCATCTGTTACTGCAGTAATTGGCGATGGTCCAGCGCTATTTATAGAAAAAATATAACCAGTATTAGAATCACTAGAAATTGTAAAATTAGTTGAATCACTATTAACATTATTCACACTCAAACTTCCTAAATTTAAATTATTTTTACTAATTATTAAACTAAGTTTCCCTTTTTCCATTGCTTGAAAACCACCTAATATTTCATAAGTAGTACTAGTTATATTACCAGCCGACCATTCCCCAATACTATCCCAAAAACTATAATTAGTACTAGTACTAAAAAAACCACCAATAGTAAAACTATCTGCATAAATAGAATAATTGGTAGAACTCATTTCTGCTATTCCGATTAAAGGAAAACTCAAACTACCAATAAGTAAAGATAAAATCATGAATAAATTTTTCATCATATTATTCTTCTGTTGCTGGAGGAGTAACTATTGATAAATTTTTAATTTTATTTTCAAGAGTTTGATCACTTATTCCTAAACTTTTTACTTTATAATAATATTGTACAGCTTGTGATTTATTTCCTCTATTTTCTGATAAAATTCCTAAACTATACCAAGCTCCAGCAAAATTTGGTTGAATTTTTACAGCTTCTAATAAAAATTGTTCAGCTTTATCCCAATCTCCTTTTTCTTTACGATTATAATAAAGTCTGCCTAAATTAAATAAAACTTCTGGATTATTACGACTAACTGGTAAAATTATTGAATAATATTCAATTGCTTTATTAAAATTAGCTTTATTTTCATATACCTTAGCTAAACTCATATAAGCACTAACATAATCTCTTTTTAATTCAATAGCTTTTTCAAAATTTTCAATAGCTTTATCCCAATCTTGCATTCCAAAATAAGTATTACCTAATAACCAACGCAAAACTGGATTAGTTGGTTCAAGTTCAATAGCTTTGCTAAAAGATTTTATTGCCCATTCATTAGCATCTGGTACTAATGGAGCAGCATTGTTATACATTATGGCAAGATTTTCCCAAATTGCTACTGATTGAGGTGATATTTCAGTTGCTAATTTTGCTTGATTTACTGCTTGAGCAACAAAATTCATAATTACTTCAGGATTTGATTCTGCTACCTGACTTTCCCTTACTGCTTTTAATAAATAAACTCTAGCTAGAGAAGCATTATAGACATCAGAATATTTTCGAGCTTCTACTGCTTTTGTTAAATAAACTTGTGATTGATCTAAATCTTGTGATACCAAAGCTTTGGTATAGTAATATTCAGCTAAATAAAATCTAATTCCAAAAACACCAATCATCACAGTCGCTGCCATTACTAAAATTATAAAAAAAGAAAAAACTAAACTATGTTGAGGTGTTTCTTCAAAAACTAAATTTTTCTCCTTAATTATTTGTTCACTTTTCATTAAATTGAACAAGCCAGTAACAATCAAACCAAGACAAAGCCACCATAACCACCACAAAACTGGACCAAATGAACTAAAAGCACCGCTTACCCATAAAATTAACCAACCAATCAATACAGCAAATACTGGTATAATATTTACTTTTTTATTACTTTCCGAAGCTGATAAATTTAATTTTCCTTGTTGGCGTAAATAATAAAAAGTATGGATAGAAAATCCTAAAACAAATAATAAAATAAAAACAAATGTTAAAAATGTTAAAACTCCACCTTCTGACAACCAAGTAAAGAAAATATTTCCTGGTTCGTTAAACCTTAATGACCAAGCCATTAAATTATAATTTAAATCCAATGGTTTGAAACGAGAAAAATCAACAACAAAAGTACCTAAACCACTGCCAAGAAAAAAATTTTTAGTATTATGAAAAATAGTTTCATTAGCAATATTCCAAGAAACAGCTGAAGAAAGACTTATTTCTGCTGGTAAAGTAGCTTGTATTGATTTGGGACTACCAAAAACAATAAAAATAACACTTAAAATTAAACCTATAAATATTACTGAAAACCATGACAAACGAATTTGATTGATCAAAATTACTCCCAAAAGAAGTATTAAAATAAAACCAATCAACAATAACCACCAAAGTATTTCAAATCCTAAAACTAACAAAACTACAAAATGTAAAATAACTAATACTAAATTGAATATTGTCCATTTCAAACTAATTTCTTTTTGAATTAAAAAACTACTAGCCAAAATTAATTGAAAAACAATCCAAATGCCAAATATACTATTAAAAGAACTTACTGAATTAAAAATATTTTCCCAACCAGGTAAAGAAATATTAAAAATTGTTTTTAAAAGAAAACTAATAGCTGAAATACCTCCTGCTACTAATAAAACACTAACTACACCTTGCCAGCGTTTTTCAGTATTTAGCTGATTTACTAAAACTAAATAAAATACTATAAAAAATAAAATACTTATAAAATTTAAAGTAAAATAATCTGTTCTACCAAGAAAACTATCAAAAACATTAACCGAAAAAATTGCTGAAAAAAATGATATTACAAATAAAATTAACAATGACCAATCCAAAAAAGATTTTCTATATAAAATTCTCTTACTAATAATTATTCGTATTGCCCAAAATAAAAGATTTACCAATACTAAACCAAAAAATAAATAATTTTTAGAAACAATAAAAATATTAGAAACCTGTTTATTCAAAAACAATGGTACTAAAAATACATTTAATAAAATTAAAAAATAAGAAGCCAGATCCAAAAACTTGGCTACTCGAAAATTAGAAGAATTTTCTGACATAGAAATATAATAAATATTGTTTAAATTAATCTTAAACAATTATTGAAATTATAACATAAAATTATAAAAAACAAAAATTGACAGAAATCCTAAAAAAAATTATACTGCTTTTAATAAAATATGATTATTTTTCTTTATGGTCCTGATACTTTTAGGAGCCGAAGACAATTAAAAAAAATGATAAATAAATTCAAACAAGAAAGAGATCCTCAAGGTTTCAATATCTCTATTTTAAATTGCGCGCAAGAAAAAAATAATCAAATTTTAGAACAAATTTTAGCCACTCCTTTTTTAGCTGAAAAAAGAATGGTAATTCTAGAAAATCTTTTATCAGCTACTAAAAAAACTGATTTACAAGAAAAAATTTTAGAATATTTAGAAGCCAAAAGTTTACCAAAAGAAAACATTTATATTTTTTGGGAAAGTGATTGTAAACCAAAAACCAATGTCAGTAAAAATCTTTTATCTAGACTACTTCAAGAAAAATATGCTCAAAAATTTGAAATTTATAAAGGCACTAAACTATCTGCTTGGGTAAATCAAGAAATACAAGAACGCGGTGGAAAAATTTCTCCCCAAGCTTTAGAATATTTAGTAAAAAACATTGCTAATGATATTTGGAAGTTAAATTCTATTATTGATCAATTAATATCTTATAAACTAGAAAAAGAAATAGAATTAAAAGATGTAGAATTATTTTTAGATGAAAAAATTGATGATAATATTTTCAATCTAGTAGATGCTTTGATAGCCGGACAATCAAAAAAAGTCTATCAAATGATAAGAGAACAATATAGAATTGGTGAAAATCCTCAATTTATTTTATCTATGATTTTACGCCAAATAAAAATACTCTTAGAACTTCGTGATCTCTACGATAGAGAAGATATTTTATCTAGCGATCTATTAGCAAAAAAACTTAATCTTCATCCTTTTGTTGTAAAAAAATCTTTGCCTTTTGTAAAAAAATATAATCAAAATAAATTAAAAAATATTTATCATAAACTTCTTGAAATAGATATAAAAACAAAAACTGGTCAAGGTGACCAATCAATGTTATTAGATATTTTAGTTGGAAAAATTACTTCTTAGAAGATCTCTCTAGCTTATCAAGATAATATTCTGCAATTCGTTCTTGCAAACTAGCTTCTAATTTATTCTTCAATGCTAATTGTTTTAATTTCAATAAATTAAATTTTTCTGGTTCTTTTTCTTCAGAAACACTAGTTAAATGAACTTCTACATCTTCCAAATCTCTACTTAATTCTCTCTTTACTATAACTCTAAAATATTCCTCTATTTCTTCTTCATTCAAAGAATCTACATTAAACATTAATTCTGGAGAAGAAACTACAAATTCTCCCTTTTTATGAATTTTAGCAAAACCACTTGCTTCATCAGATTTCATTGACCAATATTTATAATCTGTTTCACCTACATTATTTTTATCAATTAAACACACTCCGCCTGTTAAAGAAATAAATACTTCCTTTTCTTCACCATCAATCATAATTTTAAAAGGTTCTTCCACCGCCGTATTAATTTTATTTAATAAATCATCCAAACCTGTTTTAGTTATACGAGCCAAAATAACAAATTCATCCCCACTTCTTCTTCCTATTTTATCAGAAACACGCAATAAAGATAATAATCTATTACTCAATTCTTTCAAAACCTCATCAGCACCATCATGACCTAATAAAGTATTTACTTGTTTAAAACTATCAATATCAAAAGATATAAAAGCTAACATTTCATCTTCTTTATAATTTTCAAAATTTTCTATTTCTCTAGCAAAACCTCTTTCTAAACCACCAAGTGAATATAAACCTGTCATTGGATCAAAATATTTCTTTTCTTCTGTCTCAAAAAAACTAACTGCTTTATTAAACATCTCATCTTCCAATCTATTTTCTGTTTCACTTCTCACACTATCCACTAATAAATCATGGGCTTCTCTTTGTCTTTTTTGTGTATCTTCTTCTAAAATAGCTAATAAAGCATGTAAATTATATTCAGAAATAAGATCTGCTACACTTTCTCCATTTTCTAATCTAGTTTTTATTTCTGAAAAATTTTTTACACCTACTTCTTCAGCTATTCTATTTTGTATTTCACTAGTAGTCACTTCAAGTAAAAGCGGATGCAAAGCATCTCCTAAAAATTTTTTATATAGTTCCAATATTCTTCTTCTTTTATAACGATCAGGAAATTTTTTTCTTAAATTTTCCTCATTATATTTACCATTATAAAATTCTAAAGCAAATTCTCTATCTAACAAAGCTCTATCAATATGTCGACCTAGTTCTTTATTCATATTTATTTTATTAAAATTAAAATCCCAGGTTTTACCTAGGATTTATATTATCACAAACTTATTTTTTTTCAACTTGATTAGCGGCTTTAGTTATTCGACTAATTTTTCTAGCAGCAGTATTCTTTTTTATTACACCTTTTTTAGCTGCTTTAGCTAAAGTCTTTTGAGCCAAACGCACTTTTTCTTTTATATCTTTATTTCTAGCTACAATAGATTTTTTAGCAGATTTTACTGCTTCTTTATAAGCTTTTTTAATTTCTACATTACGAGCTGTATTTTTTTTAGCTTGTCTTAAAGCTTTTTTAGCTGCTTGTTTAATTGGCATAAATATAATGCTAATAATTTAAAATTGAGAGCAATAATATTCTACATTAAAATACTCATTTTGTCAAAATTTTAATAATTATCCTTATTAAATAACCTTTTACTAAACTAGAAATTATTAAATATAAATATATAAATACTAATAAATTTCTAATTAACTTAATATTCAATCAAAATTACAATCACTAATTAATATTAATCATTTTCTAATGTTGGCTTTTCTAATTGTAATGGTTCAACCGAACGCTCTCCTTCAGTAATTTTTACTACATCTTTATCAATTTTTACAAATTCTTTATAAGCAGAATTATACATATTTACTGTTGTGGCTAAATTATTACCCATCTTTTTTAAATATTCTTCATAAGATAATAAATGTTTTCCTAATTGTTCTACTTGTTTACGAATTTCTTTAGCTCCTTCTTCAATTTGAAGTGCTCGTAAACCTTGCATCACTGTTTGTAAATAAGCAAAAAAAGAAGTTGGTGAAACAATAATTACATGTTTTTCTTTAAAAGCATATTCAATCAAATCTTGAGTATTCAGCTTTATAGCTCCAACTTTATTGATCAATAAATCATAATAAATTCCTTCAGCTGGAATAAACATAAAAGCAAAATCCATAGTATTTTCTTTGGGTTTAATATATTTACTAGTTTCATCAATACGATTTTTAAGATCTTGTTTAAAAGCTTTTTCCAAAACTAATCTTTGATCTTCATCCTTTTCATTAACAATACGATTATAATTTTCCAAACTAAATTTAGAATCAATAGGAATAATTTTATCTTTAACAAAAATCACAGCATCCACAATATCACCATCAGAAAATTTGTATTGCATTTCATAAGTTCCTGGTGGCATAACATTTTTCAAAACATTTTCTAAATAATATTCTCCTAAAACTCCACGATGTTTAGGATTTTTCAAAACATTTTCTAAACCTTGTAATTGTTCAGCCACTCCAACAACTTGCTTATTTGTTTCATCTAACTTAGTTAATTTCTCTGTTACATCAGTAATAATTCTTACACTTTGTCCAAATTGCTCTTGAATAGTTTTATGTAAATTTGTCTGTGTGTCATTAACAATTTTATGAGTATCAGTAATTTTTTGATCCATTATTCGTGATAAATCCTGAATTTGATTTTGCAACATCACAAAAAGATTGTTCTCAGTTTCTTCTGGTTTTTTCAATTCTAGCAATTTTCTATACATTATATATAGCAAAACCATAGCTCCAATAAAACCAAATAAAATAATAATAAATAAAATTGTTTGCATAATTTAAAAAATATAAATAATAATTTAGTTTAGATAAAAATATATCTTATTTCATTATATCTGATAATTATTTTACACTTTTTAATAATTCTTAGCAAACAAAAAATATCTTTATAATAAATTTTTTATCCTTATATTTTTTGTAAACAAATATTATTTTTTTATCAATCTAAAAAAACTTTTAAAAAATATTTACTCTATTACATTTTTAATAAACAATATTTAAATAATTTCAAAAAAGAAAAAATCATATAACTCAATATAATATTAAACTCTATAATATTTTATATAATTGTCAATATAAATATACTAATATTATTTATATTTTTATTATATTTTAGTAATAATTTTATAATATTTATAAAATTGTAAATTTAAATTGACAAAAAATAAATAATAATTTATAATAAAAAATATTATTATGTTACAAACTTTAAAAAATTTAGATTTAGAAGAATCAGAAGCTAAAGTTTATTTAGCTATGCTTGAACTTGGTCCTTCCACTGTTTCTGAAATAACTAAAAAAGCAAAAATTACTCGCACTCTTGGTTACCATGTTTTAGAAAAACTTAATTGTTATGGTTTAGTAGATCGTTCTTTTAGTAAAAAAAATAAAATTGAATACCTAGCTAAACATCCAAAAAATTTAATACAATTTGTAAAAAATAAAAAAAATTCTTGGGAAAAAAAAGTTGAAGAAATTCAACAAGATTTGCCAAAATTCTTAAACTTATATAAGATTGCTGAAAAACCAGTTACAAGATTTCAAAGCGGTTTAACTGGTATTAAAAATATTTTTACTGAAACATTAGAATCAAAAACAGAAATATTATCTATTTTAGATATTAAAAGTTGGAATACCTCAAAGCTTAAACAATTTAATAAAATTTATAATAAAAAACAAAACCAAAAACAAATAAAGAAAAAAATATTATTACTAGATACCAAAGCTAATAAAGATTGGATAAAACATTATCAAAAATCATTAAAATATACAAAATATAAATTTATCAAACCTGAACAATTGCCTGAGATATCAAATTTTGAGGGAGAAATAAATATTTATGAAAATAAAATAGTTATGGTTTTACTCAAAAAACCAAATCAAATGGGAATAATAATAGAAAATACTACTCTTGCTAACATATTAAAAGCCTTATTTGAATTAGCCTGGCAAACAGCTACTCCTATTAAAAAGAATTAAAAAGAAAAAACAAATATGCTCTCATAGTTCAACGGATAGAACAGATCCGTCCTAAGGATAAAATGTAGGTTCAATTCCTACTGAGAGCACTAAATAAATGCAAAAAAATAAATTTAGTAGGTTCTGCGCCCAAGGCGCATCCTCCTAGGGTGGAAATTCCTACTGAGAGCACTAAATAAATGCAAAAAAATAAATTTAGTAGGTTCTGCGCCCAAGGCGCATCCACCTAGGGTGGAAATTCCTACTGAGAGCACTAAATAAATGCAAAAAAGGGGCCTATAGTATAGTGGTAATACATAGCATTCGCATTGCTGAGACGGCAGTCCGATTCTGCCTAGGTCCACTAAAAATATTTATCTGTCTTTTTGCTATTTTCCCCTTTACTCCCCCTTACTTGTCTCGCTAAAAGCGAAAAAAAGATTATTCTTTTCTTGAGAGGAGTGCAGGGGAGTGTTGGTTCATCTTATCAAAATGGCGGAAAAAAGATTATTCCCCCTTGCCTGTCTCGTTAAAGGTGAAAAGAGTATTCCCCCTTGCCTGTCTCGCTAAAGACGGAAGGAACGAATGAAGGTGTTGGTTCATCTCGCCGTAGCTTCAGCGAAGGCGGAGGGGTGTTGGTTCATCTCGCCGTAACTTTAGCGAAGGCGGAACCTGTCTCGCCGTAACTTTAGCGAAGGCGGAACCTGTCTCGCCGTAGCTTTAGCGGAGGCGGAGGGTTGTTGGCAAAACCACTTGTCATTCCCGCGTAGGCGGGAATCCAGTAAAATAAAATTAAAAAACAAATAAAATATTGATAAAAAAATAAAACAAATAAAAACAAATATAATTCTTCCTTTGCCTGTCTCGCTAAAAAAGTAGAGGAGACTATTCCCCCTTGCTTGTTTCGTTGAAGGTGGAAGGGGTGTTGGTTCATCTCGCCGTAACTTTAGCGAAGGCGGAACCTGTCTCGCTGAAACTTTAGCGAAGGCGCAAGGCGGGAATCTATTTAAGGCGAAGAAGTATTATTTAATATCAAATTGCCAACACCCCTCTTTCCGCCTTTGGCGAAACAAGTATCTCCTCTCAAAGGAAGAATTTATGTGTCATTCCTACGACTATGTATCGCTGAAACTATAGTAAAAGCACAAAGTGGGAATCTATTCAAAACGAAAATCTATAAACATTAAACTTAAAATACTTTATATTTCCACTTTATTAAAATAATAATCATTAATAATACAAATAAATATAATTTATCAATTATGTATTAATGTTCCACAAAGAACATTTTTAATTTGTATAGAGTATTGTATACAAAAAAATATATTGTTAAAAAATTATAAAATACATTGTTCCACATGGAACAATTTTTAAAAAATAATCATTTTTATTTATTTTAAATATTTATAAATAAATGTTCCACATGGAACATAACTTATATAATTATTTATAAATACTCACAATTTTAAATTTAAAAACAATAATCTTAATAAAAAAATAAAAAACTATAAAATTTATATTTATTATATTTAAAAATAAAATTAAAATTTCTTAAAAATTTATAAATTGCATTTTAATCAACAAATTATTTAATTATTTAATAAAATATTAACAATATTATTATAAACTAATAACTAATCCTATAATAAAGCAATTATTAGGCGTCGTAAAATAAATTTATAAATAGTTATAAAGAATTTTAAAATGTGTTATAATTAGTTTATTAATCTTAATTTAAAATTATGTTATTTTTTTGGGAAATTATTACAAAAATAATTGAAACAATTGGATATATTATTGAATACATTGGTCTTGGTATTATAATAATATCTATTAGTACTACTCTTTACAAACTATCTTTCAAAAAACAAACTCTAAATAATATACATAATGAATTAACTAAAAAAATAATTTTTGGATTGGAATTTATAATTGCTGCTGATATTTTATTAATTACCATAGCTAATAATTTTACAGAAATTATTCAATTAGGAAGCGTTGTTATTATTAGAATTCTTTTAGGTTATGATTTGCGTAAAGAAATTGTAAAACAAAAATAAAGAAAATCTTGATTTATTTTTTCTTTTTGTTATAATTATCTCCGAAATATTCGGAGATTTTTATATGGGCCGTTAGCTCAGCTGGCTAGAGCGCTTCCATGGCATGGAAGAGGTCGCAGGTTCAACTCCTGTACGGTCCACCAAATATATAAATTTATATAATCGCAGGTTCTGCGCCCAAGGCGCATCCACCTAGAGTGGAAACTCCTACTGAGAGTACTAAATAAATGCAAAAAAAAAATTAGCAGGTTTTGCGTCCAAAATATATTCATCTCAAGATATATTTATTTAGAATAAAATTCCTCTATAATGTTCATTATATTACTTTAATTTTAAACTAAAATACATTAAATAAAATTTCTACTCAATATATAAAAACAAAAATAAAAAATTTTCAAAGCACAAATAAAATAACAAAATATGATATAATTAAAAGACGCAAACACAGGCGTCTTAAATTATAAATAAATTATGACAAAAAAAAATTTCCCCAAAGCTTTGAGTGTTAAAAAAATTATAGGACCAAGTTTTGTAATTCTAGCTTTAGGTTTAGGTTCAGGGGAAATTATTCTTTGGCCTTATCTTTCTTCTAATTATGGTTTAGGTATTGTTTGGGGAGCAGTACTTGGTATCACTTTTCAATTTTTTATAAATATGGAAATTGAACGCTATACTCTTGTTAAAGGAGAAAGTGTATTTGTGGGAATTGCTAAATTTTTTAAGTGGGCAACTTTCTGGTTTATTTTTTCTACTTTTATTGGTTTTGGACTACCAGGAATTATTGCTGCTTCAGCCAAAATTCTAACAACTGTTTTAGGAATAGAAAATTTTAAATGGTTAGCCATTGTTCTATTGATTATTATTGGTTTAATTTTAAGTATTGGTAAAACTGTTTATGAAATGATGGAAAAAATTACTAAAACAATTATTCTACTTGGTGTGCCTTTTATTTTTGTTCTAACAATATTTTTATGTTCTAAAACTGATTTAATAGATTTAGGCAAAGGTTTAATTGGTATGGGCAATGGTTATTGGTTTTTACCACCAGGAATTCTATTAGCAACTTTTCTCGGAGCTTTTGCTTATTCAGGAGCAGGAGGAAATTTAAATTTAACACAATCAATTTATATTAAAGAAAAAGGCTATGGTATGGGTTTTTATTCACAAAAAATTACTGGATTATTTCACAATAAAAAAGAACAAAAAATAAAACTTACTGGAGAAAAATTTGATATTAACAATCAAGAAAACATTATTAATTTCAAAGCTTGGTGGAAAACTATAAATCTTGAACATTTATTTGTTTTTTGGTTTATTGGTAGTTTTTCTATAATTCTACTAATGCTTTTAGCTTATTCCACCACTTTTGGATTAACAGGAAATACTGAAGGAATTAATTTTATTATTAATGAAAGTCAAGTTATTGGAAAAATATTAACACCTTTTTTAGGTACACTTTTCTTATTAGTAGTATCTATTATGCTTTTTCAAACACAATTAGGAATAATGGATTCTACTAGCAGAATTATGTCCGAAAATGCCGCTATTATTAAATTAAAAAATACACCAAATAAAACAATCAATCTTTCTAAAATATATTATATTTTTCTTTGGGCCCAAATAACTTTTGGAATAATATTATTTTTATTCAATTTTTACGAACCAAAAACTCTAATTGTTTTAGGAGCAGTGATCAATGCTTTTGCTATGTTTGTTCATATTGCTCTTGTATCTATTTTAAATTACAAAAGTTTACCAAAAATTTTCCAACCAGGAATTATAAGAAAAATAATAATTACAATCATATTTTTATTTTTCTTAATATTCAGCGTTATAGTTTTATTAGAAAAATTAGGTTTATTAAATATTAATATTTAAAAATATTTATGTTATCAATCGGAATTGTCGGATTGCCAAATGTTGGTAAATCAACACTTTTTAATGCTCTTACTCGCAGTAAACAAGCCAATGCTCAAAATTTTCCTTTTTGTACTATTGATCCTAATATTGGTGTAGTTGAAGTACCCGATGAACGACTAGAAAAACTAGCAAAAATAAGTCAATCAAAAAAAATTATTCCCACAGCTATTCAATTTGTAGATATTGCTGGATTAGTAAAAGGAGCTAGTGAAGGACAAGGACTTGGAAATAAATTTCTCTCACATATTCGTGAAGTAGATGCCATTGTTCAAGTTGTAAGAAATTTTTCTGATAGCAATGTTATTCATGTTAATAATAAAATTGATCCAAAAAATGATGCTTTTACTATTAACTTAGAATTGATTTTGGCTGATATGCAAACTGTTAGTAAAAAATTAGAAAATTCTAAAAAAAGTGCCAAAGGAATAATAACTAAAGAAACAAAATTAATGCTTGAAGTTCTTGAAAAAATTTTTAATTGTTTAGAAACTGGAAAATTTGCCAATAGTCTAGAATATAATGAGGAGGAAATGGAAATTGTAAAAAATTTACACTTACTAACAATGAAACCAATGCTCTATGTGGTAAACATAGATGAAATTAAAAATCAAAAATCTATAAAATCAGAAAATCTACAAATTGACGAAAATATTCCTCAAATAGAAATTTCTGCTAAATTAGAAGCTGAATTAGCTGATTTAAATCCAGAAGAAGCAAAAGAATATTTAAAAGAATTGGGTATGAATGAAACAGGTTTAGATAAATTAATTGTAACTAGTTATAAATTATTAAATTTAATCACATTTCTTACTAGTGGTGAACCAGAAACACGCGCTTGGACAGTAAAAGCTAATACTACTGCTCCAAATGCGGCTGGAGTTATCCATACTGACTTTATAAAAGGCTTTGTTAAAGCTGATGTTTGTAATTGGAAAGATTTTATAGAATTTGGTGGATGGAATGGAATTAAAACTTCAGGAAAATTAAGGTTAGAAGGAAAAGATTATATAATAAATGATGGTGATGTAGTATATTTTCACATAGCAAATTAAAATTTAAACAAAATATAATCAACTTATTAGCAAAAATCCTTGATGTATTATCAAGGGTTTTTATTTATAATTAGTTAATAATTTCATAAATATATACTTTTATATAATTTGTAAACTAAATGTATACACTATTCTATACATCTGTGGATAAGTCTGGGGATTAATAAATATAAATGTGGATAAGTTTTGTATAGATTGGCTTGTACAAATACAAGATAATACCTAAAACATCAAAAGTATAGAATAGTTTATACATTTATCCACATATAAAAATGGCTAAAACAAGCCATTTTTTGCTTATTTTAGCTAAACTATTGACAAAACTTTAAAATTATGCTATAATTTATTTAGATCCTTTAAAATAGTATATGTTCAATCCGATGTGTTCGGATGGAGCATGTCCCCTTTTAACTACTTTATTGGGCTAATTCTTGTCTGTTATATAAAATCCATAAATAAAGCAATTTATAAAGCAAGTTTATGGTAAAATAGGAGGTGTAAAAACAAAAATAAAAGTAAAAATTACTTAAAAACAGACAGAAACTAGCCCACGGCAGCTTTCATTATGCGATCTTGTGCCTCAAAAGCCAAACGCCGAAAGTTTAAGCCATATAAGTGGTAGAAGGGTAGATTATATAGCGTCCCCGTGGACAAATTGCTTTTCAGGCGATCATAGCCCTCAAATATTTGAGTTCTGCGATTGCCTGAATGCACTTCCTAGGGATGCAAGGCGGTTAGCCATACATTACCTAGGGCGTCGACCGCCTTTTTTATTTTCCAAAAATTTATATCTTGCTTTTTTATTAAAAATAGTTTATAATCAAATCCAGTTTATATACTTATTACAATAATATGGCTAAGAAAACAACTTATAGTAAAGAATTTTTAGAAAAAATGAAAAAAACTTTACGCCAAAAAAAAATGCGTTTAGAATTAGAATTAATAAAATTTACTAAAAAAAATCCTCATGGAATTGATGATTATGATGCTACCTTCCCAGATTATGGTGATAAAGAAGATGAAAATGCTATGGAAGTAGCTCAATATACTACTAACAAACCTTTAGAAATGAGTTTAGAAAAAAGTTTACGCGATACTAATAAAGCTCTTGAAAGATTAGAAAAAGGCACTTATGGACTATGTAAATATTGCAAAGAACCAATTGATGAAAAAAGACTTGAAGCCCGTCCAATTTCTAGTGCTTGTATTAACTGTAAAAAATCTTTAACTGATGAAATCTAAATATTGATTTAGTTTAATTAAAAATAACTTACATTAAATAATTGATTGATAATAAAGAATAAAAGATTTTATAAAAAAATATGAAAACAAAAGATCACTTAATAAGCTATACTCTAATAAGTGGTCTTTTTTTATTACTTGATCAAGTTTTAAAATATTTAGCAAGAACAAATTCTGATTTTACTTTTTATTTATGGAAGCCAATATTAGGTTGGGAATATTTTGCTAATCCAGGAATTGCTTTTTCTATTCCTATACCAAATTGGTTAATAATATTGATCACTCCAATTATTTTAATTTTATTTATAGGATTAATTTTAAAATCAAAAAAGAAAACCAAAATATTTTATTTTTCTCTTTTTTTAATTATTGCTGGAGCTATTTCTAATTTTATTGATAGAATATTATTTTCTGCTACAATTGATTATTTAAGAATATTAACAGGAATTATAAACTTGGCTGATGTAATGATAGTTGTTGGAACGGGAATAATATTATGGAGAGAATGGAAAATAAAATAATTTTAAAACAAATTTAAATTAATTCGTTGCCATTCTTTTTTACCTGTCTCGCTAAAGGCGGAAGGACTATTCCCCCTTGTCTGTTTCACTAAAGTCAAAAGAGATTATTCCTCCCTTGAGAGGGGCAGGGGGGTGTTATCCTATAATAAATTGCTAACACTTTCTCCATCTTCGGCGAGACGAACCAACACCCCCCTTCACCCCCCTTCCGTCATTTTGACGAGACAAGCAAGGGGGGAATAGTAAAAAGACAGGTAAGGTGAAATAAAGGGGGGAATGACAAGAAGAGAGTGTGAATGACAAGAGAAGTGTTAACAAACCCACCTGTCATTCCCGCGAAGGCGGGAATCTATAACATCTTAATTTATTTAATAAAACACTGTTCATTTAAATTTATTCTATTTTTTTAATCTATATTTTTTTTGTTTTTTTTAATTTTATTATTCTTTCTTATTATTATATTTACTGGATTCCCGCCTACGCGGGAATGACAAAGAAATGAGATAAGTTCCCGCCTTGAATAAATTCCCGCTGGAGTTTATCCTCGCGTAGGCGAAGACGAAAATGACAAAAAAGATAAACAAAGACGAGAATAACAAAAACAGAATAAGAATAATTTATTTGGTATTTTATTAAAAATAAAAAAATAGAATAAGTAATAAAAAATATGATATAATGTATTAAATTTATTTTTAATAATCATCTTGAACAAAGTTTTAAAACAAAGTCAAAAGATCTTATTGTTAACAAAAAGATTTTTCAACTCTTCCGCTACTAAGCGGATTCACTCAAGATGATGTATGTTTAATTATGTTTACAAAAACAAATTCAGCGGCGGTTTGCGGATTAGAATGCGAACCGATCGTAGTGGAGGTGGATTTGGGACGAGGTTATCCTGGATTTCAAATTATTGGTTTACCTGATACAGCTATTCAAGAAGCTAAACACAGAATCCGAACTGTTTGGAGAAATAGTGGATTAAAATTTCCTAATGGAAATAGTATTTTAATAAATTTAGCGCCAGCAGATATCAAAAAAGAAGGATCTGCTTTTGACTTACCAATTGCCGTTGGTATTTTTTTAAGTCAAGAAAAAATTACCCACAATATTAATGACAGTATTTTTATTGGTGAATTAGCACTTGATGGAAATCTTCGTCATACTAATGGAATTTTACCTTTAGCAATTTACGCAGCTCAAGCTGGTTATAAAAAAATTTTTGTACCAAGTATCAATGCTGCTGAAGCCTCACTCATCTCAGATATAGAAGTTTATCCTGTAGAAAATTTTTTACAAATTACTGATCATTTAAAAGGAAAAAAACTAATTGAAAAAAATAAACCAATCCCAATTGAAAAATGGTTTGAATATGCAGAAACTGAAATGGATATGGCTTATATTAAAGGACAAGAATTTGTAAAACGTGCTTTAGAAATTGCTGCTAGTGGTGCGCATAATATTTTATTATCTGGACCACCTGGATCAGGAAAAACTTTACTTGCTCGCACTCTACCTTCAATTTTACCAAAAATGACTAACAAAGAAGCTATTGAAGTTACAAAAATTTATTCTGTTGCCGGACTTTTACCCAAAGATAAACCAATTATAAATACTCGACCTTTTCGATCTCCACATCATAGTGCTAGTGGTGTAGCTCTTGTTGGTGGAGGAAAATTTCCCAAGCCAGGAGAAATTTCTTTAGCACATCGTGGTGTACTTTTTTTAGATGAATTTCCAGAATTTCCTAGAATGGTTTTAGAAACTTTACGCCAACCATTAGAAGATGGAATGATTACAATCTCTCGAGCACAAGGAACTATTACTTTTCCTGCGCGTTTTACTTTAGTCGCTAGTCAAAATCCTTGTCCTTGTGGTTATGCAACTGATCCTGATAAAACTTGTACTTGTTCACCAATGCAAATTGTAAATTATAAAAAGAAAATTAGTGGACCACTTTTAGATAGAATAGATTTACATGTAGAAGTACCTCGTTTACAATTTGAAAAACTTTCAAAAGATCAATTAGCTGAATCATCTGCTAAAATTCGAGAACGAGTAGAACAAGCACGAGAAAAACAAAAAAATAGATTTGTTAATACAAATATTACTAGTAATAGTGAAATGAGTAATAAAGAAATTAGAGAATTTTGTAAATTGGATACTGGATCTATGGATCTATTAAAACAAGCAGTAACTCATATGCATCTTTCAGCTAGAAGTTATAATAGAATAATAAAATTGGCACGAACAATTGCTGATCTGTCTAATTCAGAAGAAATAAAAACTGAACACATAGCTGAAGCCTTACAATACCGAGCCAAAGGGGAATGATAAAAAATATAAATAAATATTTTGTTTTTAACGAATATATTTAAGTGGATTCAAACGAGAACCATTGATTCGCACTTCAAAGTGAATATGAGGACCAGTAGAACGACCAGTAGAACCCATAGCTGCAATTGTTTGACCTTGAGTAACAGTATCACCAACAGCTACATATAATTTTGAAGCATGTCCATAAACTGTTTGAACTCCATTACCATGTTCTAATATTATATAACAACCATAACCACCATTCCAACCACATTGAGAAATTTTAACTGTACCAGATTTGGAAGCATAAAGAGGTGTACCAACTGGACCAGCAATATCCAAACCTGTATGACTCCAACCATAATATTGGGTAATTTTACGAGCAGAAGTAGGCCATAAATAACCTGAGCCAGCTGGTGTATCTACTGAAGGAGCTGGAGCAGTCACTTGACTCAAAGGTTTTTTATAAGTATTAGATACTGGAGCTACATAAACTGCTCTTGGTATCACTCCACCAGGAATAATTAGTTCTTCACCTATAACAATATCTGCTCCATCATCTTGTAAATTATTCGCATTAATTATTTCTTCTACTTTGGCTTCATATTTAGAAGCAATTTTACCAATTGTATCATTTTTTACTACTTTGTGTATTAAACCAGAAGTTGGTAATATTTTTAAATTATCACCCGGACGAATATAAGATCTAGCTGTCAAATTATTAGCCCATAAAATGGTGTTAACACTAATATTAAATTTTTCTGCTATTTCACCAATAGTATCTCCTGCTTCTACCACATAAAAAATAATATCTTTTCTTTTTGATAACATTGATGAATCACCAGAAGGTAGAGTGGCACCAGGAGCAATATTTGGTTTACTAACAGCTGAACCGCCAACACTAATAGCTGATATTTCTTGTTGATAAAGATTACTTATATTAGAAGTATTAACTGGATTAACAACAACGGCTCCTTCTTTCCAAGAATAACTTTCTTTTGGTATGTTATAAACAAAATCCATATCAATCTCTTCTAAACCTAAATCTTGATATCCAGGACTTACTAAATCATAAAGTAAAGTATCTCGTCCGGGAATCTTTTTACTATCCATAGTATAAAGACGACTCTGAGGAAATAAAATAAATAAAATTATTATAAACAAAACAATCTGTAAAAAACTTCTTTTTCCAAGCAATTCTTGTATTCTACTATCCCAAGGTATATGAATCTTACCAAACAATCTCTGCAATCTAAAACCTATTTTATAAAAACGAAAACCAATTGTACGATTAAACAAAATAAATAAACTTTTTCCACCCTCTAAAACTTTTTTACCTAACCAAAAAAAACCTTTTTTTATTAAAATAAGAACTTTTAACAAATAAAAAAATATTTTATAGATAATCGGTTTCATAATATCCAAGTCTGTATTATGATCAAAAATAGTCTAATTGTCAATCATAATCATATCATAATAAAGAAACAATGACTATTAAAAAATAAAAGAAATTTTAAATTTTTGTTTATTTCCAAGTTAGTTTTTTTATGATAAAATATGATAGAAGCAGTAAACTTCATTATTTTTTGAACTACTAATAACTATTTTATGGGGAAAAAACCTAAATCTAAAAAAAGTCAAAGTTTTGATCCAGTACTTTCTAAAGGAATTTTAGCTGTCATTCTTGTAATTATGGCTATTATTATTACTCTTAGTTTTTTTGAAAAAGCAGGAGCCGTAGGAAAAATGCTTAATGATTATATTTTAAGTTTTTTATTTGGTTCTATTCGTTTTACTACGCCAGTTATTCTTCTTATTTTAGCTTGGTTTTTAATAATAGATAAAGAATATAATTACCGTAAAACTCATGGTATTGGTAGTTTTATGTTTTTTATTGCTATGTCTAGTCTCATGCATATTGGTTTTGAAACTTCTGAAATGTGGTCTATGTCATTAAATAGACATGGTGGTGGAATCTTTGGTATGTTAGCTTGGCCAATGCGTCAATATCTTGGAACTATTGCTGGTTCAGTTTTATTAGTTGGTATGGTGATTGTTTCTATTTTTCTTATTTTTAATACAGCCATTACTCATTTTATTTTTATTAATAAAAAAATCTTTGCTGGACTAGGAACGCTTGGTAAAATGATTCTTAATACTTTTGGATTATTTATTAAAGAAGAAGATAAAAAACAAATAAAATTTAAAACTCTTAATAATGAAGATGAAGATGAGGAAGAAATAATAGAAGAAGATGAAGAAATTGAAGATGAAGAAGAAATAGAAATAAAAAATAAAAAATTTATAACTAAAAAACTCAAAAATCAAGAAGAAGATGAAGAAATTGAAGATGAAGAAAAAGAAAATAAAAATAAAACTTCAACCTGGGAAAAGAAAGTAGTAATAAAAAATTTACCAAAACTAGAACTTCTTACCAGTAAAAAAACTAGACCCACCAGTGGAGATATTCAAGCCAATGCTCAAATTATTCATGATACTTTATCTGAATTTAATATTGAAGTAGATATGGGAGAAGTAAGAGTTGGTCCAACTGTTACTCAATATTCTTTCAAACCAGCTAAAGGAATTAAACTCTCTCGTATTACTGGACTTTCTAATGATCTTGCGCTTGCGCTTGCAGCTCACCCAATAAGAATTGAAGCGCCAATTCCTGGAAAATCACTTGTTGGAATTGAAGTACCAAATGAAAAAGTTGCTATGGTTACTCTCAAAGAACTTTTAGAAAGTAAAGAATTTGCCGAACGCCCACACAACATGATGATTGCTTTAGGAAAAGATGTTGCTGGAAAAGTTTGGTTTGCAGATCTTCCCAAAATGCCTCATTTGCTAGTAGCTGGTACAACTGGTTCTGGAAAAACAGTTTGTATCAATACTATTATTATGAGTTTACTTTATCAAAATACTGCAGAAACTTTGCGTTTAATAATGGTTGATCCAAAAAGAGTAGAGCTCACATTATACAATGGTATTCCTCATTTATTAACTCCTGTTATTACTAATGTTCAAAAAACTGTAAACGCTCTCAAATGGTGTATTGGAGAGATGGATAGACGTTTTGAAGTTTTTTCTCAAGTTGGTTGTCGTGATATTACTTCTTATAATAAAAAACATCCTAACGAAAAAATGCCCCATATTGTTTTCATTATTGATGAATTAGCAGACCTCATGGCTACAGCAGCTGGAGAAGTAGAAGCAGGAATTATTCGTATTGCTCAAATGGCTAGAGCTGTTGGTATTCATTTAATTGTAGCTACTCAAAGACCAAGTGTAGATGTTATTACTGGTTTAATGAAAGCTAACATTCCAGGCAGAATTGCTTTTTCTGTAGCTTCAGTAATTGATTCTCGCACTATTCTTGATTGTCCTGGTGCAGAAAAATTACTTGGTCGTGGTGACATGTTATTATTAACTGCAGAATTATCTAAACCTAAACGCATTCAAGATGCCTTTGTTTCTGAAGAAGAAGTTAAAAATGTTTCTGAATATTTAAAAGAAGGTGCTAATGTAGAATATGATGAATCAATTGTTGAAAAACCAACTAATAATGGAACTCTAAATATGTTTGGTGGAGCAAGTGATGATCAAGATCCATTATTTATGGAAGCTAAAGAAACAATTTTAGAAGCTGGAAAAGCTAGCGCTTCATTTTTACAAAGAAGATTAAAAATTGGTTATGCTCGAGCAGCTAGAATATTGGATGAATTAGAAACAGCAGGAATTATTGGACCGGGTGAAGGAGCTAAGCCAAGAGAAATATTAGTTCAAGCTGAACCAGAAAATATGGGAGCAGAAGCAGAATTTAATGTTTATAATGATGAAGACAGTGTTGATAATAATTTAGACGAAGACAATTTAAATAATGAAGAAAATGATGATGAAATAGAAGATGATCAAGAAGAAGAAAATGAAATAGAAAAAAATTTACAAGATGAATGGGAAGAAGATGATTAAGAAAATATTAATTTATGGTAGTAAATATTTTTAAAAAAAAATCTTTAAATAATCCTCCTGAAAGAGTTTGTTTGCGTTTAAAAAAATTACGCTTAGAACAAAATAAAACAATTGAAGAAATTTCTCAAAAAACTAAAATAGATAAAAAATATTTAAAAGCCTTAGAAGAATGTCGTTTCAAAGATTTGCCACCAACAATAATTTATCAAAAAAATATTTTAAGATCTTATGTTAAAACTCTAGGCTTAGAATCAGAACCTTTTCTCAAACAATATTTTCTTGAAGAAAATATTCTTAAGAAAAAAAATACTCCTCAAAAAAATAAACAGAATTGGCTTTATCGTCTTCCTGAGATTATGAAATATGGTGTTTTGTTTTTTTTAATTTTAATTTTAATTTTTTATTTAGTTTGGCAAGTAAAAAAAATTGTTGATCCTCCAAAACTAATTATTTATTCTCCTCAAGATGGACTTATTACTGATCAAATACAACTTGTGGTTACTGGTCTTACTGATAAAGGAGCTTTTGTTTCTCTCAATGGCAAAAATATTACCCACAATGAAGAAGGAAAATTTGAAGAAATATTAGATTTACAAGAAGGAGTAAATACTATTACTCTTATTGCCAAGAAAAAACATGGAAAAACTATTAGTGAAACTAGAAATGTCGTACTCAAAAACTAATATTGACATTATAAAATAAAACTTGTATTCTATTAAAGACAAAAGAAATAAATATTATTTTTAAATAAAACTTTTATGTCAAAACAAGAAAAAAATGATCGTCTCAAAGATGCTCAAAATGCTATTGATGAGATAAAAAAGAAATATGGTGAAGGAGCTATTATGCGCTTTTCTGAAAGCCGATCTCTTGATGTGCCAGCTGTTTCTACTGGATCAATTTCCTTAGATATTGCTCTAGGAGTAGGAGGAATGCCTCGTGGAAGAATCATTGAAATTTTTGGACCTGAAGCCAGTGGTAAAACTACTTTAGCTCAACATATTGTTTCAGAAGTACAAAAATTAGGTGGAATAGCTGCTTTTGTAGATGCTGAACATGCTCTAGATCCAGATTATGCCAAAAAAATTGGTGTAGATGTAAATAATTTATTAATTTCTCAACCAGACACTGGTGAACAAGCTTTAGAAATTGTAGAAACTTTGGTCCGCTCTAATGCTGTAGATGTTATTGTAATTGATTCAGTTGCAGCTCTTGTTCCTAAAGCAGAAATTGAAGGAGAAATGGGAGCTCAACATATGGGACTTCAAGCTAGACTCATGAGTCAAGCTTTAAGAAAATTAACTGGTACTGTTAGTAAAACCAAAACTGTAGTAATTTTCATTAACCAAATCCGACACAAGATTGGAGTTTTCTTTGGTAATCCTGAAACTACTCCCGGTGGTAATGCTTTAAAATTTTATTGTTCAGTTAGAGTAGAAGTTCGTCGCGCTGCTCAAATTAAACAAGGTGATAGAATTATTGGTAATAGAGTAAAAGTAAAAATTGTCAAAAACAAAGTAGCTGCTCCTTTTCGTACTACTGAATTTGATATTATGTATAATGAAGGTATTTCTCTTTCTGGTGATGTCTTAGATACTGGAGTTTTATACAAAATAATTAATAAATCTGGTAATAGTTATAATTATGGAGAAGAAAAACTTGGTGTAGGTAGAGAAAAAGCTAAACAATATTTAAAAGAAAATCCTAAACTTATTAAAAAAATTAAAGATGATATTTGGAAAGTAGTAAAAAAAGGTGAAACTTTAGATGAAAAAGAAAATAAAGCTGGAATAAGTACTACAATAGAAGAATAAATATAAAAACAACCTTCCTCCATTATATTAGAAGGTTGTTTTTTGTTTAATTTAATGATAAAATAAATTTATTATTGAAATATTTTATATGCTTAAAGAATTTAAAAAATTTGCCATGAAAGGTAATGTTATGGATATGGCTATTGGTGTAATTATTGGTGGAGCTTTTGGTAAAATTGTTAGTTCTCTTGTAGCTGATATTATTATGCCTCCTTTAGGATTTTTGACCAGAGGAATAAATTTAACAAATTTAAAAATGACTCTAAAATCAGCTACTGCAGAGGCGCCCGCTTTAACTCTAAATTATGGTACATTTATTAATACTATTATTGATTTTTTAATTATTTCTTTTTCTATTTTTATTGTTATTAGACAAATAAATAAATTAAAAAAGAAAGAGGAAGCCAAACCTGTTTCACCTAGTGAAGAAATATTATTATTACGAGAAATTAGAGATTCATTAAAAAAATAATAAATAAATACTCTATTATATAGAGTATTTTTATTTTAAAATAATTAAAATAAATTATTAAAAATAAATATTATTTTGGTAAATCTATTCCACCTTTACTCCATGGATTACAACGCAATATACGCCACAAAGTTTTTGAAATACCAATAAATATTCCTCTTTTTTTAATTATTTGATAACCATATTCACTACAAGTAGGATAAAACCGACAATAACCATAAGGATGAAAAGATTTACAAATTCCATGATCTGGAGAAAGAGTCTTTTGATACAAACGAATCAACCAAAGAAAAGGATAACGAGGAAATAAAATAATTGTTTTTATAATTTTTTTCACAAATAAAATTTTATAAAATAAACTTATTTAAACAAATTTATTTTTATTTATTAATTTATTTAATTCTTATTTTACTCATTATAATAATTTAACTTTTTTTAAAAGTTGTTCAAGACTTTTTTCAATTTCTAAATAATTTGCTTCTAAAATCTCTTTTTTAGCTAAAATAAGTAAAAAATAACCCTTTTTTAATTTAGTTTTTTTAAGAATAAGACGAACAATTTCTCGCATTTGTCTTTTAATTTTATTGCGTATAACCGCACTTTTAGAAAGTTTTTTACTTACAACAAAACCAATTTTTAGATCTTCTAAAGAATAATTTCTTTTGGGATATTTTTCTGGATTAATTTTCCAAATTTGAGCATTCATTAAACTTCCAGAGACAAATTTACCTTCTGTAAAAAGAATTTTAAAATCTCGATCAAGTTTTAAACGATTTTCTCTTGGCAACATAAATATTTTATACTTAAATTTAAATTAATTATAACATAAAAACCCTCCGTTGTAATGCCGAAGGGTTTTTATAAATCAAAGAATAATTATCTAGTTTTTCTAGTTCTTTTACCAGTTTTTTCATCACTTACAGTCAATTTTTTTCTACCTTTATTTCTGCGTCTTTTCAAAACATTACGACCAGCAGAAGTTGACATTCTAGTAATAAAACCATGACTTTTTGCTCTTTTTCTCTTTTTTGGTTGATAGGTTCTTTTTGGCATATAAATTTATATATAAACAAGTGTGCAAATTATAACTTAATTTTATTTTTTTGTCAACAGTTATAGTGTTATTTAATAATAATTTTTTTAATATTTATTTAAAAATTTTTTATTTATTCTATATAAATTAAATCTAAAAAACCAAAAATCATACCAACAAAATATGACTTATCCCCATTGTCCACAGTTTTTCCCCATTTTGTTCACTTTTTATCTATTTTTAGCCATTTTTTGTTTCTAATTTTTATGTTAAAATGAATCTACTTAGTTTTCAATTATATATAAATACTAAATTATGACAAACTATGAAATTTGGCAAGCTGTTCTAGCTGACTTTGAACTTAAAATATCAAAAGCAAATTTTACTACTTGGTTTAAAAACACAGGAATTGCCAAATATGATGCTGGTCAAATATTAATTTGTGTACCAAATACTTTTACTAAAAGTTGGTTAGAAAAAAAATATAATTCAGATATTGTAAAAACTATTGAACGCGTTACTAACAAACCAGTAAAAAAAATAGATTATAAAGTAGAAAATATAAAAATGATTGAAGAAAAAGAGTGTAATATGACTTCTCAAAAACCAACAGTCTCTAGTATTAACACTCCAATTTATTCTCAACAAAAAATAACTGCTACAAAATTTGGTTTGAATCCAAAATATACTTTTGCTAATTATATTGTAGGAAAAAATAATGAACTTGCTCATGCTGCTGCTAAAGCTGTAGTTGATCGTCCCGGAGAAGCTTACAATCCTTTATTTCTTTATGGTGGAGTAGGATTAGGAAAAACTCATTTATTACAAGCTGTAGGACATGCTTTATTAGAAAAAAATCCTCAAACAAAAATTATTTATGTTAGTTCAGAAAAATTTACCAATGAATTTGTTGCTGCAATCAAAGAAGGAAGAACTAAAGAATTCAAAGATAAATATAGAAACATTGATTTACTTTTAATTGATGATATTCAATTTATTGCTGGCAAAGAACAGACTCAAGAAGAATTTTTTCACACTTTTAATGAATTACATCAATTAGGTAAACAAATTGTATTAACTAGTGATCGACCACCAAAAGCTATTCCTGCACTTGAAGATCGTTTGCGTTCTAGATTTGAATGGGGGATGATAGTAGATATTGCTACTCCAGATTTAGAAACTAGAGCAGCTATTTTGCAATCCAAAGCTCAAGAAAATAATTTTATTATTGCTCCAGAATTAATTAACATGATTGCTACAACTGTACAAAATAATATTCGTGAATTAGAAGGCGCTTTAAATAAAGTAATTGCTTTTCATCAATTAAAAAATATAACTCCTTCTAAAGAAAGTATTAAATCAATTTTAACTAGTTTTGAATCACAAAGTTTAAAACGATCACTTACACCAAAAGATCTTATTAATACTGTTTCTGAATTTTATGATGTTTCTATTGATGATATTATTGGAAAAAGTAGAGAAAAAAGATTAGCAAATCCAAGACAAATTATAATGTATCTTTTACGCGAAGAATTAAAAATGTCTTATCCAGCAATTGGTAATGAACTTGGAGGAAGAGATCATACTACAGCTATGCATGCTCATACCAAAATTAGAACTGAAATTGAAAATGATCCAAAATTAAAACAAGAAATAAAATCTATTAAAGAAAGATTATATATAAATAATGTATAAACTGTTAATAAACTATTAACAATATTCTGTAATAAATGTTCATAAAAATTTACTTATCCCCAAACAAAAACTAAATTTATAAAAACAAAAAAATTATACCCAAACAAAAATTTTTTATACAAATTTCATCCCCAAATAAAAATAACTAATTTCAGCTTAAAAAAAGATTTTTACACACTATCCACAAACTATATTATTAATACAATTTTAAAATATATAAATAAATTATAATTATAATATATGAAATTCACATGTACCAAGGAGAACATTTCACATTCACTTAATCTGGTGAGTAGTATCGCTGGTAAACAAGTGAATTTGCCAATTCTTTCTAATATTTTAATACAAGCAAATGATTCAGGAGTTAAATTAATTGCCACTAATTTAGAAATTTCTATTAGTGTAAATCTTCGAGCCAAAGTAGAAAAAACTGGTTCATTTACTGTTCCTGCTAAAACTTTAACAGATTTTATTCATCTTTTATCAGAAGAACAAGTTGAATTAGAAAAACAAGATAATGAAATATCTATAAAATGTGGAAAATCAGCTACTAAAATAAAAGGAATGGATGCTGAAGATTATCCAGTTGTTCCAAATTTTGAAGAAGAACATCCTTTTACTATAGAAGTTAATAGTTTTAAACAAGCTCTTTCTCAAGTAGTAGTTGCTTGTGCTAAAAATGAAATTCGTCCTGAATTATCAGGTGTTTCTTTTAATTTTTTTACTAATAATTTTTCTGGATTAGTTTTGGCTGCTACAGATTCTTATCGTTTAGCAGAAAAAAAATTATCAGTTTTACAAGGAAATGATGAAATAAAAGTAATTGTTCCTGCTAGAACAATTCAAGAAATTATTAGATTATTAACATTAAGTAAAGATCAACAAGCAGAAAATAATGTTCGTCTTTGGGTAGGAGAAAATCAAATTGGTTTACGCTATGATAATTTTGAATTTTCTTCTCGTTTAGTAGATGGTAAATATCCAGATTATACTCAAATTATTCCTAAAGAATTTAAAACTGAAGCTGTTTTTCCTTCAACTACCATGATTAATAAAATAAAGGTTGCTAGTTTATTTACTACTACGGGAGTAAATGCAGTTTCGTTTGATCTTAGTCCAGAACAAAATAATATTGGTATTTCTTCTACTAGTATTCAAACTGGAGAACATAGTTCAGAAATTGAAGCTGAAGTAAAAGGTGAAGAAAATTCTATACTTTTGAATCATCGTTATGTTTTGGATGGTTTACAAAATATTGAAAGTGAAGAAGTAGAATTTAAAGTTAATAGTGGAGAAGCTCCTTGTTTATTTCAAGGAAAAGGAAAAGATGATTATCTTTATATTGTGATGCCAATAAGACAATAATAAAAATTGTAAAATAAATTTCATTATTATTTAAAAGTGTTTATTTTTATATAAAAAAACCATTATTTATGGTTTTTTATCTTCTTACTTTTCATAACTGAAAAGTAACAAAAGGTTTCGGGGGGATAAAACTCGCGTTTAATCCCTAGAATAAAATTATTATTTTTCTAGCCTCTGACGCTCAAACAGCTATCCCCCCGAACCCCCTTTGGTGATTTAAAAATATTATTTTGTTTAATTAGTATAATTATTAAAATATAAACCACCAATGATTAGTTGGTGGTTTTGAATATTAAAATTTTATTTTACTAAGTAATATTTAATTTATAATTAAAATTTTATTTTTACTAGTTTTTCCACTTTTTATTTCTATATTATTTTTTGGTATTTTCCATTCTTTAGCAAGAAATTTTATTAATTCTTCATTAGCTTTGCCATCTATTGGTGGAGCTTTTAATTTTATTTTAATAGTTCCATCAGACATTTTTTCTACAATTTCATTTTTACTAGAATTAGGAATAACTTTTATTTTATAAACTGACATATAAAGTTTTTAGAAAAAAGAAATTAAATTTATTTTATGTCTTTGGTGAATTTTAAAATTTTATTATGAAGTTTACCATTGCTAGCAATTAAATTATCATCTGTTATTTGCCATTCTTTTCCTTGCCAGTTAGTAACTTTACCACCAGCTTCACGAACAAGTAAAACTCCACTTAAAACATCCCAAGGATGAATTTTAGATAAAATAGCAGCATCAGCTTTTCCTGAAGCTACCGCACTAAGTTCTACTCCAGCTGCAGCAAAAAAACGAAAACGCAATTTAGTAATATCTAATTTTTGTAATAATTTTTGGTAACGATTTTTTCCAAGAGGAGAATGTCCAGCACAAAGTAAAAACATACTATTTTCTAAATTATTAGTTGTGGAAACTTTTATTTTTTTATCATTACACCAAGCTCCTTTATTTTTTTCAGCATAATAAATTTCTTGAGCAGGAGGAAGACCAATAGTTCCTAGTAAAGTTTCTTTTTTATTTTGCAAAGAAAGACAAGTGGCAAATTCTAAAAAACCATAAGCAAAATTAGTAGTGCCATCTAGAGGATCAATATACCAAGTTTTTGTTCCTGGATTATCTATTTTTTTAGCTTCTTCGCTTACTATGTCATAATCAGGAAAGTATTTAAGTAATTTATTAGTAATATATTTATTGGCTGATAAATCCGCATCAGTAACAATTTCTGCATGTTTTTTAAATTTAATATTATTGTTGCCACTGCGTTTAAATTTGTTCATTAATAATTTATTTACAGCTTGAGTAATTTGTATAGCAGTTTTTAATTCTGGATTCATAAGTAAAATTTAAAAATTTAATTTATTATAGTATAGCAGTTTTTGAAAATTATTAAACTAGGATTGAAATTTATTATGAAATTGTGTTAAAGAAAATTTAAATGAATTTTATATAGATTCCCACCTTGAATAGATTCCCGCTTTGCGCCTTCGCTTAAAGCTTCAGCGACACACAGTCGCGGGAATGACAAGAAGAGTATTGACAATTTATTATTGGACAACACCCCCCTTCACCCCCCTTAAGGGGGGAATAAATAGGAACCCCTCCGCCTCCGCTGAAGCTACGGCGAGACCGACCAACACCCCCTAACCCCCCTCTAGGGGGGAATAAAAAACTTTTTCCATCTTCAGCGAGACAGGTTCCGCCTCCGCTAAAGCTACGGCGAGACAGGCAAGGGGGGAATAATTTCTTCCGCCTTTAGCGAAACGAGCAAGGGGGGAATTATTATTTTTTTTGTCATTTCCGCGAAGGCGGGAATCTATAACATCTTAATTAATTTTTTAATAAAACATTATTCTTTTAATCTATATTTTATTTGTTTTTTTAATTTTTATTTTACTGGATTCTCACCGGAGTTTATCCTCGCGTAGGCGGGGACGGGAATGACAAAAGGAGAACGGGAATGACAAAAGAAAATAGGTGGGGAGGGGAATGATAATTGAAAATTAAAAACTGCTAGTTTATAGTTAGCAGTTTTTTAATATATTTTATTTTTCTTTCTGTTTATGTTCATCATCATGTTTATGAATTACATCTTCAGCAAGAGGTTCTCCAAGAATTTTATGTCTAAACCATTGAATTACTTTTCTATTTTGCATAGTCATAGCAATTGTATCACGAACTTCTGGTTTTCTGAGATTTTCTAAAAAGTCTGGATGTTCTTTGTACATTTGTTCCATCATTTTTATTTCCTTATCTATTTCTTCATCATGTATATGAATATTTTGTTCTATTGCAGTTTGACGAGAAATTAAAGCAGCTTTGGCGCGTTTTTCTGCTTGATCTTTGAAATCATCAAAAAGTTCTTTTTCTTTTTTCTTGATATCACTTAAATATTGTTCAATTGCTATTCCATTTCTTTCTAAATCTTTTTTCAATTCATAAAACATTTTTTCTTTTTCAGCATCAATTAAAACATCAGGTATTTCTTCAAAATTAGTTTTTTCAATAATTGCATCTAAAATTTCTATTTCTGCTTTTTGATTTGCTTTATCTTCAGCTTCTTTAATTAAATTTGAATTAATTAATTCTCGTAATTTAGCTAAACTTTCTTGACCAAGATTTTTTGCTAATTCATCTGATAATTCAGGTAATTGTCTTTCATAAATATCTTTAACTTTAATTTTGAATTTTACATTTTTTCCAGCTAAATGTTTTTGATAATGATTTTTGGGAAAATTTAATTCAAATTCTTTTTCTTCATCTTTGCTGAGACCAATCAATTGCTTGTCAAAACCAGGAATATAATGAGGTTCACTTAAATACACTTGATAATCTTTGGCTTGTCCACCATCAATTGGTACATTGTCTAAAAACATATCCATATCAATAATTAGTTTATCTTCGGCTGTAGTTTTTTTATCATTTTTTATAATTTCTTTGGCTTGCATTTTACGAAGATTTTCTATTACTTCATCAATATGTTTTTCTTCTACGGGTTTAACTTTTTTTTCTACTTTTATTTTGCTTATATCAGGAAGTTTTACTTTTGGTAGGAGAGCTACAATAGCTTGATAAACAAGATCATTATCAGGAACAATTTTATCTATTTTTATTTTTGGCATACCAATAGTATCTAAATTTTCTTTTTTTACTGCTTGATAAAAACTTTCTTGAACAATTTGTTCCAAAGCTTCATTTAAAATATTCATGGCTCCGACTTCTTTTTTTACTATTTCATAACTAGCTTTACCCGGACGAAAACCTTTAATTTTGGTGCGAGTAGAAATTCTTTGAGCAGCTTTTTTTAAATGTTTTTCATAATCTTGAGGTTTGACAGTAATAGTAAATTCAATTTGAGATTTTTCTAATTTTTTAGTTGTATATGACATAATTTTTAATTAAAATTTAGCTAACAAAATATAATTATAATGTGCCTATTATGAGTGATTTTTAAGAAAAAGTCAAGTTGCGTATAAAAGATAATAATAATTGATTATTTTATAATTAATAACTTATTAGTTTAAAAAATTATTATATTAAATAAAAAAATGGTATAATATAATTACAAAATATAATTTATTTTATTTATATTTTGCAGTTTTTGTTTTATGTTAAATAAAAAAGGTTTTGGTTTATTAGAAGTCATGATTGCAGTGGCTATTTTTGTGGTTTTTGCTGTTGGTATTTATAGTGGTATTCAATATGTTTTTAAAGTAGTTTATCAATCAAGATTAAGAATTTTGGAATCTTCTATTTTAAATGAACAAATAGAAATTATTCGCAATTTATCTTTTTATGATGTGGGAATTATCAATGGTAGTCCGGCAGGAGTGCTTACTAAAACGGAAACTATAAGAAGAAATGATATTGATTTTTTAATTACTCGTACTATTAGAAATATTGATGATCCTTTTGATGGGACTATTGATGGGGAACCAAAAGATTTAGTTCCTGCAGATTATAAAATGGTACAGATTGATGTAATTTGTAGTCATTGTTCTCAACAAGAACCATTATCAGTAATTACTTATGTGTCACCAAAATTATTAGAAGGTGATCCTACACATGGAGCTTTGTTTATAAAAGTTTTTGATGCAGATGCTCGACCAGTTCAAGGCGCTTCAGTACAAGTAGTAGCTACTTCAACTAATCCAGCTATTGATTTGATTGAATTTACAGATAATGAAGGAATGGTCAAGTTATTAGATTTAGGAGAAGGTATGGATGTTTATCATATTACAGTTTCTAAACCTGGTTATACTACTGATCAAACTTTATCTCCTAGTATTGAAAATCCTTATCCAATAAAACCTCCAGCTTCAGTGCAAGCACAAAATGTTTCTGAAATTAGTTTTTCTATTGATAAAATATCTTCAATTAATCTTAATACTATAAATAGTATTTGTCAGCCAGTGGCTAATGCTTCAATTACTTTAGCTGGTTCTAAACTAAGAGGAACTGAACCAGAAATTTTAAAATTTACTTCTACAATTCATACTAATGCTTCAGGAAATTATTTATTTAATAATTTAGAATGGGATATTTATGATTTATATGCTAATAATTATGATGTTTTAGGAAGTATTCCAGCTTCTCCTTTAATTTTATTACCGGGAATGGAACAAAGTACACAACTTATTTTAGGACCAAATACAGCAAATTCACTTTTGGTTTTGGTGCGTGATAATATTACTAAACAGCCATTATCTAATGCTCAAGTTAAAGTTTATTCAGAGGGTTATGAAAAAAATAAAGAAACTGGTGTAGGATTTATTAGACAAACAGATTGGTCTGGAGGGATTGGTCAACAAGATTTTCTTGATGAAACTAAATATTGGTCAGATGATGGCAAGATAGAAGTTAATAATCCAGCAGGAGATTTAAAATTATTACAATTACAAGGAAAATATGTTTTTGAAGGAAGTTTAGAATCATCAGTTTTTGATTTTGGTTTACCAGTCAATTTTGTTAATTTGAATTGGGAACCATTTTCTCAATTAGAAGGTGTGGGAGAAAATGGAGTAAGATTTCAAATTGCTACTAGTAATACAAGCACTCCTGAACAATGGAATTTTCTTGGTCCAGATGGCACAAGTGAAAGTTATTATAATACAGAAAATATTGCTATCAATGAGGTTCATAATAATAGTCAATATTTACGTTATAAATTATTTTTAACTACTAATAATAATGATTTTACACCAATAGTATCAGATATTAATATTAGTTATATTACTAGTTGTACTCCGCCGGGTCAGGCATATTTTGGAGCTTTGACAGAAGGTCTTTATAATGTAGAAGTTTTGCGAAGTGGTTATCAGCCTAAGTTGGATACAATTAATGTTAAAAATGATTTAATTTTTGGTATGGATTTAGTTTCTTTGTAATTTTATGTTTACTAAAATTAGTAAATTAAAAAAATTTATTTTAAAAAGAAATTTGAATAATTCAGGATTTACTTTATTAGAATTATTAGTAGCAATAGCAATTTTTTCTTTGGTTGTTTTGGGTTCTTCGTGGTTTATTATTCATGGTTTGAGATATAATGCAATTATTTGGGAACAATTGACTACTCAAAATGAAGGGCGTCAGGCAATACAAAATTTTGTAGATGATATTCGTCGGGCAGAAGAATCAAGCTTGGGCGCTTATGCGATTGCTAAAGCTAATAATTATGAAATAATTTTTTATGCTAATATTGATGTTGATCATAGTAAAGAAAGAGTTCGTTATTGGTTAGAAAATGGAACTTTAAAAAAAGGAGTAACAAAACCTTCGGGTAATCCTTTAACATATTCTAATGATAATGAGATTGTTAAAGAATTAGCGCATAATGTAGTAAATTTAGAAAAAAATGTACCAATTTTTCAATATTTTGATCAAAATTATTCTGGAACACAATCACCTTTGGCTCAACCAGTTAGAGTGATAGATGTTAGAGTGGTAAAAATTCAATTAGAATTAGAAAAAGATCCTACTGAATCACCAGTCCCTCTTCATATAGAGGGTTTGGGACAGATAAGAAATTTGAAAATGAATTAAATAAAATAATGAATTAAATAAAATTGAAAGTTAAATGAGTTCATTATTATTTATTAAAATTTAATTATCTTTTATTATTTTTATGGTGGAATTTTTTACAAAATTAATAAATAATTTTAAAAAAGATATTCGTGGTTCGTCCTTGATATTTGTGTTAGTGTTTGGTTCTATTGCGATGATGATAATAATATTTGGTGTTTCAGGTTATACTATATTTGAAAATAGAGCTTCAATTTATAAACATGAAAGAAATAAAGCTTTCCATATTGCTGAAGCAGGAATAAATTATTATCGTTGGCATTTAGCACATAGTCCGAATGATTATCAAGATGGTACAGGAGAGATTGGTCCTTATGAACATGAATATAAAGATCGAGATGGAAATGTAATTGGTTATTTTTCTTTGGAAATTATTCCTCCTCTTGCGGGCAGTTCAGTAGTTACTATTAGATCTACTGGTTGGACAATTTCTGCTCCCAAAGCTAAACGCACAATTCAAGTGCGAGTAGGATTTCCTTCTTTGACAAATTATTCCATGTTGTCTAATGCTAGTTTAAATTTTGGTTTTACTACTGTTGTTCATGGTCCAGTTCATTCTAATGGTTTAATTAGATTTGATGGATTAACAGATTCTTGGGTAAATAGTCATGTGCGAGTTCAGGGCGGTGGAGGACCAAAAAGTTTTTGGCGTTATCCTGTGCCAGCAGTAGATTTTTATGGAGTGACCACAGATTTATCAGCTATTCGTGATCAGGCTGATGCTGAAGGAATACATCTTACTTCTTCTGGAGTAGAAGGTTGGTATTTAGTTTTTCAAGGTGATAATTTTGATCTTTATAAAGTAACTAGTAGAGATTGTTATTATGGAGAAGGAGTTTGGAGAAGAAGAAGACAAAATTATTATTGGGAAGGATCAATTCATTGTCATGATATTGGTAATAAAATTTTTGTAAATAATTATGATATTCCAGAAAATGGAGCAATTTTTATTGAAGATAATACTTGGGTAGAAGGTGTGGTTGATGGTAGAGTAAGTATTGGTGTAGGAAAATTTCCTGTTCAAGAACCTTTCAAAAAAATATATATAACAAATAATCTTGTTTATAATGAAAAAGCTGGTGATGATGTGATTGGTCTTATGGCTCAAGGAGAAATAATTGTTCCTTATGAAGCGCCTTATACAATGGAAATAAATGCTGCTATGTTTTCACAGTTTGAAAGTATTTATCATCCTTATTATTATCAAAGTTTGAGAGATTCTTTGACAATTTTTGGGGCGCAAATTTCTTATGAAGGTGGCGGTTGGAAATATACAAACAATAATACAGCTTATGGACATGTGGTAACTGGTTATGAAAATACTTATCATTCTTATGATGCTAATTTAAAATATTTTCCACCGCCGGGTTTTCCAGTGGGAAAGGTTTATGAATTGATTAGTTGGGAAGAGATTTAGAATTAACAGTAAATTTTCAATTGTTATTTCCGCCTCCGCTAAAGCTACAGCGAGACAGGTTCCGCCTCCGCTAAAGCTACGGCGAGACAGTCACCCCCCTTCCGCCTTCAGCGAGACAGGCAAGGGGGGAATAGTCCTTTCCGTCTTTGGCGAGACAGGTTCCGCCTTCGCTAAAGCTACGGCGAGACAGGCAAGGGGGAATAGTCTTTTTGCCTCCGGTGAGACGAGTAAGGGGAATAAAAAATAAAAAAAGAAGATGGGGATGGGAATGGTAAGGTGTGAATATACAAAATAAAAAAACTTTGGTATAATAAAAGTATTAAAAATTAATTATGGTTATGAGAAAAAAACCATTTAAAAAAGTAAGAAAGGGAGTAATACTCGCCGCTGGTTTTGGTACACGATTTTTACCTGTAACTAAGGCAGTCCCAAAAGAATTATTACCTGTGGGTAATAAACCAGTTTTACAATATTTAGCCGAAGAAATGGCTGAGGCAGGAATAGAAGAAATTATTTTTGTTATTAGTAGAGAAAAAGAAATGATTAAAAAATATTTTACTCGGGATATCAAGTTTGAAAATTATCTTAAGAAAAAAGGTAAATATGATTTGATCAAACCGCTTGTAGATTTACAAAAGAAAGTAAAGTTTTCTTATGTTTATCAAGATCAAATGCTTGGCAATGGTCATGCTTTGCTTTGTGCCAAAAAGAAAATCGGGAAAGAACCTTTTGCTTTTTCTGATGGAGATAGTATTATAGCTAGTTCAGTTTCTGCTACTAAACAAATTTTAGAAGTTTTTTATGAGGTTGGCGCAGCAATGATTGGAGTTCAAAAAATAAATAATAAACAGGATATGACTAAGTATGGGAATGTTTACACGAGTCAAAAGTCTCTAAAGTCAAAAAGTCAAAAGTGTACAAAGTCTACAAAGTCTATAAAGTCAAAAAGTCAAAAGTTAGTTTATAAAGTTGAGAAGATTATAGAAAAACCAGATATTGATAAAGTTTCTCCTCAGGGTTTGATTATTGGAGGGATGCGTTATGTTATGACTGCAGATTTTTGGCCTTATTTAGAAAGACAAGGTAAAAGTCGTTTAGGTGAGATTTGGGTAGCAGATGCAGTTAATGCTTATGCTCAAGATAAAGATTTTTATAGTGTAGTGTATGAAGGAAAATATCTTGATACTGGTACACCCGAAGCTTTATTTAAAACGACTAAGTTTTTAAGTAAAAATCTATGAAAAAGTTTTTACAAAGATATAAGGTGTTGGTGGTGGTAGTTTTTTCTTTTTGTTTTTTTATTTTTTCAACTGGACCAGTTTTAGGTTTGGATGAAGCTATTTGTCTTTATTATAAAGGTTCAGGTATATCAAAAAATTGTATATATTTTGAAAATAACAAAAAAGTTAAGTGTATAGATGGTTATGGAAGTGGTATAAAAAATAAAAATGGTGATGAAGATGAAACGAAATGGATGTATCCAGATAATTTAGTTGGAGCTCATCAAACCACAATAGGAAGTTGTTTTGTAGTTCCTGGTTATTATACAGTTCCAGATAATTATTATGAAGACCATATTTCAGAAGCATTTTTTAAAAAAGGTGAAATATTATTATTTACAGAGGAAGGAAAATTATTTAAAAAGACTTTAATAAAAAATCAATTAAATTTAAATATAAAAGCTTCTTGTTGTGTTTCAAGAGAAAATAATCAAGATAAACTTTGTGGTCAACCTAAAATTAAATATTCTGATGAGGAAATGTCAAATCTAGATATTACAAATTTTTTTAAAAAAAAATTATATGCAAATGATATGTATATTATAGATAATGGAAGATCAGAGTTTTGGAAACATGTTTATTGTGGTGTTTCACCAAGTGATTTAGCTGATAGATATGAACATTGGAATATATCATGTACAAATCCAATACCAAATGAAACAAATAGAGATACTTTAATAAATACTAAATTGGATAATTATCAATTTTTAAAGATTAATCCTACTTTGATTAATAGTCGTTTATATTGTACAGATCTTTTTAGCAGTACTAAATATTGTGCTTGTTTAATAAAAGATCCAACTCAATGTTCTAGGACCGCTAGAGATTTTAAAAATGAACAAGCTTGTGAATTACATATTCAGCAGAATAACAGTCAAAATGAATATAAATGTATAGTTTGTCCACCAGCAAAAAAACCACCAGCAGAAAAGAAAGTAGATAAGTTAGATATTCCCTCAACTCTAGGAGATCTTAATAAAACAAAAGAAGTTGATCTCCCAGTATTAATTGGAAAAGGAATTAAACTTTTAATGCAAGTTATCGGTACAATAGCCTTATTAATGTTTGTTTATGGTGGATTATTATGGATGGTTTCTGCTGGTAACACAGAAAAGACTAAAAAAGCAATGGATATTATGCTTTGGGCTGGTTTAGGTGTAATAGTAATACTTAGTAGTTATGCAATAGTTAATTTTGTATTTGGTTTAGTGAGATAATATTTTAAAAATAAATAGAATATAGATTAAAAGAATAATGTTTTATTAAAAAATTAATTAAAATAATATTATAGATTCCCGCCGGAGTTTATCCTCGCGTAGGCGGGGACGGGAATGACAAAGAGGAGAGCGGGAATGACAAGAAGAGAGAGGGAATCCAGTAAAACAAAATTACAAAAACAAAAAGAATATAGATTAAAAAATAGAACGAATTAAAATAAATAAAACACCCCCCAACCCCCCTCTAGGGGGGAATAGTAAAAAGACAGGCAAGGGGGGAATAAAAAAGTGGAGAATGACAAGAGGAGAGCGGGAATGACAAAAGAAGAGTGGGAATTATAAAATAAAAAAATTAAATTGTATGAAAATATTTTATAAAAAATTTACTATAATATTTCTACTTATCTTTTTAGTGTTTGCTGGTTTTGGTTGTAGAGGTTTGTCATCAAAAGAAAAAGCAGTAGTCAAGAGAGTTACATTGAATTATTGGACTGTTTATGATGATGTGGAACAGCTTCGTAAATTTGCAACAGATTATAAAATGATTCGTTCACATGTTACAGTTAATATCAAACAAGTTAGAGAAGATCAGTTTGAACAATTATTTATCAATGCTTTGGCTGATGATGTAGCTCCTGATATTGTATCTATTCATGTTCGTGATATGAATAAGTATTTGACAAAATTATCACCTATGCCTAAAGGTTTTACAGTGCCAAGTTTGATAACTACAGGTAAATATTTTAAAGAAACTAAAATAATACAAAATTCTTTTGCTTTACCTACTGCTGATTTTGTAAAAAATAATTTTGTACAAACTGTTTATGATGATGTGGTTAGAGAAGGAAAAATTTATGGTATTCCTTTGGCAATGGATACTTTGGCAGTTTATTATAATCAAGATTTACTAGATCAAGCTGGAGTAGCTACTGCACCAACTACTTGGGATGAATTTATGGAAGCAGTGAAGAAAAGTACAAAATTTGATAAAGATGGAAATATTACTCAAGCTGGAGTAGCTTTGGGCACTTCTCAAAATATCAAAAGATCATTTGATATTTTATCTGTATTAATGATGCAAAGTGGTGTAACAATGGCACAAGATAAATATGTAACTTTTGCCAATGGAGTAAAAAAATTTGATACTACTTATCCAGTTTTCAAAGTTTTACAATTTTATACAGATTTTGCTAATAAAAATAAAGAAGTTTATACTTGGAATAATACTTTGGAAGATTCTTTGAATTATTTTACTAAAGGAAAAAGTGTTTTCTATTTTGGTTTTGCTTATGATTATAATACTATTCGCGCTCGAGCTCCTCAGATGAATCTCAAAGTAATTTCTTTACCACAACTCAATCCGGAGTCTCCAATAAATATTGCTAATTATTGGTTACAAGCAGTAGTTAAAAAATCTAAACATCAAAATGAAGCTTGGGATTTTATTAATTTTATTATTGCTCAAGATAGAATAAAAGAATATACCAAAAAGACAGGTTATCCAACTCCTTTAAGAATACAAATCGCAGAACAAAAAGAAGATCCCATTCTTGCTCCTTTTGTAGAATATGTTTTACAAGCGAAAAATTGGTATTATGGTTCTGATAAAAATATAGCGGAAGAAGCGATTAATAATTTAATTTCTAATTATTTATTGCCAACTCCAGAAGGTTTGAAAGAAAATGAATGGAAAATAAATATTTTGAATAGCGCTGCGCGACAAGTACAACAGAGTATGTAGTTTTTAAATTAATTAAACCTATGAAAATATTTTTACAAAGATATAAGGTGTTGGTGGTGGTAGTTTTTGTATTTTTATTTTGTATACCAATATCAGTTGAAGCTAATTCAAAATATTTTTGTTATTATTTTGAAGGAAATCCAAGTAAGAAATGTGTTAAATTAATTGAGGAATACGTAAGTAGTCAACTAATTTATAAAATGGATACAAAGGAGGTAGATTGTCCGCGAGATTATTTTAATGGTATAGATCATTTTGTTAATAAAAATTTTTTAGGAGCTTATGAAGTTGTAATTTCTGAAAATATTATTGGAAAAAGATGTCATAGTTTACCTAAGTATAAAGGGTTATTTAATAAATTTGATGATAAACTTAATGAGCCTAATGATGTATTGTTTTGGAAATTTTCTCAAGTAAGAGGTGATAAGGTGTCAAAATTATGGTCAGATATTATTATTAAAATATTAGAAAAGGATGCAAAGGATAGTAAATGTTGTGTGCCACAAACATTGACTAATGGGAAATGTCATACACCTACAGTTCTTAATAGCGTAGTTAGTATGCCCAGGAGTCCAGAGAAATATATTGTTAGTTTAAATAAGTCGTTAACAGACAAATTAATTGGTACAGATACAACATGGGATGCTTATCAGTGTGGTGATAGCAAAACTCAAAACTTTAATTTTTCCGGTAATACAACAGAAGATGATTGGGATTATTGGAATATTAGTTGTTATGAATTAGCTCCAATAAATGTTAAGCCAATAGATTTACTTTCACAAAAAAAAGGTGGATATAATGGAACAGAAATATTAATAACATCTAAATATTGTGAACCAAAAACAAATATAAAAAAACCACCAGCAAAAAAACCACCAGCAGAAAAGAAAGTAGAAAAGTTAGAAGCCCCCTCAACTCTAGGAGATCTTAATAAAATGGGAAATGTTGATATTCCAGTATTAATTGGAAAAGGAATTAAACTTTTAATGCAAGTTATCGGTACAATAGCCTTATTAATGTTTGTTTATGGTGGATTATTATGGATGGTTTCTGCTGGTAACACAGAAAAGACTAAAAAAGCAATGGATATTATGCTTTGGGCTGGTTTAGGTGTAATAGTAATACTTAGTAGTTATGCAATAGTTAATTTTGTATTTAGTTTAGTGAAATAATATTTTAAAAATAAATAGAATATAGATTAAAAGAATAATGTTTTATTAAAAAATTAATTAAAATATTGTAGATTCCCCCCTCAAGGGGGGAATAATAAGAATCCGCCTTCGCTAAAGCTATGGTGAGACAAGTATTTTTTTCAAGGGGGGAATAGTAAAAAGACAGGCAAGGGGGGAATAAAGGGTGGAATGACAAAGAGGAGAGTGGAATGACAAGAGAAATAATAGTAATTCCCCCTCTAAAAAAGAATAGTAAGGAATAATTATAAAATTTTTAAAACAATTAAACCTATGAAAATATTTTTACAAAGATATAAGGTGTTGTTGGTAGTATTTTTAGGAATATTATTTTTACCTTTATCTTTATCTGCACAAACAGTAAAGCTTAATGAATCAGAATGTTTAAATCAAGCTATTGAGCGCAAACGAATGAATAAACCTTTTAAAAAGGTAGCTATTTTTGCTGTTTCTGAGCATAGAAGTGTGGATAATAATCATAATCCTAAAAGTAAAGATACAGTTGTTAAATGTGTTTTTTCTGAAAATGAAGAATATGCTACATGGGAAGAATTTAAAGCAACTGATTGGAAGTATAGAGTAGTTGCTGCTGGTTATAAAGCTGATAGCATGTATGCTTGGACAGAAATTTTGTTAGATATTGGTTTTGCTAATACTTCATATACGCAATATCATGATTCTTTCACTGTTTATACGGATTATACTTTAATATTTAAGGATAAAGAAGGAATTAAAGAAAAAGATAATTTTTTGAATGAAGTTTATTTTTATTTTGATGAATTAGGTTATTATAAAAAAAGAGGAAATAGGCGAGGTGTTGATTATGGTGAATTTTTTGGTAGAAAAAGATATGTTGTTAAAAAAAAGGGAAATTTAGTTAATTATGCATATATTTATTTTATGGGATTTAAAGATGATATAATATATGATGATCTTACTGTTCCTTCTACTCCTTCACCATATGCTAGTTCTTATAATACTAGTTCTCATACTAAAAGTTCTTATTTAGATAAATACAAAAAACCTGATGGCTATGAAGGACCGCTACCAGACTGTGCTTTTGATGGTTCTTGTGCTGATGTAAATAAATTATTAGAATTAGTTATTAATATTGGTAAATGGTTTTTTAGTATTATTGGCAGTTTAGCTTTTGTATTTTTTGTTTATGGTGGTTTTACAATGATTTTATCTTTTGGTAGCGCCGAGAAGTTCAAAAAAGGTCAGCAAGTTTTGGTCGCTGCGGTGATTGGCATGATCATTGCTTTTGGAGCTTATGCTTTGGTAAATTTCCTCTTAACCTCCTTAGGTGTTAGTGATTCTTTTATTTTTGTAAAATAATTTTTATGTTAAACAATAAAATAATTTTGTCAGTAACTATTTTATTTTGTACAGTTTTTTCCTTATTTTCTTTTACTCCAGTCTGGGCTGGTAGCACTGTAGGAGATGTTCATCTTGTCAATCCTTTGGGTGGGTCAGACACAAACACTGTAGGTGATGTAAAGATAAATACTTTATTAGGTAAAATTGTAGGAAAAGCTTTGTTGATTTTGGGTTCTCTTACTTTGTTAGTTTTTGTGATTGGTGGATTTTTGTGGCTTACTTCGGCTGGCAATCCTGAAAAAATAGAACTAGGAACTAATACTATGCTTTATGCAGTGATTGGTCTCTTTGTAATTTTTGGTAGTTATGCTATACTAAATATGATTTTAACTCAGCTTACAAAATAGTAAAATATAAGAAGTTTATTGGTAATAAATAATAAAAATAAACTTAAAAAATAATAAATAAATAATAAAAAGTTTTTTAATCCTTAACCTGAAAGGGGGTGAAAATATGTATAAATTAATAAAATTAGCACAAAATAAATTATTCGTAGTAGCAATGATGTTGGTTGTTTCAGCTGTTTTTATAGCTCCTGCTTTTGCTGGGGAAGAAGGTAGTGCAGGTGGTAGTGCAGGTGGTAGTAAAAAAACAGATGTATTCGGTATCAATGTAATTGAAGGAGAAAACGATAAAGGCGAATCAATCGCTTTAGGAACCGGTGATTTCACAGTTACAATTACTAGAATTATCAATATCGCTTTGAGTTTGTTGGGTATTGTGGCTGTAGTTATTATCTTGGTGGCTGGTTTCAAATGGATGACTGCTGGTGGTAATGATGAAAAAGTTGGTGAAGCTCGTAAAATGTTATTTGCCGGTGTCATTGGTTTGGCAATTATTATGTCTGCTTGGGCCATCGCTAAATTCGTATTGGTAAAACTGGGAACTGCTACAAATGTAACTGGTATAGAAGATTACGATTTATAAAATCTAGAAAAGCAGGATGGAGAACTGACCTGATCAGGTCATCCTGCTTCTCTTCTCTGGGTTTGTTTTTTATAAACGAGTTTGGAGAAGAGAATGATATAAGTAGGGAATGATAAGAGGAAATAATAATTCCCCCCTTGCTTGTCTCGCTGTAGCTTCAGCGAAGGCGGAACAAAAAAATGTTGGTTCGTCTCGCTGGAGGCGATAGTAATTCCCCCCTAGAGGGGGGTGCAGGGGGGTGTTGGCAAATACACCTGTCATTCCCGTCCCCGCCTACGCGAGGATAAATTCAGACGGGAATCCAGTAAAATAAAATTACAAAAATAAATAGAATAAGGATTAAAAGTATAATGTTTAATACACCTGTCATTCCCGTGTAAACGGGAATCCAGTAAATATAATATAGGAAAGAATCATAAAATTACAAAAACAAATAGAATAAGGATTAAAAAATAGAACGAATTAAAATAAATAAAACACCCCTCCGCCTTTACTAAAACTATGGTAAGATGAGCCAACACCCCCCAACCCCTCTTCCGCCTTCAGCGAGACAGGCAAGGGGGGAATAATAGGAACTCCTTTCTGTCATTTTGATGAGACAGGCAAGGGGGGAATAAAGAAAACAATAAGAAAAATATAAATTGATAATTAATTTAATTTATTATTATGTCTCCTAAAAAGATATTTATAATATCTTTACTAGTTACCATAGTAGTAGGTTTTTTTTGTTTTTCTAATTTAGTTATAGCAGATGAATTTGGATTAGAAGAAGCTGTTACTGCTGCTGGTCTAATGAATAATAACCAAAGAGATCTCCCTACTTTAGTAGGAAGTATTTTAGGTACAGCCCTATCTTTCATTGGAGTACTTTTCTTCGCCTTAATGGTCTTTGGTGGTTTTATGTGGATGACAGCTAGAGGTAATGAAGAACAAACTAAAAAAGCTTTAAATACTATCACAGCAGCAGTGATCGGTCTTATTATTGTTTTGTCTTCTTATACAATCACCAGTTTTGTGTTCAAGAGTGTGGGTATTAATTAATCTACATTAGATTGTAATACAGCAATTGCTGAAGCTAATAAACCAAAAAAAAAATAAAGATGAACCATGCACAAAAACTGAAGAGTGTAATACAGAATTAGTTTGTAGACATGTATTAGAAAACGGCGGTAATGTATCTAAAGAAAAACAATGTCAATCTAAACTTGAATCAGGTATAGGTCCTTGTGTTAATTCTGAAAATGATTGTATAGATAGTAAACACAAGTGTATTATAAGTAATAAAGAAGGTGAGAATTGGAAAGTTTGTGATGAACCAAGAAAAGAAGGTAAATGTAAATCTGATTTAGATTGTGCTCAAGGATATGATTGTAAAGATTCTAGTTGTATAGAAAATTGTAAAAGTAATGATGATTGTCCAGATAATAAAAAAAATTGTGTTAATGTTGGTTCTAATTCAATATGTCAAGCTGGTAACGATGGAGATTTTTGTAATGATGATAATGATTGTAAGGAAAATTTTTGGTGTGGGAAATCGGTTGTTTATAATAATTGTAAGACTAAATTAAAGAATAAAGAACAGTGTGATAGAGGTAGACAATGTGAGGGAGGAATATGTGAAAATGGAAAATGTAAATAATAATAAAATAAATAAAATTTTTATGTTTAAAAACTTCAAAAAATTTATTATTATCAGTTTATTTGCTATAATATTTTCTGGAGTTTTGTTTTCAGTTGTTTCTACAGCCACAGTTGGTGATGCTCTTAATGTTTTAGATAGAAATGTTGTTCCAGCAACAAATATAACAGGCTCAAGTATTCCTCAGGGTGATTTAGCAGAAGCGGCTGGTTTTTGGATAAAAATTGCTTTGAGTGTGGTGGGAGTATTATTTTTTGTTTTGATATTTTACGCGGCTTTTACTTGGATGGTGTCAGAAGGTGAAGAAGAAAAAGTTAAAAAATCACGCAATACTATTGTAGCTTCTGTGATTGGCTTGATGATAATAGTTTCATCTTATGCTGTTACTAATATAATTATTAATAATTTTGTAAATAGAGAAAATTCTATAGGTCCTATTAATGAAGGTGAAAAGGGTTGTTGTGTGGATTGGGTAAAATCTGATCCTATACAAATAATTGCGATACCTGCTTGTCGTATAACTACTTATGAAGATTGTAGATTACAAGGTTCTACTTTGACTAAAACAGATGTTCATTATGGATCAAAAGGAAAAGGAATTTGGACTTGGGATTGTAATATTAAAGATATTAAGGATTGTAGTGCTAAGTGTGGAGGATAAAGAGAGAAAGAGGATGTAATAATTATTCCCCCCTTGAAAAAAGTGTAGGGGGTGTTGGTTGGTCTCGCCAAAGGCGGAAAAAAAGCAGACTCATCTCACCATAGCTTTAACAAAAACAAAACAAAAAGTGTTAACAAATACATTTGTCATTCCCATCCCCACCTATACAAAAATAAACTCCAACAAAAATCCAATAAAATAGAATTACAAAAACAAATAGAATATAGATTAAAAGTATAATGTTTAATACACCTGTCATTCCCGTGTAAACGGGAATCCAGTAAAATAGAATTACAAAAACAAATAGAATATAGATTAAAAGTATAATGTTTAATTAAAAAATTAATTAAAATGTTATAGATTCCCGCCTTGCGCCTTCGCTTAAAGCTTCAGCGACACACAGTCGCGGGAATGACAAGAAGAGAGCGGGAATGACAAGAAGAGAGCGGGAATGACAAGAAAACAATAAAAAAATATAAATTGATAATTAATTTTATACTATGAAAAAATTAAAAACCAAGGGATTTATTATTGCTAGTTTATTAGTTTTGTTTATTACTGTTACTCCTACTTTAGCAATTTTTGAATCAGGTCCTGATTTAGGCTTAAAGTATGGCGCTGCTACTGGATTAGGTCAGGTTGATCCCAGAGTTGCGGCCGCTAATATTATTAATATTGCTTTAGGATTGTTGGGAATTATTGCTGTAGCAATTATTGTTTATGCTGGTTTTAAGTGGATGACTTCGGCTGGAAATGAAGAAGCAGTCAAGAGCGCCAAAAGCACACTTATTGCTGCTACGATTGGTTTAGTGATTATTTTGTCAGCCTATATTATTGCCAATTTTGTTATTTTGAATATTTACGAAGCAACCCGGTAAGATATTTTAATTGTTGTTTTTGTTTGTTTCGTTGAAGGTGGAAGGGGGTGTTGGCAAACCCACCTGTCATTCCCGTGACTGTGTGTCGCTGAAGCTACGGCGAGATGAACCTGCCCCCCTTCCGCCTTCAGCGAGACAAGCAAGGGGGGAATAAAGGGTGGAATGACAAGAAGTGAGCGGGAATGACAAGAAGAGAGCGGGAATGACAAAGAAAAAACAACAAAAAATATAAAATGATAATTAATTTAATTTATTATTATGTCTCCTAAAAAGATATTTATAGTTTCTTTGTTAACTACAATAATAGTAAGTTTTTTGTTTTTTACTGGAACAGTTTTAGCACAAGATTATGGTTTAACAAAAACAGCACAACAAGCTGGTTTAATGAATAACCAAAGAGATCTCCCTACTTTAGTAGGAAGTATTTTAGGTACAGCCCTATCTTTCATTGGAGTACTTTTCTTCGCCTTAATGGTCTTTGGTGGTTTTATGTGGATGACAGCTAGAGGTAATGAAGAACAAACTAAAAAAGCTTTAAATACTATCACAGCAGCAGTGATCGGTCTTATTATTGTTTTGTCTTCTTATACAATCACCAGTTTTGTGTTCAAGAGTGTGGGTATTAATTAATCTACATTAGATTGTAATACAGCAATTGCTGAAGCTAATAAACCAAAAAAAAAATAAAGATGAACCATGCACAAAAACTGAAGAGTGTAATACAGAATTAGTTTGTAGACATGTATTAGAAAACGGCGGTAATGTATCTAAAGAAAAACAATGTCAATCTAAACTTGAATCAGGTATAGGTCCTTGTGTTAATTCTGAAAATGATTGTATAGATAGTAAACACAAGTGTATTATAAGTAATAAAGAAGGTGAGAATTGGAAAGTTTGTGATGAACCAAGAAAAGAAGGTAAATGTAAATCTGATTTAGATTGTGCTCAAGGATATGATTGTAAAGATTCTAGTTGTATAGAAAATTGTAAAAGTAATGATGATTGTCCAGATAATAAAAAAAATTGTGTTAATGTTGGTTCTAATTCAATATGTCAAGCTGGTAACGATGGAGATTTTTGTAATAATGATAATCATTGTAAGGAAAATTTTTGGTGTAGGAAATCGGGTGTTTATTATATTTGTAAGACTAAATTAAAAAATGATGAACAATGTGATAGAGGTAGACAATGTGAGGGAGGAAAATGTGAAAATGGAAAATGTAAATAATAATAAAATAAATAAAATTTTTATGAAAAACAAATTAATTATTTTTTTAATAGCAACAATGATCTTGCTACCAAACATCTCTTTGGCTGTTGGTCTAGGTGATGCTACTATTAATTTAAATAAAGCAGGTAATCTAGCAGGAACAGCTAATTATAATGATCTTTCTAAGATTATTGGTGTGGGAATAAATACGGCTTTGGCTTTTGTAGGGTTGATTTTTATGGTTTTAATGATTTATGCTGGTTATCTTTGGATGACAGCCAGAGGTGAAGAAGAACCGGTTAAAAAAGCTAAAAAGATTATCACTGCTTCAATTATTGGTTTAATATTAGTGATCTCTGCTTATGCTATTACTAATTTAGTAGTAGCGCGCTTTACTTCTTAATTAATAAATATGAAAAAAATATTTTTATTTATTATTCTTGGTTTATTAGTTATTTTTCCTAGTTTTACTTATGCTATAGATTTAGGTAATAAACTTTTAACTGATACAGCAGATGTTGCTGGTTATTCTCCAAATACAGTAACAGATTATACTTTGTCTCAAACAGTAGGTATGGTAATTCGTATTGCTTTGTCTTTTATGGGAGTAATATTTTTGGCTCTTATGGTTTATGCTGGAATTCTTTGGATGACAGCTAGAGGTGAAGAAGAACCTATCAAAAAAGCTCAGAAAATTATTATGGCTTCAATTATTGGTTTAATAATTGTTGTTTCTGCTTATAGTATTACTAATTATTTTGTTCCTTTGATTATTGATCAGAGCACAGGAATGTCAACAAAGAGTTTTTTTGGTATACTTTTAAAATAAATATTTTTATGATAAAAAAAATAATTATTTTATCAATTTTTTTTACTTTTGTATTTGGTTTTTTTTCTTTTGTAGAAACAGCTGAACCAGAACATAAATTGAGTGATGTGGCTATGTCACAAGTACATGTTGCTGCTAGTGAACAAGGCGCTGGTTTAGGAGTTACCAAAGATCCTCAAAAATTTATAGTAGATATTATTAATATGGCATTAGGAGCTGTAGGAATATTATTTACAAGTTTGATATTTTATGGAGGAATGATTTATTTAACAGCTCAGGGAGAAGAAGAAAAAGCTAAAAAAGGAGCAAAAATAGTTAAAGCTTCAGTGATTGGTTTATTAATTGTTTTAGCTTCTTATGCAATTGTTTTATTTGTTAGTATTACGATTGATAAAGCTAATGTATCTACAGAAGATTTTTATTTATAAAGTTTTATGAAGAAATTTTTATTTATATTTTTGACAATTATTTCAATAATATTTTTTGTAGCTCAAACTCAAGCTGCGGGGTATATTTCAGAACTTGATCTACAATTATCAGCCACAGCTGGACCAGATGGAGCTGGTTTTAGAGTAGCGTCTGATCCGCGTTATGTTATTGCCAAAGTAATTGCTAGCGCTACTGGTTTTATGGGAATAATTTTTACTGCTGTAGCTTTTTATGCTGGATTTTTATGGTTAAGTTCTGGTGGGAATGAAGAAAAGACTAGCAAGGCGAAAAAAATAATTTTATATTCTTCAATTGGCGTGATTTTATGTTTAGGAGCTTTTAGTATTACTTATTTTATTTCCAAATCTTTGGTAACTGCAACTACTGAGTATCCTATATATAGAGAAACTCGTGATATAGGATCTGAAGCTGGTATGGTGGGTAAGGAATTTTATACTGAACCGAATAGGAGAAAAATTTTTGGTTGGTAATAATAATTATAATTTATTTTAGAGATAAAGAAATTTTTGAATATAAAGTTTATAGTAGGCAGTAAATTTATATTAAACAAAATTTGAAAATTACTGAGTAGGATAAATAGATTCAATAATAATTTTTGCGCTATTTTTGACTGGCCAATCGCTGGCCAGTTTTTGTTTAGTCAGAGAATTTATTATTTTATTTATTTCTTTATTTTTTTTACAAATTACTGCCCAATTATTTTTTAGTAAAAAATTAGCATTACCTTCTTCTTGTCCAGGAATGGGTTTGATAATAATTAAAGGTTTGCGTAATGCAAGACATTCAGTAACAGTCATGCCTCCTGGTTTGGTGATAATAATATCAGCCATTTTCATATATTCAGCTACTCGGTTAGTCCAGCCGAGTGGACGATAAATAATATTTTTAGGTGGTTTTATTTTTTTTAATTTTTCTTCTAAATTTATATTTTTTCCAGCAATAGCCACTAAATTTAAATTATTTTTATTTTTCATTATTTCTTTAACAATTTTATCTGCGCGGATCAATCCTAGACCACCAGAAAGAATAAGAATAGTTTTATTTTTTTCTAAACTATATTTATTTTTCAAAAATTCACTATTTTCTTCTTGATAAAAAATATTGTCAATTGGTATACCGGAAACAATAATATTTTTTTGAGTTAAACCGTGTTTTTCAATTAACTCTTTTTTTATTTTTTCAGTTGGTACAAAATAATTACTTTCTTTATTTACCCAAAATAAATGCATTTCATAATCAGTTATTACAGTCCAAAGTTTTGGTTTTTTTATTAGATTCTTTTTTTGAATAGAAATAATATTAGTGGCAGTTGGATGAGTACAAATAATAATATCAGGTTTTATGGCATTGATATAATTTATTATTTTGTCAGTATAAAAAAGTATTAAATTTTTAAAAATTTTATCACTAATTTTATTAACATTAGGTTTATTAAAAATATTAAAAATCCAACGCCAGAGAAAAGGAGCTTTTTTAGTGATTACTCCATAAGAATCAAAAAATATTTTTTTTGGAGGTAAAGACAAAAAATCTAAACAATCTATGTGATCTATTAACCAATCAGGATGATCTAGTTTTGCTTGTTTTTTTATGGCTTTGGCAGCTTGCACATGACCAGCTCCTGCAGCCACAGAAAGAATAAGTAATTTCATATCTCTATTATTATAATTCATCATCAATTATTTGTCATTTTTAAATTTATTATAATAAAAAGAATAATAATAATAATAATAATATAATAATAATTTTTTGTCTATCTCGCCGTAGCTTTAGCGAAGGCGGAGGGGTGTTGGTTGATCTCGTCAAAACTTTAACGAAGGCGGAGAGTTGTTGGTCGGTCTCGTTATAACTTCAGCAAAGGCGGAGGGGTATTAACAAAACCACCTGTCATTCCCGTGAAAACCCATCTGTCATTCCCGTGACTGTGTGTCGCTGAAGCTTTAGCGAAGGCGCAAAGCGGGAATCCAGTAAAACAAAATTATAAAAACAAATAGAACACAGATTAAAAAAATAATGTTTTATAAAAAATTAATTAAAATATTGTAGATTCTTAGATTCCCGCTTTCGCGGGAATGACAAGAAGAGAGCGGAAATGACAAAAGAATAAGATAGATTCCCGCCGGAGTTTATCCTCGCGTAGGCGGGAACGGGAATGACAAGAAGAGAGCGGGAATCCAGTAAAACAAAATTATAAAAACAAATAGAACACAGATTAAAAAAATAATGTTTTATAAAAAAATTAATTAAAATATTGTAGATTCTTAGATTCCCGCTTTCGCGGGAATGACAAGAAGAGAGCGGAAATGACAAAAAAGAAATAGTATCAATTCCCCCCTTGTCTGTCTCGCTAAAGGCGGAAGGGGGTGCCTGTCTCGCCGTAGCTTTAGCGGAGGCGGAACAGGGGGGTGTTGGTTGATCTCGCCGTAACTTCAGCAAAGGCGGAACCTGTCTCGCCAAAAACGGAAAGGACTATTCCCCCCTTGAGGGGGGTTGGGGGGTGTTGTCCAATAATAAATTACCAACACTCCTCTTGTCATTCCCGTGAAAACCCACCTGTCATTCCCGCGTAAGCGGGAATCCAGTAAATATAATATAAGAAAGAATAATAAATTTCCTCTTTTAAGGGAGGAATCAATAAAAAAGAATAATAAGATGAACAAAGACGGGAATTCCTGCCTGCCGGCAGGCAGGGAACCCGTATTGAATTTTGTAGTTTTTTAGGTTTTTATATAGAAGAAATACACTGGGGTGACCAACGGGAATTGAACCCGTATTGTCGGGACCACAACCCGAAGTAATAACCATTATACCATGGCCACCCCATTATATTTCTTGGTAAAAGAACGAAAATATTATAATGTAAAAAAATAGTTTTGTCAATAAAACCAGCTCATCAATTTAAGCTGGTTTTATTATAATTATTTTATTATTTTCCAATTCTTTCAAAAGCTCGTAAAATTTCCAAAGGCACAGCAAAGATTACGGTATTGGATTGATCAGAACTAAGATCATTTAAAGTATTTAGAGTACGCAAATGTAGTGCTCCGGTTTGACTTTGAAGCATTTGAGCAGCTTTGGCAAGATTTTCAGCTGCAATTACTTCTCCACCAGATTTAATAATTACCGCACGCCTTTCTCTTTCAGCTTCAGCTTGTTTAGCAATTACTCTTTGCATTTCTTCTGGTAAAATTATATCTTTGAGTTCAACACCTTCAACTTTTATTCCCCAAAGATCAGTAGCTTTGTCAACAATTTCTCTAATTCTGCGAGCAGCTCCATCACGATTAGCTAGAAGTTCATCTAATTCCATTTCTCCAATTACATTTCTCATAGTAGTTTGAGCAAGTTGTGAAACTGCATACCAAAAATTTTCTACTTCTAACACAGCTTTAGCTGCATCAGATACTTTGTAATAAATAACAGCATTGATTTTGGCAGAGACATTATCTTTGGTAATAGCTTCTTGTAAAGGCACATCCACAGCTTTGGTACGAATATCTACTTTAGTCATACTTTGTACAATAGGAAGAACAATTCTCCAACCGGGTTCAATAGTTTTGACATATTTTCCCAGCATAAATTTAACTCCTCTTTGATATTGATTGACTTGGCGAATACTAATAAATACTATAACCAAGATAATTACCAATAATGTTCCTAAAAAGCTCATATTTATATAAATTTAATTAATTAGATTTTTATTATAACATTTTTTTAATAATTTTGGCAATTTAATATTTTTTATTTAAAAAAACAAATAGAATATAGATTAAAAAAATAGAATAAATTTAAATGAGTAGTGTTTTATTAAAAAGAAAAGTAAAAAACCACCGGACTTTAGTCCGGTGGTTTTTATATTTATTTATGTAGAACTTGCAAAACTCCAAGCTGTTTG